>Ga0209599_10000357_pt1 | contig 31353 bp, 15 predicted proteins | sample Shrwel_input2_FT_FD_187534 | JGI IMG/M metagenome (GOLD analysis project Ga0209599, IMG submission 187534) | Subsurface microbial communities from deep shales in Ohio, USA - Utica-3 well 1 S input2 FT (SPAdes) (version 2) ...
CTGTTGTTGTCACATTTGCTAGAACAGGTGACCAAGGTGATCGAGGTTATGCAGGTAGCAGAGGTGCTGTTGGATTTACTGGTAGTCAAGGTGTAATTGGTTACTCTGGATCACAGGGAGTTATTGGATTTACTGGTAGTCGAGGAGATACTGGCTATGTTGGATCACAGGGCGTTACGGGCTTTACTGGTAGCTTTGGTTCAACAGGTTATACCGGTAGCTTTGGTATTACAGGATTTACCGGTAGTCGAGGTTTTGCCGGATTTGCAGGTAGTGAAGGATACACCGGTAGTCGAGGATTTGCAGGTAGTATAGGTTTTGCAGGAAGCCAGGGATATGACGGTAGTACTGGATTTACAGGTAGTAAAGGTGATTCGGGTTTCCAAGGTGAGCAAGGTTTTATAGGTTATACTGGTAGTCAAGGACAGCAAGGCTTCCAGGGTATTATAGGATACACAGGGTCTAGAGGACCTATAGGTTTTACTGGTAGTGTAGGCTTTGCTGGTAGTGTAGGTTATACAGGTAGTATAGGTGCGCTGGGCGCCACGGGTTTCACAGGAAGCCAAGGTATTCCAGGAGAAGCAGCCGCTTTAGGTTATGCAGGTAGTAGAGGTAGTACTTCTACTATTACAATTGGTGTTGTAACGACCGGAACTGCTGGTTCACTTCCTACAGTAACTAACACAGGTACTGAGTATGATGCGGTATTAAACTTTAGTATTCCGTCGGGTTACACAGGTTCAGCCGGCGCAGGCTATACTGGTAGCAAAGGTGCCCCAGGTACAGGCTTAAACATTGTTGGTTTTGTAGGATCAGCTGCTGCTCTTCCTTATCCGTATGGTGGAAATATAGGCGACGGGTATCTAACAGCAGATAACGGTAATTTACACGTTTGGTTAGATCCTAATTGGTTAGATGTGGGTCAAATACGCGGTTATACAGGTAGCGCCGGCGCAGGTTTCTCTGGAAGTGGCGGCGGCGGAGGTTCGGGTGGTAGTCCTAACTTAGATGGCGGAATTCCTAACACAATATATGGCGGAATTGAGCCGATCGACGGCGGTGGCGTAGTCTTATAAATATGAGATACAGATAAAAAAGATACTTAAACATGGCTGTTCAAATTCAATTTAGACGAGGTACTGCAAACGAATGGGCAACTGTTGACCCCGTTTTAGCTGTCGCGGAAATGGGTATCGAAACAGATACCGATCTTTTTAAAATCGGCAATGGTGTTGACTCCTGGACCGAATTAGATTATGGCGGCCTAAGAGGTTTTCAGGGTAGCACCGGATATGCAGGTAGTATTGGAAATATGTCCGTTGATAACGTATTATACGTTAGTGAAAGCGGAAACGACAGTAATTCAGGCACTAGTTTAAATTTAAGCAAAAGAACTATTAGGGCCGCACTAGCAGTGGCTACTCGCGGTACTACAGTCTTTGTTAAGAGCGGAGATTATACAGAAAATAACCCCATGACTGTGCCAGATTTTGTATCTGTTGTAGGTGATAATTTAAGATCTGTAAATGTTAGACCGCAGAACGTTACTCAAGATTTATTCTACGTTAATAACGGATGTTATCTAGCGCATATGACATTTAAAGACCATGTGAGCCCTGCTGCCGCAGTAGCATTTGATCCAGATGGAAGCGCTGGCGTTATATCAACCAGCCCTTACGTACAAAACTGTACATCGATGACTAGCAACGGAACTGGTATGCGTGTAGACGGAAATCATGCCCTAGGTACAAAATCTATGGTTGTTGATGCATACACACAATACAACCAGGGCGGCATCGGTATCCATATGTTAAACGGTGGATATACCCAGCTAGTTTCTGTGTTTACTATTTGTTGTGACAAGGGGTTCTTATGTGAATCTGGTGGTAGCTGTTCTATTACTAACAGTAATAGTAGCTTTGGTAATTATGCTCTTTATGCAAGTGGAGTAAGCTCTGCAAATTATTCAGGTAAAGTTAACGGAGCAACAAGCGGGTTAGAATTTGTAATTGATAATTTAACTACAAAGCCTGCAATTGGCGATGCTGTAAGTTTTGGCGACGGTGATTACTATACTATCAGTGCAAGTACAGCATTTAAGACTGGCAACACTGATATAACATATCCTAGCCTAACTGCTGAATCTGCAACGTACAGGAATGCTAGGCAGATCATACTTGACGAAAGAACTAGACTACAAGTTGAAACTATAAAACACGTATTAGAAACATTTCCTGGTTTTGATTTTAATCAATTTAAGTGCAGTAGAGACGTTGGTGATATTTTAGATTCAATTGCCTACGACATGGTATTGAACACTAATTATAGAACTATCAAGGCAGCTACTAGTTATTATAGAGCAACTGGAACAACAGTTGTAACAACTCAAAAAACTCAAACAGTGAGTGCTGTAACTTTCTTAAAAGTTAAGGTACTTGCGTTATTAGTAAATGGACCAGTTGATCCGTATTCTAGAGTCACATCATTGTTCAATACATTTTTAGATATTATGCAGAACGGGTTAGCAGCAGCCCCTGCATTTTTGTTCACTGCACCAACTGGTGCAAGTGCAGATAAAATAAATGCTAGCCTTATTCTTCAAAACAATAGAAGTTTCATTGCAGAAGAAACAGTAGCATATATCAATAATTTTAGTTATAATACCACGGCATGTTACAGAGATACTGGATTTATTGTTGATTCTCTAGCATTTGACATTCTGTATGGGGGCACTAGTCAAAGCACATTTGCAGGACTCCAGTATTGGAGCCAGGGAAATTATACCGGTAATATTTTTAATCAATTAACAACAACTACTGGTGCAATTGAATACGCAAGAGATAATGCGGTTGCTTATGTTACATCTGCATCCAATGCTACGATTGCGTCCACAGTTACTAATAATTTTAATATTATCTTAAATTTATTAACAAATGGAGTCGGTTCTATTTCAGATGATATAGTTCCAAATACCTATGCTAGTGTAAATCCTACTGTATTAGCTGGATATTATGCCCTGGTTAATAACAAAACAAATATACAAAATAGTACAATATCTTGGCTTAATACCAATCATCCAAATTTTAGCTACAATACTGCTACATGTTATAGAGATGTTGGATATATTGTTGACAGCGTAGCATTTGATCTATTACATAACGGCAATAGACAAAGCTATATGAGCGGTGTTTATTATTATGGATACAATTCAAGTAGTTCTGTAATAGTCAATGAAATACCTCAAACTACTGCTGCCTATAATTTTATCAAAGATATTTCTGCTAAAATTGTCACGGGCACAACAGTAACTAATCGTTATCAAACATTAATACCTCAGTCGATTACTACTGGGACAGGAGGTTCGGCAGAAATTGGATTAGTTAACAGTCTAGTAACTAAAATTACTGATATAATTAATATTGGTCCTAGTGTAGCACCAGAACGTGTACCAATTGGACTAACTGCTAATACAAGTACTAGTATTTTTAATGCATATGAATTATTATTATTGAATAGAAGTTTTATTCAAGCTGAAACAATAGCATATATCAATACTAGTTTTGTGGGGTTAGTATATAGTACTGCTACCTGTAAACGAGATGTAGGTTATATTATAGATGCTGTGACCTACGATGTATTATACGGGGGCAATAGCCAAACTGCTGATGCCGCCGATTCCTACTATGATGGCGCGGTATTTAGAATTCCATACGACACGAAACCTGCGACTATAGCAGCTTATTATTTTATAAAAACAATTATAGATGATTGTCTAATTAATAACGACATTAGTCCAAAACAGCAACTTGTTGTTCCCCAGAATACTAGTGCAACTGCTTCTTCATCTACACAATCTGCAATAGCACAATCCCTTGTAGATATTGTTGCCAGTATTGTTGAAAATGGATATTCTAGCACCATTAGGGTAGAAGAAAATGTTGCAAGTATAATCAATGACAACACAGTGGTAACATTCCATCAATATAGTTTGATTACTTCGTCGGGCCACTCATTTGAATGGATTGGTGCAGGAGTCAATATTAATGCGGCCTTGCCGTATCTTGGTGGGGAACCTATTAGTGCCAACCAAGCAGTAGAAGTTAACGGTGGTAAAGTTTACTTCACGGGCACTGACCAACGCGGAGATTTCCGAATTGGTAATGATTTAACCATAAATAGAAATTTAGGAACGATCTCTGGAAGAACGTTCACAAAGAGTTTGTTTGCGGTCATGACACCGTACATATTAGCGATAGGATCATAAAAACATGGCAACCGCAGCCCTACCCTTAAATTCGTTTAAAACTAAAGCAGTTGAGTTAACTACAACTACTGAAACAATTTATACAACACCAGACAATGTTACAACTATTGTACTTGGAGCACAGGCCACAAATATTGGCAATGAACCAGTAACAGTAAGATTTACTTTAGTTAAAAATAATACGAATTTTATCATGTTGAAAGATTTTGAAATTCCAGTGAATGATGCAGCCGAAATAACTACTGGAAAATTAGTTATTGAATCAGGTGCATCTATTACAGCCCGTGCTGGAGCCAATGCCAGCGTTAACCTAGTACTAAGTATTCTAGAAACAAGCAATGAGTAACACTAGACTCTTAACTGGCAAGGTAAAAAAGGTTCACGGTGATAGACTCACCGTTGATCGTTATGAAAATCTTAGCCTTAGTCAAGCAGAGCCTGATTTAGGACTACCTTCTGTTGACGGCAGTATACTAATAGGATCAACTTCTTCTAATATTAGAACTTGGTCTCAGATGGTAACAGTTGATACAACTGGTACCGTTACAATATTTTCAACAGCATCTGATAGATACAGTTACAATACAAATGCTCTACAAGTTCTAGGTGGCGTAAGCATTGCTAAGAACTTACATGTTGGCGGGATTGCTTACCTAAACGGTGCTGAGATATTAACTACACAAAGTGGATTATCTAGCGTTTTGGGTACTTCTGTTATTAATCAAACACTACAGGTTAATACAACTACAAATGCTACTTCAACCAATACTGGAGCATTGCAAGTTTTAGGAGGAGTCGGTATTGGCGGCACATTGTTTGTAGGCGCCCTTAGAAATACCGGGACTTCAGTAGTTGTATATTATAACACAACTACTGGCGAACTTAGTTATGATATTCCTATTGGCGGCGCCGAAATTAGTCCATATGCTGGCATATTTACAATAACAAATACAACCGCTGCTAACTCAACGGTAACTGGAGCCCTGCAGGTTGCCGGCGGTGCAAGTATCCAAGGTAACTTGTATGTTGGTGGAACTGCTTATCTTAATGATGCCGAAGTATTAACTACGTCTAGTGGATTGTCTAGTACACTGGGGCAAACCGAAATATCACAGAATTTATTTGTAAACACTACAACTAATTCAACCTCTACTACTACAGGGGCTATTACAACACCAGGCGGAGTTGGTATTGGCCAGGATGTACGAATTGGCCAAAATTTATATGTTCAAGGTACTGCTTATCTTAACAATGCCGAAGTATTAACTACGTCTAGTGGATTGTCCAGTACATTAGGACAAACTGAAATATCACAGAATTTATTTGTAAACACTACAACTAATTCAGTCTCTACTATTACAGGTGCTATTACAACACCAGGCGGAGTTGGTATTGGGCTGGATGTAACCATTGGTGGTCGGATTAGTATACTATCCACACTATCTAGCACTTCTACTATTATAGACAATGCGTTATCCGTTGCAGGTGGTGTTGGTATACAGGGCAGTTTATTCGTTGATGGCCTTGCATACTTTCAAGATAATGTAATATTTGCCGGTACAAGTACCTACATTTATTCCACTAACACAGTATACACTGATAACTTGATTAACGTACACGTTCCTTCGGGCAGTACTGGAACTGAGCATAGTTGGACTGTAGATGATGGCAAAGACATTGGTTTTGTCTATCACTATTACAAAGGTCAAGATAAAAATGCATTCCTTGGCCTAGATAACTCCAGTGGTTATCTAGAGTGGTATAGTAATGGTGAAGAAGTTGGTGGAATATTCACCGGAACAGAATACGGATTATTCAAAACTGGTGCTCTAATACTAGCCAGCACAACTGCATCTTCATCGTCTAGCACAGGTGCATTAGTAGTATCAGGTGGAGTTGGTATTGGAGGCAGCTTATATGTAGGCGGCTCTTTAGTTGTTGGCGGCTCGTCAGTAATCACTTCAAACGATCTGCTAACAGTAACCTATCCTGCAGCCTATATTACCAATGACCCTACAGAGTTTGCAGGATTGTCCACCTTGGCAGGAACAGACACTGCCTACGGTAGTTACAATTTTGGTACAGTATTAGATATTCGAACATTTAATGATTACAATACAGCAACCAGTTCTGGATTCTACAGTATCAATGATGCTGCCACTACTCCTGGATACATTGCTTATGTTGGTTTTACAGGTATTACAGAATTCAACCGTGTTGTATTAAACATCAACTATACTTCAAATTCTGGTCATACCATCAACGTTGATCTCTACAATTACACCACATCAGCTTGGGATACATTTGCAGTTTATTCCGGATTGCCAGGATGGTATCAACTTGCCCTAGGCCTAATAGATTCTGACCCTTACGTTTCTGGTGGTGCTGTTACTCTAAGATTAAACCACATCAGCGGTGGAAGTGTTAGCCATAGAACATGGATTGATTACATAGCTCTAGAAATGAGCAAGCAAGGTGGTCAAGGTCCTCGTGGTGCTACAGGTCCTACTGGACCAACAGGTACTGCTGGTCTAACAACAAGTACAACTAGCACCTTTATATTCCTTAATACTACTACAGCTACATCAACTGTCAGTGCCGCAGTAGTAGCCTATGGTGGTATGGGAATCGGTGGCGGTTTACATGTTCGGGGTGACATCAATTACTCTGGAAACATATATCAAAATGGTGAACTAGTTGGGGCTACAGGATATACAGGTAGTGCTGGCTTTACGGGTAGTGCTGGCTTTGCAGGTAGTGTTGGTTATACAGGCAGCGGTGGCACTGGTTACACAGGTAGTCAAGGCGAAACAGGTTTTACAGGTAGTCAAGGCCCTGCAGGATCTGCTGGTACAGGTGGTGCTGCCGGTGAAACAGGATTTACAGGTAGCATTGGTTACACGGGCAGCAAAGGTGACATGGGCTACACTGGTCCTATTGGTTACACTGGATCAGGTGGCTACACGGGTAGTGCAGGTCTTAACGGTTACACTGGTAGCAAAGGTGAAAAAGGCGACAATGCAACAGGTGGCGCCAGTACTGTCCTAGAAAGACATTACAGAAAACCTGGAATTTTAACACAGGCTCCGGGTACTGAAAAATGGTATGTACCCGTTGATAGTATAATAACCAGCGTTAAATCAAGAGTAGAAATTGCACCAGAAGGCGCACAACCTCTAACTGTTGCTGTAAAAATCAATGGTGTTTCTACAGCAACATTGAGCATAAATAGTTCAACAACAGTGTCTTCATTGAGCACCGCAACGATAAATCTCAGATCAAATGACTATGTTACCGTTGATGTGCTAAATATTGGAAACACCGTAGCAGGATCAGATTTAACAGTTACGTTTACATATATAAGGAATATTTAAAAATGAGCATTCGTACAGTATACGCAGATGGGCGCTTTGATGTCTTCGATGGTGAGCGTCACATAATACACCAACCATTTAAGGTTAGTGATACCGGAGCCCAAGAACCATGGGACAGCGAAGAAGATGCATTGGCATGGTGGGACACGCAACAAGCTGCCTATACAGCAAATACAGAGGAATAAGAAATGGCTGAAATACACGTTAAAAAAATACCAAATGGATATGTAACATTAGTTGAAGATCCGGTACTTGCTAATAATAGACTATTCATTAGTACACAAGGTCACGATACTACTACTCTAGCTCCTTTATTCCAGAAAAATTGGAGTTTTAACTTCAATGACGCTTTTCAGACCAGCTACGCTGACGAACAGCGCGGTGAAATCATTCTTGAAAAAGGTGTTATAACTTGCTGGGCTGACAATGAAAGTCAAGGCTGGGACAATCTATGGATGAGCTATTATCACGCTACATTAGATTGGAATTATTTCCCATGTAAACCAGGTTGGAAAACTATCAATGGTAAGGTACTAATTTCACGTAGATTTACTATTCCGGGTTTCGGTACTGAGATTGGCAGTGGAACAACTGGCCATCAACTTTATTCAAGTACAGATATAACTGCTGGTGCGGGTGCTATCACTCAGACCAACACTTATGCTCCTAACTACTATGTCTACGAAGACGTATCTAATCAAAGAATTTGGGGCACTTGGCAAGGCAGTTCCTCAGGTGGTTATATAAACGTTACACAGACCTATGAAACACAACTAGGAACTGGTTCTAACGTTACTCCAAGTAACAACGATAAATCAGTGCAATTCTTCATGGGAGTTGATGATCAAGGTTTCCTACATTATGTCGGTGTTCAAGACGGTACTAGTACAACCTATTACAGTCAATATACATTCTATAAGATTAACCCTACTAGCTATGCTGTAACACAGATTATCAATCAGAGCTACAGAAGTAACACAACTAGAGTTTGTCCAAGATCATGGCCAAGTAACATTAGACGTGCTAGCTCAACTAGACGTGTTATATACAGTTGCCACTATGATGCATCAAGTAACCTGGCACCAATTCGATATGTATGGAATCCGGCTGATGGATCAGTAACAGCTACAAACTGTACAATGACCTATTCAGGTGCAAATACCTACGGTACATACTCAGCTATGTACACCACTGAAGCTAACCAGACTTATAACAACATGTCATGGCATCAGAAAGGTTATCAGTTCACAGTTGACGGTGTAAATTACATCACATTCTGGTTAACTGACAAGTATGCACATGCAGGTTCTGGTTCAAGTCGTTGGAGTACATCATTAAAACGTACTATGATGACCTACACCATTGGTGCTGGTACAGGTGATGATGTATTAACATATCACAGTTCATACACATTCCCAACTGTCAACGATATTCCTCGAGACTTTATGCCTATCAATGCGGCAGGCACGCAGATGATGGTTCCTGTAACACTACAGATGAAGTTCTTCAGCTTCAACTCAAGTACAGGTTGGGCACCAACTGGAACATATCCTTATGAATTTAGAAGTGTTGGCCTAGACCAAACTAACAGAATTTGGGGTATGAGTCGTGAAAAGGGCAATGCTGTTCTACACATGATTACACCTACAATTCCAGTTACAATTAACGTTGTTATGGCCAGTAGTAATTTTACATTCACGGGATCTAATATCTCTACAAGCTGTACCGTAGATGCGTATGGATCAGACGGTCTGCGTATTTCTACAGCAGTTAACCTAGCAATTGACGGTAATACTATGATTTTCACAACAAACAGTACTAAAAACATAACAATCACTACCAGCGCCAGCGCAAGTACAGTGGTTAACTTAACTATTACAGGTGGTGGCGTTAATAACATTATTGCCAGCGTTGACATTTAATCGAGTAGTATAAGCCAATGCCGCAGGTAATTGACGGATCTAAGAAGAACTTCAACACCACGGTCGTTGGCGCTTCAGTAACTGTAATAGCACAGTACTCGGTGAGAACCGAGTACAATAGACAATATTACGCTAACAGTCGAGTTTACGAGTTTAATAATAGGCCAGTTTATGGTCAAAACATATATAGTTTTGTTACCCCACTGGTTATTACTAATTCTCCTACAATTAGACTAGCAATTACTGGTACCAATAACTATTTGTTGTTAACTGGTACGACTCTTGATAGAGTCAAAGTGTCAACTCAAACCTCGGGTTATAGTACTGCCACTAGATATTTTGTTACAGGTACTAACACGGTTAGACTACCTATAAATTCACTATCTGGTGGTGTTGGCACGATTAATACATTTACAGATATACCAGGACAACCTAATATCTACGGAGTTGCATTAGTAAATACCGCAACTTGGGCATTTGCAATTGAGCAGTTACCATCATCACAAACTTTAGGTTTATCAGTTAATTCGATTGTCACTGTTAACACATCATCAAACAGTACTGGTAATTTTGGAACTGGTAATACTGCCTATGTTCAAGCAATTAACACCAATCAAATCATTATTGTTGCTACCAGCGGAACTAGTGCTCCAGTAAATGGCACCATTGATGGTATTACAAATACAGGGCAAACTTTTTATGTTGCACCGGTTCAACCACTTGTTGCACAGTACCTAATAGTAGGTGGCGGTGGTGGTGGTGGTTCTGACATGGGTGGTGGCGGAGGCGCTGGCGGGTATCTAGCCGGTTCTATGACACTAGCTACTGGTGTATACACTATAGTAGTTGGTGCTGGTGGTGCAGGCGCACCTGCTGGAACTTCAGGACCTGCCGGTTCAAACGGTAATCCAACAATTGCACTTGGATTGACTGCATTAGGCGGCGGCGGTGGCGCTAGTAAGCACGATTCCGCAAGTTATCCAGCAGGCAGTGGTGCTAGTGGCGGTGGAGGTTCTGGCGGCCGATTCTCTAGTGGCAGTTATGGTGGATCACCAGGAACAGGTACAACTGGACAAGGTAATAACGGTGCTTCCAGCGGTGTTACTTGGTATCCAGGTGGTGGCGGCGGAGCAGGCGCAGCAGCCTCACAAACAGGCAGCGAAATTGGCCATGGTGGTGTGGGTATTTCTAATAGCATTTTAGGCACAGCGTACCACTGGGCAGGTGGAGGCGGTGGTGCTGGATACAGTAACTACGGTGGCAACGGTGGTCTCGGTGGAGGTGGTGGTGGCGCACCTCGCGGTGGTAGCAGTGGTCTCGGTGGTGCTGGATTTAATTCTGGCGCTAATGCCACAGTTGGATCATTAAACGCTCAAACCAACGTACCAGGCGGTGATGCTGGCGCAAACACTGGTGGTGGTGGTGGCGGTGGAGCTCACTATAATTCTAATAACAAAGGTGGTAATGGTGGTTCAGGTATTGTTGTTATTCGATACCCAGGTAGTCAACGTGCCATAGGTGGAACAGTTACTACAGTTAGTGGCGATACCGTACACGCATTTACCGCAACAGGCACAACAATTTTAACTGTTAGCGCAGGTGGCGTACTATTACCAACATTTAGAGATCCTATACCAACAGGTTGGGTATTTACGGTAACCAATCTAGCATCAACTATTGGATACAATGTTGGCGATGTTATTTCATACACACCTAGAACTGGTAAATTGGGCAACAATAACAGTTTAGTTTATCTTACTAGTATTAATACTTCCAGTGGCTCAATCACCGGCATATCTTTTGGAACTACTGCACCAACACTTGGTAATATTAACGCTGTTTATTCCACAGGTGAATCATTAGCAGACGTTGTAGTATCTAATGTTAGCACTGCTACTCCTTATACATTTTTAGTCAGCGGCTTAAAAAACACCAATGGATTAATTGCAGGAAACCCTGGATCAGTTATTACTGCTACTAGTATTACAGGTAGTTTTGGCGCAGGTAATACAGTAATAGTTCAAGCAATACTTGGATATACTTCTTTATTAGCTTATGTTACATCCGGCACCAGTGTTCCTATTCCGGGCATTATAACAAACTTTACAGCCACAGGTGCATTAGTAACATTGCCAGCTATAGGACAGATAGCATATACTACTACTGGTACATATTCATGGACTGCACCGTCAGGCGTTACGTCAGTTAGTGTTGTAGCAGTAGGTGGTGGCGGTGGTGGTGGTTACCAATGGAGTTCAGGTGGTGGTGGCGGTGGTGGTCTTGGATGGAAAAATAACATCTCTGTTACTCCTGGACAAACCTATACCGTTGTAGTTGGCGCAGGTGGACTACCTAGTCCTAATGCAACCAATGCAGCCGCAGCAGGCGGAACATCATACTTTATATCAACTGCTACTGTAGCAGGATATGGTGGCGGTCAAGGCGGTCCTAATTCTACTTCATTCGGTGGTGGATATGGTGGTGGCTACTTAGGTGATTCTGGAGGCCGGGGCGGTAACGCTGCTTTCCAAGGATCTTGGAACGTAGGTGGCGGAGGCGCTGGTGGCTATTCAGGCAATGGTGCTGACAACAGTGGCGGATACTTTACAGCTTATAATGCTCCAGCAGGATCAGGCGCTGGTGCCGCATCTGGATATTATTCAAGCACATATGGTGTACCAGCCGGTGGTGGCGTAGGTATACTTGGCCGTGGTGCCGATGGTGTTGGTAGTTCTAGTTATTTTGGTGGTGGTGGTGGATCAGGCGGAGAAGCTGGCCGAGGTGGTGAAGGCTCTGGACAAAGCGGCGGGTCGATAATTAATGGTGGTGCATTTGGTGGTGGTGGCGGAGGTTCTGGTACCAGCTATGGTGGTGGTTGGGGTGGCCGTGGTGCCGTTCGTATCATCTGGGGTTCTAATCGTTCTTTCCCTGTTACACAAACCGCAGACTTAGGTACTGTTGCCGCAATACCAACAATCACTACTTCGTTTAGAAATGAAAATGTCGGCGGCACATCGTTTGTTTATCCGTCGAATAGAATTAGTTCAATTCCTCTTGTATTAAATCAAAACGTTGTTCCTAGAACAGCATCATCGCTGGTTGTTGACACAAGAAGACTGACACTACAAAGACAGCAGATTGTTAAAACAGGCAGCGAGTTTTCTTTAAGAAATAATACTACACCAGTAACAATTTTATCAGCTGTTTCTACGCAGACATTTAGCACTGGTACTGTTCAGTATCAACTACCATTAACTACAGAACCAGGCGGTGTTGGATTCATAGGCACAGTAACTCAACTTCCTAGCCAGCCTAACATATACGGAGTAGCTGTGGCTAGTACAACGTCTTGGGCGTTTGCCATTGAAAATTTATCTTCAACACAGACTTCTAGTTTAACATATGGTGCCGTAGTTACAGCTAACACTACTTCAAACAGTACAGGTAATTTTGGAACTAACAATACTACATGGGTTTATTCTATTGGTATCGGCTACGTAGTGTTTATTGCCACTGGAGGTGCAACTGCACCTGTCAATGGAACTATTGACAGAATTACAATCACCGGACAAACATACATTCCTCCAGTGGCTACTACTGTTGATCTATTAGTAGTTGGTGGTGGTGGCTCAGGTGGTAACCATAGTACAACCAACGCTAATGGTGGTGGTGGCGCTGGAGGCTTATTATATGGCGCAGGTATTAACATCTCAACAGGTAGTCATGCTGTTGTAGTCGGCCAGGGTGGTACTGCTGTACCAAACTCTACAAACGCTAATGGTAACAAAGGAACATCTTCTACATTTGGTACTACGTTTATTGCTCATGGCGGTGGTGGTGGCGTTGGTTCTGGTGTAGCTTACAATGCTGTAGTAAACAACGGTGGTTCAGGTGGTGGATACGCAGCAGCCAACGGTGGTGGTGGTGGACCCGGCTTAGCTACTCAAATTAATTATGGTGGAGCAACTGGCTACGGTAATGCAGGTGGTCCTAACGCTCAAGGATGGACTGGTGCTGGCGGCGGTGGAGCTGGCAGCGCTGGTGTAGGTGGATCAGGTGGCAGTGCTCCAGCTGGTGATGGCGGCTTTGGCCGTGCATATGATATCTCCGGTACATGGCGTTGGTACGCTGGTGGTGGTGGCGGAGGCGGCAACAGCAGTGAACGTGCTGGTGACGGATATGCAGGTGGCGGTCGTGGTGCCGGTACAACTCTAAGATACAATTACAACGTTTATACTGCTGAAGTTAACTCAATAACCACAGGTAGTGGTACTCCTAACGCTATACCTAATACAGGTGGTGGCGGTGGTGGCGGCTCTTATTGGGCACCTAACGGGGGTTGGGGCAGCGGATCAGGTGCGGGCGGGTCAGGTATTGTTATTATACGTTACTTAGGTGGACAGACTAGTCAAGGTGGAACAATCACTTCAGCCAACGGATACACAATACATACATTTACCGCAGACGGCACGTTTGTCTTTAACGGAACATCTGGACTTTCTATTCCGTCATTTAGAGCACCTGTACAAAGTCCGTGGACATTTGCTATTACAGGTACTTCAGTTGTTGGATTTAATACAGGTAGTGTAATTACTGCTTTGCCCAGAGCTGGTAGTTTTGGATCAAACAATCAGGTATATGTTACCAGTGTTAACACTGTTACGAATTCTATTAATTGTTTTGCATGGGCAAGAGGAACATATTCGAGTCCACCAACAAGTGGGTTAATTAACTCAATTTATCCCACTGGGGAACTTGCTATTGATACACCGATAGTAAGTGGTATTGCTTCTGCTGGTCCTTCTGCTTGGACTTTTACCATTAGTAATATTAGAGGAACCTCACTGTATAGCACTGCTTTAATATTCACTGCTACATCGATAACAGGTAGCATTGGCACAGGAAGCACGGTGGCAGTATCTAGCGTTGATAGTTTTACGCAAATTAAAGCCTATGCGGTTGGCGGAACAACTCCAGTGGCTGGATACATAGGTAATCCTGTATTATCACAGTCAACTGCTACATTACCTCAAAGTGGTGATGTTGCTTACGTTACAACAGGTACATATTCATGGACTGCACCTGCTGGTGTTACATCAGTTAGTGTTGTAGCTGTAGGCGGAGGTGGTGGCGGTGGTTACCAATGGAGTTCAGGTGGTGGCGGTGGTGGTGGTCTTGGATGGAAAAATAACATCGCAGTTACTCCCGGAACGTCATATACTGTTGTAGTGGGACAGGGCGGCCCATCTACTGCAAATGCTACTAACGTTGGTGCCGCTGGTGGAACATCATACTTTATTTCAACTAGTGTTGTTGCAGGTTATGGCGGTGGCCAAGGTGGTCCAAACTCAACCAATTCAGGTGGCGGCTATGGTGGCGGATACGTAGGTGATGGCGGCGGCCGTGGTGGCGATGGAGCCTATGAGGGATCTTGGACAAGAGCTGGCGCTGGCGCTGGCGGTTACCTAGGACGTGGTGGTGAAGGCGCTGTCGCCGGTGGCACTTCGCCTGCATCAGGATCGGGTGGCGGCGCAGGTGGCGGGCACTATTCAAGTACATATGGTGTACCAGCTGGTGGTGGCGTAGGAATCTACGGTCTAGGGGCTGATGGTGTTCCCCGTGGACAATATCTAGGTGCTGGCGGTGGATCAGGTGGTGCCAACGGCCGAGGCGGCGAAGGTTCCGGTGAGAGCGGATATCAAACAATCAACGGTGGCCAATTTGGTGGTGGCGGAGGTGGCTCTGGTACTAGCTACGGTGGTGGTTGGGGTGGCGTTGGAGCCGTTCGTATCATCTGGGGTTCAGGACGTGCGTTCCCTGCTACTAATGCAGGCACAGTAACTTCAGTTGCAGTAGTAACAGCAACAGTAGATCCTACTAGAAACGATAACATTGGTGGTGAACCTACCGTTAGAGATAGTCTATTAGGTATTTCAATTCCTCAACCTAAAATTCAAAACGCAGCTCCTACACAAGTATTAGTAACTGTAGGTTCTTCAGTTAGACCTAGTGTTAAAACATTAGTTCATGTACCTACTGACTTAACCAACTCAACTGATTATGAGATGGCTCCTAGCGTTACTACTGTCATTAATAATAATACTTCAAGTACTTACGTTTATAGATCTACAGCAATCACTTCTTCAACTTGGATCTTTAGAATTTATAACATTTCATCTGCTACAGTTTCTTCTTTGACAACTAGTTCAATAATTACAGCAAACACTAGCTCAGGACAGTCTGGAAGTTTTGGAGTAGGCAGCACAGTAACGGTATTTTCCATTGTCAGCGCCACTAGTATTATTGCTTTAGCTTCTGGCGGAAGTAGTGCTCCGACCCAAGGCTCGATTGACTCTATTAGTATTCCAGGTGGAACATATAGTTCACTTCCTCCTAGCTATACTGCACATATATTCACTACTGTCGGTAATAGCACATTTACTCCGGCTTTTACAGGACTTGTAGAATACCTAGTTGTTGCTGGTGGCGGCGGTGGCGCAGACACTGCTGGCGGTGGCGCTGGCGGATATCGTTCTTCTGTAGTCGGCGAATCTTCAGGTGGCGGATCAGCTGCTGAAAGTAGGCTTAATGTTACAGCAGGTACTCCTTATACTGTAACAGTGGGCGCTGGCGGCTCAGGACAAACTAATAATTCATCAACTCCTGGTGGCAATGGGGGAGATTCTGTATTTGGATCTATCACAGCATTAGGTGGTGGTGGCGGTGGTGCCGGCTTTGCAAATAGCAGTGTATCTAATGGAGCCGTTGGTGGTTCTGGTGGTGGCGGCTCAACAAGAGCAGGAACTGGTATTCAACGTGTTGGTGGCGCGGGAACTACAGGGCAAGGATATGCAGGTGGTGCAAGTGAAACAAACAACTGGACAGGCGGTGGCGGTGGTGGCGCTGGAGGCGTAGGTGGTAATGCTTCCGGTAACAACAGTCCAGATTCTGCAAATACTGCCGGTAATGGCGGTGCAGGTGTACAATCGTCAATATCAGGAACTACAAGATATTATGCAGGCGGCGGTGGTGGCGGCGGCGGCAATATAAATTCTGGCTTTGGAGGCCTCGGTGGCGGCGGCAGCGGTGAAGCATTTAACATACGAGCTCCTGCTTCAGGAACCCCAAATACAGGTGGCGGTGGTGGTGGCGGTTGGGAGAATGCCACTCAAGGCAGTGGTGGATCTGGTATTGTTATTGTGCGTTATCTTGGGACACAAAACGCTACAGGCGGTAATACAATCGTAAATTACACTCCTTTACCACTTGGTTTAGTAAGTCAATATCAAGTAGCGTTTAACGGGTCAAATCAATATTTAGGTATTGCTAGTAACTCACAAACAGCATTCCAGAACTATAACTTTACTATAGAATTTTGGGCATACTTTACTAATTCCACTGCTAATGCACTTCAGTGTATCTATTCAAATTACACAACGTGGAACAGCGGGTCAACTATGTATTTTGGCAAGCACAGCACTAACAGTGGTTACATGGCTCTCTGGATAAACACTTATAGTGTTTCGTCAGCAGTTTTAGCTGAAACATCTCATCCTCCTGGCAATACATGGGTTCATTATGCATTGGTTCGTAATGGAAATGTATTTACTTTATATAGAAATGGAGTGGCAACTGCCACAGGTACCCACAGCGGATCAGTTTCAGGATCATCAAACCCTAGTTTTATTGGAGCAGCAGGTGATGCCCTTGGGAGCTATAATTTTCCAGGTTATATATCTAATTTTAGAATTGTAAGAGACGCAATTTATACCAGTGCATTTACTCCTCCGACTGTTTCGTTAGGTGTTATTACTAATACTGCATTATTGATCTGCAAGAGTGCAACACAGATTGATTTGTCTAATAATGCTGCAACAATTACTCCGGCAAATTCGCCAACAATATCGGTAGGAACCTTAGCATTGCTTGATCAAGGCGGGGCTATTCCAACTCCAGTAGAAAATCTATACCTAGGCAAACAAACAGCATTCGTTGCTGTAGTACCAGTATCTAGTTCTACATCAAACTACTATAAAGGTAGACCAGCGATTACTTCGAGAATACAGTCTACTTTTGGATTGCCTAATAATAGAGGAACAATTAAAAATATTAGTCCAAGCCCTGTTTCAGGTTCATCTGCTACTATCTATAGCACTACTCCTTTAACAACAACTACGTGGGCATTTGGAATTTACAACTTATCAACTGCTACTGTTTCATCATTGACCTATGGTGCAATTATTACTATTGGACAAGATCAGGGTAACACTGGTACAGGTAATACAGTATACTTCCATACTGCTACTAACAACACAAGTATTGTTGCTGTGGCCACAGATGGCAGCGTTGGTCCGACTAATGGATACATTACGGGAATTACAGTAACTGGTGGAACTTACACACCTACAACGCCTACACCGTCTCCGACAAGCATGGAATACTTTGTAGTAGGTGGTGGTGGCGGTGCCCAAGCTGGTGGCGGCGGTGCAGGCGGTGTTACTACAGGTACTAGTTCAGTAATCGCTGAATATAGATACAATGTCCTAGCAGGTGGCGGTGGCGCATCCGGACAACAAGGTTTTGGATCAGCATTCGAACAAGTTACTGTCCTAGGCGGTGGCTTTGGTGGTGGCACCTATTATGGCGGTACTGCTTATTCTAATGCAGGTGGTGGAGGTGCAAGTGGCGGTGGCGGCGGAAGCCCGGGTAGCCCAAGTTATCAATTCCAGCAGGGCGGAGCAAGTGGCGGTGGAGGAACTCCGGGACAAGGCAATAGCGGCGGCAGTGGCGGCTGGTGGGCGGGCTCAAATACATCAGGTGGCGGCGGTGGCGGATTTACCAGTGCTGGTACTAGTGGCTCGGGCGTTGACCAAAATGGTGCCGGATATGGCGGTGCAGGCGGTGCTGGAACAACTAGTACATTCTCTGGAAGTTCAGTAACTTACGCACGTGGTGGTGGTGGTTGGGGCGCATATGGTTCAGGATCTCCTTCGACAGCAGGCACGCCGGGCACAGGTAATGGTGGTGGAAATTATAACCCAGGTGGTACAGGTATTGTAATGGTTCGTTATCCTGACACATACGCACCAGCTTGGTCAGTTACAGGAAACCCAACAGTCAATGTCACAGGCGGATACAGAATCTACAGCTGGACTAATACAACAACTAATATAACCACAATTGGATCCATACAGTTTGCAGGACCTTCAGGATATGTTGTTCCTAACCTAGGAATACCTGGTGCACCTGGTCCTTGGACATTCTCTCTAACAGACATGCACACTACTGCTGAATATCAAGTAGGTTCAGTGATTAATGCTGTACCGCAGAGTGGTGGATTTGGCTCAGGGAACACAGTTAGGGTATTAAGCATTACTAGCAGTACAGAAATGGTCTGCGTTGCTAGAAGCGGTGACGTTGCTCCTAGCCTAGGAACAGTGGCATACTTGCAACCGACTGGTGCTCTTGAATTTGGACCAGTGATCAGCAATGTTTCGTTAGTAGCTTCTGGCACATGGTCATTTGTAGTGTCTAATTTAACATCTACTATTATGATGCAGGTTGGGAGTGTAATTACTGCCACATCATCGTCGTATGGGGTTGGAAGTTTTGGTACAGGAACAACCGCATACGTTCAGGGTATCAACAATATCAGTCAAATTACTGCTATTGCTATGGGAGGTACTATTCCTGTTGCTGGCATTATTGGAGCAGTAACTACGTCAGGTGTAGTAACTACACTTAGTAGTGGAACTTTTGCAACATTAACATTCGTTGCCAGCGGTAACCTAACAGTAACAAACAACGGCACCACAGATGTAACTATCTTTAAGACCAGTGGCAGTAATTCTTGGGATAACGAAGCAAGAGTTGAACAGGCATTTACCGCGCCATGTACTCTTGAATTCTTCAAACAATCTGGTTCTAGTGATAACGGCGCCAGCTATGCTATGATAGGCTGGAACGATGATCCAACTGCTAATGCAAGTTATAATACGTTAGATTACACATCATATCCTTATCGCTATGACAATTACAATGTTCATCACAACGGCACAGATTTAGGTTTCCAAGGTGGGGCCTGGGATCCTGCTAAGAGATTCTACATAGTATACACAGTTGATGGATATATCAAACACTATAATGGCACTACGTTGTTGTACTCAGTATTTTACGGTACAGGAAGAACTGTGTATGTTGATAGTAGTTTTTATTCTCCTAACAGCACCTACGGTGGCTTTAGCAATATTAGAGTAAAAAATGCTGCCTGGTCCGGTGCTGGAGGATATGGCGGTGGAAACGCAGATTATAGCATAGTTAGATCTACTCAAATTCTAGGACGTCAGGACAACTGGGATAATCTAGTTACTACTTCTGTAGTAAACGGTTTTAACAGACCTATTAACTACTTTGGCAACGAAACTACAGAACCTAAAGTTGTATTTGTTGATGTTAATACTTCAACTACTCGCTTACGTAACGTTGGTGTTCCAGCATTTGATCAAGGATTTAATTCTGGTAGAATCACTGATGTAACTACAGTCAGCACTGGACTATGGTTGATTAACATCGACAGTATGGCTAGTACTAGTCAGTTCACTACAGGAACTATTGTTATTGCATATTCAGGTTCCGGAAGTTTTGGCAGCAACACTAGCACTGTTATCGTAACACTTATTAACAGCAGTACATCATTGTTATGCGAGGTCAAGGGCGCAGTTACTCCTACTACAGGCACTATATTTGCAGTTTCTCCATCAGGTAGTCTTATTATACCTCCGCAGATCACTAATGTAAATCCATACTCATATAACTATACGCAAACTTCAGCACTTCAAAATACTTATAGAACATCATTTAATGGTGTAAATGATTATTATACATTACCGTCGGCTGCATTTGCATTTGGCTCCAGCAACTTTACAGTTGAAGCATGGGTATATCTAAATGCACTGCCAACTAGTGATGCTTGGCCAACAAACTATTCATTGCACATGATGATAGCAACCGTTGGAAGTCCAAGTGCAGGCGATGGTATTGGTTTCATGATTGGCCAGACTAAATTAATAATTCACAATAACGACACTCAGTATGCTAGTAGCAGTGTTCACGGATTAACTACGAGCACATGGAATCACGTTGCTTATGTTAGATCTGGTGACACATTTAATTTTTATGTTAACGGAGCATCTAAAGGTTCTGTAGGTTTTGCAGGAAGTGTAGGATCAGGATCATCTGGATACCTTGGCTGCGAAACAGGACAAGGGGCATTCTTTAACGGGTTCATTTCCAATCTTCGAATGGTAAACGGTGTAGCTGTATATTCTAACTTGTTTAGCCCGCCAGGCGTACTAGGAAGAACCCAGAGCAGTGGTATGAATATTGCCGCAGTAACTGGAAATCAAACAACCTTGTTGGCCTTTGCATCTGCAACTGACACTGATCTGTCAACTAACAATTACACGTTGACTAAATCAGGAACATCAACGATATCTAGTTCAGTTCTTAGTGTATCAACTGTAACTTCGTTTGCTACAGGATGGACATTTAATTTATCAAATCTTCCAACTACTAGTACTGCAAAGTTAGTCAGTGGTAGTGTAATCACTGCAAATTCCGGGCCACAAAGCACAGGAAATTTTGGTTTAAACAATAATGTATACGTTAGCACTATTACTAATGGTACATTAATTACATGTATAGCAGTAGGCGGAACTACTCCTCCAACAGTTGGATCAATTGATTCTATTTCTACTTCGGGTGCAATAGTAACAATTACTAATGTGTTACTTGCATCGGCTGTTAGCGGTGGAAGTTTTATAGTAACAAATAATAATCGTGTAGAGACTTCAGGTTACTCAAGTGTGCTGTTCCCCATTAATCAAACTGCTGGAAAAGTTTATCTAGAATTTACACCTACTATAGGGGCAGGCATTGGTTGGTATGTAGGTATGCAACGTACTCCTGGTAGAGTCGGTGCATATGAAGCTGGTGTTGGCGCAACAGGTAATCTCGGTACAGGAACAGTATTCTATCCTATCAACGGATCAGTTAGTTCAGCACTTATAAATTTAGCTACTACATCTACAGTATCTTGGAATGGCGGCTCAGAAGTAACGATCCCCGGAACTGGTCAACTGTATTTTGGAGTTTATAATGGCAGCACCGATACACCAGGTCTTGGAACTATCAACTGGGGTACTTCTTCTTTTGCAACAGTTATACAGCCAGTTCCAATTGCAGATGTATCTACAACTGGAACATCATTAGGTGTAGTAACCTACAGCGTTACTGGTGGCTCATTGCCAGCTGGTGCATATTTAGATTCTAATAACGGTATTATATATTGGTATAAACAGAATCTGCCTGCAATTTCTACTACTACAAATATTACTGTAACTGCATCAGCAGCGGGCTCAGGAGAAACGGCTACAAAAACATTTAATCTTATATTAGTGTCTGGCGGTGGAATATTGTATTCATTTACTCAAGCAACATTTACTCCTGGTTCACAAACAGGTAATACTGGACCTTCTTTGGCAGTAGCACAAGCCGGTCTAACTATTACAGGTGATTCAAGTTGGAAAACCAACACAGCGTATTTTGATGTCCAAAACGGAATTCAAATATGGACTGTTCCAGCAGATGGAACCTACAGAATTACAGCTAACGGCGCCCGTGGCGGCCAAAGTTACAACTGGGGTCCACAAGGTGGCCTTGGTGCAAGTATGCGCGGTGATTTTACATTAACTAGTGGATCTAAGATAAAAATACTTGTAGGACAGCAGGGTGATGGTAATACCTATGATGGCGGTGGCGGTGGCGGATCTTTTGTAACACAGTTTGATAACACTCCGTTAATTATTGCCGGTGGTGGCGGTGGTGGCGCTCCTAGCGGATTTAGCGGTAGTGGAGGCATGGCTGGTCGTATAGTAACCTCTGGTAGTTCTACTAGTGGCGCAGGCGGCACAAATGGCAGTGGTGGTGGCCAGTGGAGCACTGCTGGTGGTGGTGGTGGACTAACTGGCAATGGCGGTAATGCCGCAGGAAGCTGGGGCGGCTATTCATTCACTAATGGCGGCCAAGGCGGTGGGGCTCAAGCCAGAGGCGGTTTTGGAGGCGGTGGTTCAGGTGGCGGCACTAATGGCGCTGGTGGTGGCGGTGGATATTCTGGTGGTGCTGGCTCGGCCTGGAGTTATGAGGGCGGTGGCGGTGGATCTTATAACATTGGTACTAATCAAGTTAATACAGCAGGTGGTGCACCTGCAAACGTTGGCTCTGTAATCATTCAACGCATATAATAAACGTTGGTAAATATAGAAAACAGTATAATACATGGCACATCTAGATAAAATATCCAGCGTTGACAATTTTAAAATTGTATTAGATACAAACTTTGGAGGTATCTAATGCCTGGGTTTGTCTTTAATAACAGTACATCTACATTCTACGCATCTAACAGCGGAACTGTAGCTGGAGGCAATTTACCATATTCAACTCCTAGTTATGCAACTTCGTCTGCAGACTACGGTATAAGCAGATACGGAGTTAAAATTGGATCAGCCATTGCTGTAACTGTAAATCTTTCTACTAGCACAGAAACTCCATATCTTCGTCATGTTGCATATAGCATAGGTAGTACATATGGCAACGAAGTTAGCTGGAACACTATAACTGCTAATAGTCCTTGGCCTGAGGGTAAGTTTACCGGAGAAGAGACAGCTCAACCTTACACAGTTTATACTAGAGATGCTACAGTAAGTTATGGAAAGAAACAATGGATTATTCCTGAACCAGTAAATTTAGTTCGTGGTCAATTTATAACCACAGCAACAGTGGTTGTAGGAACGTCAGTTACAGCTACATACGTATCGACTACTAGTGGTAATGCATTCTACCTACGTCCAGTTGCACTCAAAAATGTTATTCTACCTGTGACCTATGATTCAGGAGGAATAGCTAATGTGGGAACAGTATACGGTTCTGGACCTTGGACCTTTGATATAAGCGGATTGAAATCTATTGAAGGATTTAGTGTAAATTCTATTATCTCTGCTCAACCTAATGTAGGAAGTATAGGCGTTGGTAATGTAGTATTTGTTACTGCTATTAACACTGAAACTAATACATTAACCTGCTTATCATATGGATACGGAACACCTCTTCAGGGCACTATCAATTCAGTATATAACACAGGCGAATCTACAGTATATCCAAGAATAACAAGTGTTACTACTTTAACTGGATCTTCATGGTTCTTTAATATTACAAACCTTCGTGGAACTAATAATTTAACTGCAAGTGCAACCAGTGGTACAATTATCACGGTAACAACAGCTAGTGGAAGCACTGCTACAGTTGGCGGAAATTCATTGGTAGTTGCTAGTGTTGATAGTTTAGAACAAATTAAAGTATTTGCCTATGGTGGAACAACTCCGTTTGTTGGCACCATTACAGGCATTGTTAGTACCAGCACTTTGGGAACTTATCCTATAATAGGAGATGCAGAATTCCTTACTCCCGGAACCTACACTTGGATTGCACCAAACGGAGTTACATCAGTTAGTGCGGTAGCAGTTGGTGGCGGCGGAGCTGGTTATAATAGCTGGTCAAATGCCGCTGGCGCCGGTGCTGGATTAGGATGGAAAAATAATATCACAGTTGTTCCTGGATCATCATACACTGTACAGGTAGGGGCTGGCGGAGTTAAAAACGGTGGCGCTGGCGGAAACAGTTTCTTCATTAACTTAACTACTGTGGCAGGTTATGGCGGCGGTAATGCAAGTTCTGGTTCTAACACTTCAGGACCAAATGCCAATGGTTATGGTGGTGGATACGTAGGTGATGGTGGTGGCGCTGGCGGTAATGCTACTAACTATGCAGGCGGTGGTGGTGCTGGCGGTTACTCAGGTACTGGTGGTAATGCACAGAATTTACCTGCCGCTAACAGCGGTGGTGCAGCTGGTGGGGGATACTATTCAAGCACATACGGAACTGGTGCAGGTGGTGGTGTAGGATTATGGGGTCGAGCAGAAACAGCCACAGGATGGTGGCATGGTAGTAGTGGTCAAGCGTTCACTACTAATCCTGGAAACGGTGGCGGCGGTGCAGGCGGCTCAGGCGGCACTCGAGGATTGTCGGGTGAAAACCCATTAACTAGTGGTGGAGAAAGCGGAAACAGCGATGGCTATGGCGGCACATTTGGTGGGGGTGGGGGCGGTCCTGGTACTAGTTGGCCTAATGCCTCTGGTAGTGGCGGTAAAGGTGGTGTACGTATTATCTGGGGGGCAGGACGTTCATTCCCTGCCAACAATGCAGGAACATTTACTAGTGTTGTATTTGTAGCAACATTAACAAATAGAAGTTCTACTATTGGTGGCGCATTGAATACATGGAAAATTCCAGCAGCAACTATTGCCAGAATGCAGTCTGCTCAGGGCGATGTGTATGCTAGTCCAGATTTAATTATAATTACTAATGATATTTCCGGCGAGAATGTCATATTAAAATTATATTCATTCCAAAACCTAAGTGCATATACAGCTGGTTCCAAATCTATTACTAACAGTCTAGTAGGTTCAGAAAACTTCTATGTAGCTGGCACCGGAACAGATACCGGCGCACAAACTTTATCAGCATATTGGATCTAATCCAATATCTTTGACTATCCAGATAAAGAGTGTATAATTAATAGCATGAAGATTGCTATTATCGATATTATTGGTATACCCTATGATGGTACTACTGTAGACAAACAAGGTTTAGGCGGCAGCGAAAGTGCTGTTACCTTAATGAGCAGAGAGCTTGCCCAAATTGGATTTACTGTAACTGTATTCAACAACTGCGGTATTGATCATGCTCGCCCGGGAGTCTATGACAATGTTACATATCGCCCATTAACTGATCTTGCTCTAGATCATGAGTTTGATATTGTTGTAAGTTCACGCACTGTAATTCCATTTACAGACGCCGCAGATTATCCTAAATTAAATGACATTAGATCCGCACCGTTTCAGAACATGGATCTCTATAATAGAGTAATAGCAAAAGCTCGAGTTCGTGCGTTATGGATGCACGATACATTCTGTCTTGGCGATAACCTAATTGAAGAACTAGCAACATCTAATCGTATCACGGACATCTTTACGTTGAGTGACTTTCACTTAACCTATGTTGCTAACTGCCATCATGGACGTAGACGTAACTTCGAAGTATTAAAGAACAAGTTCTTTATCACACGCAACGGTGCCCGAAACTTTAAAACAGAAGTAGACATTAAAGCCAAAGATCCTGACTTGTTTGTTTACAATGCGTCAGTGACCAAAGGCATGATTCCTTTAGTTAAGTATATTTGGCCACATGTTAAAAGACACATCCCTACTGCTAAGTTAAAAATCATAGGCGGCTACTATAGATTCAGCACAGGCAGTGAACCTGACCAACAAGAAAAAGATTGGCGTGCTATGGCTGCTGATCCTGAACTTGCAAAACTAGGTATAGAGTTTACAGGAGTTATTTCACAGCGTGAAATTGCTGATATACTTACAGTGGCTAACTTCATGTTGTATCCTGCGGCATTCCCCGAAACGTTTGGTATTAGCACACTAGAAAGTTTACTGTATAACACACCCGCTATTACCTGCAGATTCGGAGCCCTTGAAGAAATTGCACTAGAAGGTGCCTGCTATCACATTGACTATGCTATAGAACCTAACGGCTTGTTTCCTGATATTAATGTTCCTGAACAGGTTGAAAAGTTTGTTAAGACCACAGTAGAAGCATATCGTAATCCTTATCTGCATCAACAGAAACAATACTACTGTAATATTGTTAAAGATGTAGCAGGTTGGGACAGTGTGGCTCTACAATGGAAACAATTTTTAGTTAAGAAGTTAGGCTTGTATCTATCACGAGATGAATATCGTTCAGTTACTAAAATTAATCGCAGAGTACACAAGATTTGGAATCGCAAATTTCACAACACCATTGAACTTGAAGATTATAAAACAGGCAATGAACAGCCTATTGTTGTCATCAGTCCATTTTACAATTGTTCCAACTACATTGCTAAATGTATACAAAGTGTAGCCGCACAGGACTACAACAATTATGTACATATTCTAATTGATGATTGTTCTACAGATAATTCGTTAGAAGTATTGACAAACACTGTAGAGTCATTACCTAAAGAAGTACAGGATAGATTTAAAATTGCTGTCAACACAGAAAATCAGGGTGCTGTAAAAAATCAAATTGGCCACATCCGCAGTTTAATGAATAATAACTCGATCATCATGTTATTAGATGGAGATGACAGTCTGGTAAACGACAATACTATCTTTAGCCAGTACAATGCCCTATATGATGGTACCACAGAGTTTACCTATGGCTCGTGCTGGAGTATGGTTGACAACATTCCCTTAATCAGCCAACCCTATCCTGAACATGTTAAACAAGCTCGTGATTATAGAAATCATCACTTCAATTGGATCTTGCCATATACGCACCTACGCACATTTAGAAAATACTTGCTCAATGACATAGCAGACAGTTTGTTCCAAAATGAACGTGGAGAATGGTTTAAGGCAGGTGGCGATGGTAGTGTATTCTATGCGCTAATCGAAGCCGCTGATCCCAACAAAGTTAAATGCCTACAAGACATAGTGTATAACTACAATGATATTAATCCGCTCAACGATTATAAAGTTAATGCCGTTGAACAAAATCAAAATGCACAAATAATTGTAAAGAAAATGAATGCTTCAAAAAAAAAGATACTGATAGGAATCCCTACAGCCCGTAACATAGAGCCCGATACATTCAAGGCCATATATGATTTAGAAGTACCTGAAGGATATGAAACTACGTTTCAATTCTTCTATGGCTACAATATTGATCAAGTTCGCAATTTGATAGCAGATTGGGTAGTCAACGGATTTGATTATTTGTTTAGTGTAGACAGCGACATTGCTTTTGCTCCTGACACACTGAAGAAACTACTAGCGCACGATAAAGATGTAGTAAGTGGATTATATATACAGCGTAAACCTGGACTACACATACTTGAATTGTATGAACGCAATGAGCGCGGTGGCGTTACTAACATACCTTACGGAAAAATCAAAGATAGAGGATTAGTCGAAATTGCAGGTTGCGGATTTGGCTGCGTGTTAGTTAAAGCAGAAGTATTCAAAGCCATAGGTTATCCTCAGTTTAAGTATTATAGTGCGATTAATCACAAAGACACCGTATCTGAAGATGTAGATTTTTGTCGCAAAGCCTTGGAAAAAGGTTTTAAGATCTGGGCCGATACAACCATTCAATGTCAACACACTGGTAGTTTTACTTTCAATGTTGATAATAACATTCCTGCTATTGACATTTCTCCTATAGCTAGTATTCAAACTAGATTAAGAGAACTAGGTAGTCAACGATTGATACCTAGGAGCCATGTAGACTATCTTGCTGGATTAAAGGCCGCTGGACTCGAACCTAAAGTAATCTATGATATAGGTGCTTGCGTATTACATTGGACCAACGAAGCCGCCCGCATATGGCCTGAAGCAGAGATAGTAGCTTTTGAAGCAATGGATAGTGCTGAATTCCTGTACAAAGAGCGTGGCATGAAATATCACGTAGGTGTATTAAGCAACGAAACTGGCAAAGAAGTTGAGTTCTATCAAAACGATATTCACCCAGGCGGGAATAGCTACTATAAAGAAAACGAAGTAGTTAATCCAGATACTGTAAACTACTTCAATGAAACTCATAAACGTAAATTGAGGACAGTTACAGTTGATGCTGTGGCAAATCTTAAAAGATTCCCTAAACCAGACTTTGTTAAAATGGATGTACAAGGTGCAGAACTCGATGTGCTTAAAGGTGCTGTAGAAACCCTAAAAGACGTAAAGCACGTTATCCTAGAACTACAGGTTGTTGAATACAATAAAGGCGCACCTTTAAAAGACGAGGTTATTGCCTATATGGACACACAAGGTTTTGACTGTACTGGCATTTTTAGCAACAACGGACCCGACGGAGATTATCACTTTGTAAGACGCTAAATACTGCTATGAGAGCAAGTCAGTTTATCGTTGAAGGTCCGCAGGAAAATGCCAATGTTGTAGAAATGTTTAAAAAGTTTCTACCTTTAGCCATGGAAGTATTAGAGATAGATAGTCTCCCTAAAATGCATTTTGCTCCGGACTTAAACACAGGAGATCAACCTAGCTTTGGTATGTATTCTCCAGATGATAATATGCTGGCCGTTGCACTGTCTAATCGACATCCTGTAGACATACTGCGAACTGTAGCTCATGAACTAGTTCATTTTAAACAGAACATGAATGGTGAACTCAATCCGGACAGTGGAGAGACGGGCAGTCCCCACGAAAATCAAGCACACGAAATTGCCGGAGTTATTATGCGTCACTTTAATAAACGCTACCCAGAATACTTAAAAAGCAAACCACTATAAAAAAAGGACCCGAAGGTCCTTTTTTATTACTTACTATATTATTTTTGGGCTAGGCCCTAATATTATTATTATATTACTTCTTAGTGGCCTTGTTAACTTGGTTAACACCTTGGTTAACAAAGCTATACATTTTTTCTGCTGTCTCTAAAACTTTTTCAAGTCCTGGAAACTCTGGCATGCTAACTGTGCTAACGATCTGGCCTGTCTTCTCGTCACGAGTAGCAGTCATTTCCCAACCAGCAAACTTTGATTGGAAATCATCTTGTACCAGGCTTTTTGCCATGCCCAAGATATCTGTACGGATTTCGTAGCCGTTCTTATTAAATTTAACTTCTGGTAGCTTTGGTGTTTCGAAATTTGACATATTATTCTCCTTGTGTGTGTAATGTCTGTATGGACAACAACTAATTTTGCTGTCTAAGTATTTATTATACAGATAAAATCTGTATATGTAAAGCGATATGAAACTATTTCTTAAAGTTTTTTATTCGTTTCTTAATGATATCAATGACCTTATCACTGAGCACTACTTCATAATGATTGTAATCTACTTCTACTAATTCCATGTCATCATGATGTTGTTGACTTTTGATGGTTACTACTCCATCATTGGGTTCATGCATAAATGCACTTTGACCCTTTACTGTCACAATGTTAGTCCAAGGATGTTGTATTTTAATCTTATCTGCTTGACGCATGGCCCAACTGCTAGGACCAATATCACGCATTAACCTACTAAACGGTAAGAAGTATTGGACATAGTCTGCTACTTCGGCACCTCCGTAAGGTGTGCTAATAGTAACTGCTCCAGATACATTGTCGGGTAAGGTATTGGCAATATGCAGGGCATATACCCCACCTAGACTGTGTGCAACAAACGCTAGGTCTTTAACATCTTTTAGCTGTAACAACATGTCTTTGAGATTATTCTCAAATCCATTGCGACTGTCATAGTTGATATCTATACCCTGTCCGAGTTTATTTCTAATATAGTTGAAGCTTTCGCTGGTGGCATTGGCACCGTGAATATACACTAAGTTCATGCCAATATTTATCGGTTAGAACCAGCCGGCAAACTCAGAATCAACGATAGGATGCACTTCCCATCCTTGTTGCTTCCAGCGTAGCAACATTATAAGAGTTTCTATAAATGTCATTTATTAAACTCCTCTGCTAAGTATAAAAGAATTATTGTACCAAATATTATAATTTGAATTGCCACTAATTCCATGATTACTTCCAGTAATTGTATCTGCTAGCAGGGCTTTGACGATATTCATGGATCATTTCTGCCCAAGAGATTAAGCCTTCGTATAGTGTGTTAATAAAGTTTTTCATAGATATCTTTCCTTTTGAGAATTAAATTGTCGGATGTAGTTTTCCAACTGTGCGGCATCGGTAATGCCTTTGGTGCTTAGATATGAATCTAAGCGGCTTTGATAACTGCTACCAGGGAACATTTCGGATAGACGTTCCATGATGGCTAGCATTTTTTCTGATATGTATTTCATTGTGTTTCCTGTGTGTTAAAGTGTATCAACTCATGGTTTCTACTGAGTTATTTATCTATTATATATTGCGACCGCACAATTTGCAAGGTTTTATTTCCCCAATCATTATGCTATACTATGATTACAAATTCGCTAAATATTGCAAAGGATACTAACTTGAAAAGAGCCACTAAAAGTCTTCTAGAAGAACTAAACTCGATTACCGTCAAAAAAGACAATGAAGCAGTGATAGAGTCTAGAGCCACGCATGTTATCAATAGTGCTATCAATCTTCTAGCTATTATCAAAGAAAACTTCCCAGAAGAACAGGCCTATGAGTTAGAGCGCCGATTTATCAACAGTATCAAAGGCGGCGACCCCAGTAAATTTACTCGTGGAATACGCAAAGTACGTGACATTAAAGAAACTGCTCGTGGTCTTAAGGTCATCGAAGGCGATGTAAAAGAAGAAGATTAATACCCATTATAAGTATTTTTTTCCAAAAAGACTAAATAAATGCATACAAGTTCCATAGGGGAGCTTAAAACAGATCAAGGAGACCATTAACATGGCAACATTAATTAAAAAGAACGAAAGTGTATCATTACCACACTTCAAGAACGGCCCAACACTACAGTTTTTCACACTAACATTCCCAAGCGCTATCAACGCTAAGTTAGGTGCAACAGCCGCTGGTGTTCGCTCACCAGTTGTAGCAGCTCTAGACGCTATTGCTCAAGTTTGCTCTATCGAAATCATCGGTAGCCCACAGAACAGCAACACAGAAATTTCTATCGGTGTTGTTGCACTTGGTGGCAACTTCGGT
>Ga0209599_10000359_pt1 | contig 31268 bp, 27 predicted proteins | sample Shrwel_input2_FT_FD_187534 | JGI IMG/M metagenome (GOLD analysis project Ga0209599, IMG submission 187534) | Subsurface microbial communities from deep shales in Ohio, USA - Utica-3 well 1 S input2 FT (SPAdes) (version 2) ...
CCTGAAACGTATGAATAAATGAGTTTTTGATTGTAGCGGTGCTTTGTTTCAGATCCAAACCTTTTGTGCCTCCGAAAAGTCTGGTGTGGTTCATATTCAAAAGAGAACCTGCTTCCATTCTTATGGAGTTCCAGTTTTTCGGAATGGTATCGTAATAAGGGTCGTTTCTGTCTCCTCGGATGATTACCTGATCATTCTGAGTTCCGTTAATATTTAAAGTTGCTCCTGCGGCTACTTTCATTCCACTATTTTTATGAAAGTAAACTTTCGTTCCCTGCTGAATGTTTAAAACAACACTTTGATCTACGGTAAGATTTCCATAGATGATTTTCGCTTTATTATTCGTCCAAGTTGTATTACTGATTAAAATATTAGGATTTGAAGGAGTCTGAATGAAAAATTCTGCATCCTGAACCACAGAGAACAACGTAACGTGTTGTTCACCTGCAGGATTTGAAAACAATATGCGATCTTCTGCAATTGCTTCCGGACCTGTTGCTTGTGGTGCAATTTCAACATAAATAAAAAGACTGTCTTTTTTTCTTAAAGGAACGTTATTAAAATCGTAACCTGCTTTTCCGTCGACATTAATTTTATATAAAGAAGCAGCTCCTTTTTCGAGTCTGATTCTTGGAATCATAATATCTTTATCTTCGTTATTATAGACTTTTACAGCGTAAGTTTCAGATCTTACCTGATGATAAACAGTGTCACAAAATACGGTGTCTTTTGAAAAGCTCAGTTCCTGAGACGGTGCATCAAAAGAAATCTCATCTTTATTACAAGAAACTGCAAAAACAAGCATCCAGAAAGAGCAAAACAGAAGTAATTTGAATTTCATTGAAATTTATATTTATATAGATTCCAAATTTAACGAAAATACTTTGATTTTCTTATATTGCTGTTTATTGTTTTCTGGTATATACTTTCATTGGTTTATTATTAATTTTTTTGACAAATTTAGATGAGTGAGATTTATTATCTTTGAAAAATTATTGCCTAAGTATTTGTATATTATAAAAAAAATTGTATTTTTGCAACCTAAAATTTAGCAGAGAAATACCATTACTATTTCGAAAGCAAAACTTTAATTTTTTTTAAAAATTGTATTATGAAAAAAGGAATTCACCCAGAAAATTATAGACTTGTTGTTTTCAAAGATATGAGTAACGACGAGGTATTTGTAGGAAAATCTACTGCTGAAACAAAAGACACTATCGAGCACGAAGGTGTAGAGTACCCATTAATTAAAATGGAAATCTCTTCTAGCTCTCACCCTTTTTACACAGGTAAAACTAAATTAGTTGATACTGCAGGTAGAGTAGATAAGTTCATGAATAAGTACAAAAAATTCGCTAAGTAATTTTTTTGTTTTAAAATATTAAAAGTCTTCCAAATTTTTGGGAGACTTTTTTTGTGGAAATGGTCTGAATCAAAATTTGAACAGCAAAATTGTTTTCAGGATTCGTATTTTTGTAAAAGCAGATTTTGAAAACTAAATAGAGTGAGTGTAAACTCCAGCTTCCATCATCTGGCTTCCAACCTAAAAAAAACTATATTCAAATGCAATTAGTATTTTCAGATGCACAATATTGGGAAGATTTTCTTCCGCTTAGTTTTACACGTCCTGTTGCAGAAATGCGATGCGGAATTCTTACGTTTTCCGAAAGATGGCAGAAAATTTTAGATAATGCGGAGATTTCTTATTTTACTGAAAATTATCTTCAGGCTAAGTTTAAAAATCCGGAAGATGTTGAAAGTCTTTTTCTAGTGACTAATTTTTTACCTACCGAGAAAGTAACTCAGCAAATTAAAGATTTGGATTTAGGTGAAGCATTAGTTTATGAAGACGAATTAATTGCTGCAAGAATCAATATGAAAGGTTTTTCTCTGAATCAGATTGAGAAAATGACCGACATTAAAGAAGAGTTAATTTTCTTTAAAAAGCCAACCGATCTTTTTACATACAATGATAAAGCGATCGATTTCGATTTTGAATTATTAACGAAAGATAAAATCTCTCAGGAATTGTCTTCTACCAACGGTTTTCTAGGCGACAAGAAAGATTTGTTTATTGAGGAAGGTGCGCAAATTGAATTTTCTACCATCAATACTAAAACTGGAAAAATCTACATAGGAAAAAATGCAGAAGTGATGGAAGGTTGTAATCTTCGTGGTCCTATTGCGTTGTGTGAGGAGTCTAAATTTAATTTAGGAGCAAAAATCTATGGTGCTACAACGGTTGGTCCGCATTCTAAAGTTGGTGGAGAAGTCAATAATATTATCATTTTCGGATATTCTAATAAAGGTCATGATGGTTTTGTAGGAAATTCGGTAATCGGGGAATGGTGTAATTTGGGTGCGGATACCAATTCTTCTAATCTGAAAAATAACTACGCCAACGTAAAATTGTGGAATTACAGAACGAAACATTTTGAAGATACTGGTTTGCAGTTTGCGGGTTTAATCATGGGAGATCATTCTAAAACAGCAATTAATACTCAACTGAATACAGGAACGGTAATTGGAGTGGCTTCAAATGTTTTCAGGGTAGGTTTTCCTCCGAATCTGATAGAAAACTTTTCTTGGGGCGGATTTAAAGATGACGAAAAATTTAAACTGGATAAAGCTTATGAAGTTGCTGAAAAAGTAATGGCGAGAAGAAAACTGCCATTAACAGATGAAGATAAAGCAATTTTGAAACATGTATTTACTGAATATTAAACGTAATTTTAGTTTAAAATATGAATCTTGAGAAGTTTGAATTTATCAATTTCCTGAGATTTTTAACAAAAAAGACAGGATAGAAATTTTTCTATCCTGTCTTTTTAATATTGTACTTCAAATTATGAATACATTTTTTCTCTTAGTTCTTTAATCTTTTTATCAGCAAGATATTCGTCGTAAGTAGTTTCTCTGTCGATAATTCCTTTCGGAGTAAGCTCAACGATTCTATTACAAACGGTTTGCAGCATTTCGTGGTCATGAGAAGATAATAATAGATTTCCTTTGAAGTTAGACAAAGAGTTGTTCAGTGTCGTAATACTTTCAAGGTCTAAGTGGTTAGTCGGCTCGTCTAAAAGCAATACATTAGCTTTCTGAAGCATCATTCGGCTAAACATACATCTCATTTTTTCACCTCCGGAAAGCACTTTACAAGATTTCAGAGCTTCATCTCCTGAGAATAACATTCTTCCTAAGAATCCTCTCATAAATTCTTCGTGACGCTCTTCATCATTTTTGGTAAACTGTCTCAACCAATCAACTAAATTAATATCTTCCTGAAAGAAAGTAGTATTATCTAAAGGCATGTGAGATTGGTTAGTTGTAACTCCCCAAGCAACATTTCCTTTGTCTGCCTCAGTGTTTCCTGCTAAAATTTCAAAAAATTCTGTAATAGCTAAAGAGTTTTTAGAAATGATCGCAACTTTATCTCCTTTTTTAAGATTCAAATCAATATTTGAAAATAATAATTCTCCGTCTTTAGTTTTCTCAAGACCTTTTACATCTAAAATCTGATCTCCTACTTCTCTTTCCATTTCGAAAATAATTGCAGGATATCTTCTTGAAGAAGGCTTAATGTCGTCAATATTCAATTTGTCGATCATTTTCTTTCTTGCAGTTGCCTGTTTTGCTTTTGCAACGTTTGAACTAAATCTTGCGATGAAATCCTGAAGTTCTTTCTTCTTTTCTTCCGCCTTTTTGTTAGCCTGAGCTCTTTGTCTTGTTGCCAATTGAGAAGCTTGGTACCAGAAAGAGTAATTACCTGTGTAAAGATTTAATTTAGCATAATCTAAATCTCCGATGTGCGTACAAACTGTGTCTAAGAAGTGACGGTCGTGAGATACTACAATTACGGTGTTTTCATAATCTGCCAAGAAATCTTCTAACCAAGCGATGGTATCAATATCAAGGTCATTCGTAGGCTCATCCAAGATCAATACATCAGGATTTCCGAAAAGCGCCTGAGCTAAAAGAACTTTAACTTTGTCTTTATTCTCAAGTTCGCTCATCATTTGCCAGTGCATATCATCTTTAATGCCGACATTTGAAAGCATAGTCTGTGCATCAGATTCTGAGTTCCATCCACCCATTTCGTCATAAACAACGCCTAGTTCACCTGCTTTTATCCCGTCTTCATCAGAGAAATCTTCTTTAGCATATAAAGCGTCCATCTCTTCTTTTATCTCGAATAGTTTTTTGTTACCTCTTAAAACAGCTTCAAGCACTGTATATTGATCATATGCAAAGTGATCCTGCTCCAAAACAGACATTCTTTTCCCTGGTTCCAGAGATACGTGTCCTGTGGTTGGATCTTGCTTTCCTGTTAATATTTTAAGGAATGTAGACTTTCCTGCGCCATTTGCTCCGATAATACCGTAGCAGTTTCCTTTTGTAAACATGATGTTTACCTCGTCAAAAAGAACTCTTTTCCCAAATTGTAAAGATAAGTTAGATACTGTTAACATATAGTTTGTAAATTTGGCGCAAAATTACGAAAAGAATTTGGGTAAATATAATATTGTAATACTCAAGTTTTTAATGAGTGGTATTTTTGTATATTACAGTAGTGAAATTTTAAATATGAAGATCGAAAAAACAGTTAATATATTTAACAAAAGAGCCAGATTTGAATACGAAATCATGGAAGAATTTGAAGCTGGAATGGTACTTACCGGAACAGAAATAAAATCTTTGCGTTCTTCCAGAGCATCTATCACGGAAGCCTTCTGTCAGTTTATTGACGGGGAATTATACATCATCAATATGATGATTGATGAGTACAAATTAGGAACTTTTTATAATCATAAAACAAAAAGGGAACGGAAATTGCTGTTGCACAAAAGAGAATTGTTAAAACTCGAAAAAAAACTCAAAGATGCAGGAAATACGATTGTACCTTTAAAGCTTTATATTAATGACAGAGGCAAAGCCAAAGTGCTTATAGCGTTAGCAAGAGGAAAAAAGCTTTTTGATAAAAGAGAAGCAATAAAAGATAGAGAAAATAAACGAAACCTCGATAGAATATTAAAGAAAAGTTAAAAATCATCCTGAAAACTTTGTTTATAAAGAAAAATTATATTTATTTTGCATTATCAATTATTTAATCATTTAATTCTATGAAAAATCTAAAATTAGGAATTTCAGCATTGGCGCTTACGGTTGCCTCTACTGTTTTCGCTCAGACTACCAACAACCCGTGGTTAATCGGTGTTGGTGCTCACGCGGAAAACCATAAAGCACAGGCAGGTAATTTCAGTAATACCTTCTCTGCTACAAACTTAACTAAGAATATGTTCAATGTGGACAATTTCTCAATCACTCCACCATTATCTAAACTTACTGTTGCAAGAAACATCGGTAAAGGTTTGGTAATTGACTGGCAAACTACTGTTGGAAACGTTGAAAACCAAAGATTCAACATGGGTAAAGAATTCATGTTAATGACTGGTTTAGGTTTCCAAGCTAAAGCTGCAGGTCTTATCTGGAATGAAGAGTCTTGGTTTGACCCATATTTAAGAGTAGGTGCTAACTATCTTAGACATGATTATACAGCTCTTACTTTCCCAAGAACAGACTGGAGAGGTGAAACTGTAGCTAACGGTGAAAACGGTAACGAAAACGGTAAAGCTAATCACTTTGCAGTTGCTGGAGGTGCTGGTGTTAACTTCTGGTTAACTAAGAACTTCGGTCTTGGTGTACAAGGTGATTATGTTGCAACTCCTGGCGACAAGTCAAACGTTGCTAACTTTTGGCAAGCTTCTGCTTCTTTGAACTTCAGATTCGGAAATAGAGATAGAGATAAGGATGGTATTTTAGATAAAGACGATTTATGTCCTGATACACCAGGTTTACCAGAATTCCAGGGATGTCCTGATACTGACGGTGATGGAGTTCCAGATAAAGATGATCAGTGTCCAGAAGTTGCTGGTCCGGTTGAAAACAATGGTTGTCCTTGGCCAGATACAGATGGTGATGGTGTAATCGATAAAGATGATGCTTGTCCTACTGTTGCAGGTCCTGCTGAAAACAACGGTTGTCCTTGGCCAGATACAGATAATGATGGTATCCTAGATAAAGATGATGCTTGTCCTACTGTTCCAGGTCTTCCAGAATACAATGGATGTCCTAAGCCTAAAGATGTTATTGCTATAGAAGCTACTGGTGCATTAAAAGATATTCTATTTGATTTCAATAAAGCTACTATCAGACCAGAATCAAGTGGTAAATTAGATCAAGCTGCTACAATTGTGAAGCAAGATAATGAAGCTACATTCTTAGTTACAGGTCACACTGATGCTAAAGGATCTGATGCTTACAACCTTAAATTATCTAGAGAAAGAGCTGCTGCTGTAGTAGGTGCTTTAGAGGCTAGAGGTGTTAATGGTAACCAACTTAAGTCAATTGGTGTTGGTGAAAGAGATGCTAAGGTTTCGGAAAAAGCTTCTGATGCTGAAAGAATGGCAGATAGAAAAGTTGTAGTTGAAGCTGTTAATGGTGCTGCTTGGGAAGCTCTTAAAAAATCTGATCTAGAAGTTGTAGAGAAGAAAACTGTAGTAAAAAAAGCTCCAGCTAAAAAGAAAGCTACTAAAAAAAGAAAATAATTAATTTTTCTAAATAATAAATACCTCCAGATTTTCTGGGGGTATTTTTTTTTTTGTTGATTTTGAGTAATTTTGTGAAAATTTAAAATATAAAATGGGAAGAGCATTTGAATATAGAAAAGCTTCGAAAATGGCACGTTGGGACAAAATGGCCAAAACTTTTTCTAAAATAGGTAAAGATATTGCCTTAGCTGTAAAAGCAGGTGGTGCTGATCCTGAAGCCAATCCTTCATTAAGAAGATGCATTCAGAATGCAAAAGGCGCAAATATGCCGAAAGATAATGTAGAAAGAGCAATCAAAAAGGCAAGTGGTGCAGACGCGGAAAATTACGAGGAAATTACTTATGAAGGTTACGGACAAGGCGGTGTTGCGTTTTTTGTAGAATGCACAACGAACAATACAACCAGAACTGTTGCCAATGTGAGAGCAATTTTTAATAAGTTTGACGGTAACTTAGGGAAAAATGGTGAGTTAGCTTTTATTTTTGACAGAAAAGGTATTTTCAGTATTGATGTAGCACAGGTAAAAATGGAATGGGATGATTTCGAAATGGAAATGATTGATGGTGGCGCAGAAGATATTGATAAAGACGAAGAAGAAATAATGATTACTACAGCATTTGAAGATTTCGGTTCTTTATCTCATAAATTGGACGAATTGGGAATTGAAGTGAAGAGTGCAGAGCTGCAGAGAATCCCAAACAATATAAAAGAAGTTACGGCAGAACAATTTAAAGCAAATATGAAAATGCTTGATCGTTTTGAGGAAGATGATGATGTACAAAACGTATATCACAATATGGAAATCACTGACGAATTATTAGAATCTTTATAAAAAATAATATAACATTCATATACAATTCATTTTCAAATAGTTTCTTTGTATAAAATCGGGCTTGTTGATTAATTTACAATGCTTGTTTAATAAATTACTATACAAATGAAAAGAAATATAGAATTGGTTGTTATTTCGGATGTACACTTGGGAACTTACGGATGTAAGGCTAAAGAATTACTGAGATATTTAAATTCTATACAACCTAAAACTTTGGTTTTAAATGGTGATATTATTGATATTTGGCAATTCAAAAAGTCTTACTTCCCTAAACCCCATCTGAAAGTGATCAAAAAGATCATTTCATTTGCTACAAAAACTACAGAAGTATATTACATTACAGGTAATCACGATGAGATGTTCAGGAAGTTTACCGATTTTGAATTAGGTAAACTAAAGGTTGTCAATAAGCTTTGTTTAAATTTAAACAATAAGAAAACCTGGATTTTTCACGGAGATGTTTTCGATGCCTCGGTTCAGCATTCGAAATGGATTGCTAAATTAGGCGGAAAAGGATATGATCTCTTAATTGTTATCAATAATCTGGTCAATTTTTGTTTGGAGAAAATGGGTAAAGAGAAATATTCCTTTTCAAAAAAGATTAAGAATAATGTAAAAAAGGCCGTAAAATATATTGGTGATTTTGAATTAACAGCTTCTGAATTAGCCATTGACAACGGTTACGATTATGTAATTTGCGGACACATTCATCAACCACAAATGCGTGAAGTAACAAACAAAAAAGGTTCATGTACTTATTTAAATTCAGGAGACTGGATTGAAAATCTCTCTGCTTTGGAGTACAATAACAATGAATGGAAAATCTTTTATTACGATGATCATAAGCATTTGCTTAATGATAATGAGACAGAAGAAATGGAGGATATGAACAACTCTGATCTCCTAAAAATTGTTACCCAATTCTCATAACATGAAAGTACTGTATGCATTTCAGGGAACAGGAAACGGTCATGTTGCAAGAGCGCAGGAGATTATTCCGATTTTGAAAAAATATGCTTCTGTTGATACGCTAATCAGCGGTCATCAATCTCAATTAAAAACTGATTTTCCGATAGACTATAAACACCATGGAGTTTCTCTTCTTTACAATAAAACAGGAGGCATTTCTTACAGAAAAATTCTTTTTGAAAACAATTTCTTTAAAGCTTTTAATGAAATTCGACAAATTAAATTAGATCAATATGATTTAATCATCAATGATTACGAACCCTTAACAGCTTGGGCTTGTAAATTCAGGGATATAAAAATGCTAGAACTTAGCCATCAAGCTTCTATGAGTTTTAAGGAAACACCAAAACCGGATAAAAAAGATTTTTTTGGAGAACTTATTTTGAATCATTATTGTCCAAGTAAGGATAAAATTGGTTTTCATTTTGAAAATTATCATCCTCAGATTAAAAAGCCTGTAATCAGAAGGAAAATCAGAAATTTAAATCCTGTAAAAAAAGGATTTTATGTGGTGTATCTCCCAAGTTTTTCAGATGAAAATATAACGAAAGTTTTAAGCCAGATTCCTGTAGAATGGAAAGTTTTTTCAAAGTATACCAAAATTCATCAACAGATCAACCATGTGGAAATTTCTCCGATTGATGAAACTTATTTTTTAGAATGTTTTGAGAGTTGTGATGGAATTCTTTGCAACGCCGGATTTGAAGGTCCTGCTGAAGCTCTCTTTATGGATAAAAAACTGTTTGTAATTCCTATTCATAATCAGTACGAACAGGAATGTAATGCTTGTGCTTTAGATAAAATAGGAATTCCCAATTCTAAAATTCTGGATGTAGAGGAAATTAAAAATTGGGTGAACTCCGATATTCATTGTAAAGCAAATTATCCCGATGATATTGAGGATATTATCTTAAATGATGTTTTAACGTTCTAATAAAATATCTTCTACATCATTCATTCTTCTCATGACGGCTCTTGCGTATGAACAATGTGGGTAAACATTCCATTTATTTTCTCTTGCGAATTTAATGGCTTCTTCAACTAAATATTTTCCCATTCCGCGACCTTCAAACTCTGGATGAACCAATACAAATGAAATGATAAGTTTGTTGTCTTCCGGAAAAATGGTATACGTTAATCTTCCGACTTCTTTTATCTCGTTACTGATTGTAATCACTCCGCCGTTTCCTGATTTATTGTTTTCGAATTTCATAAGTTTGATTTTGTTTTAAAATTTACAAAAATTGAACCGATTTGTAAGCTACTCATTTTCTTGTCACGAATTCTCGAATATTTATCACTAAATCAGATTAAGAATTTGTTTAACGAAAAAAATATGAATGTCCGTAATTAGTAATAATTTAGTTTTTAACAGTTTGTTTGTCATTCCGGGGGGAATCTAAACCGCTTTATTTTCAGTGTGTTGAGATTCCTCCGGAATGACAAAATGACTGCTGATTTTAGCGTTATGATTAAAAACGGACATTCAAAAAAATATTAACAATTAAGTAATTCAAAATAATTAAAGATATATTTTATGATTATTAACGACTGATTGTAAGTATTTTATCTTTACTCTATTTTCTTTTTATCTGCTTAGATCCGTGCATTTGTGAAAAAATTCAAACTAATCTTTCCCTGTATAATAATTGTAATCTTTAATGATAATACCGATAAATTGTCTTTCAGTCATCTTAGTAGGATCAACTTCAAGTTTCAGAATGCCTTTTATTTTATCTGAAAGTTTAGTGATGATTTGACGATCATCTATTTTTAAAGCTTTCAGATAATTGTCTTTAATAATTCTCATGTCGTTATCGCTCAATCCTATCACCTGCGGAAAAGTGGGAACATAATCGGTTTGAAGGTTTTCTAAAATCGTATGAGAAATATTAATGTTGTTTTTTAAAGAAATAACGGCTGTTCCGGCTGCAATATCACCAAAACGTTGATTATTTTTGGTGATAATCATGGTGATAAAACCTATCACTAAAACAGAAACATCTATCACGCGGAAAACCCATCGAATAAGATAGTCACCAAAACTTGCCTGATAACCGTCTATTTTCACCACACGAATTTTCATTACTTTTTTTCCTAAAGTTTGTCCTTCCATTAAGCTTTCCAAAACCAAAGGATAAATGACGGTAGGAAACAAAAGAACGCTGTAAACAGCTCCTACAGACCATTGATCGAGATCATCTAAAACATATCCCAAATTGAAAACACTGAAAAAAAGATACAAAACAAGAATACCGTAAGCAATTTTAACTACCGTATCAATAATGAAGGCAAGAAGTCTTTCACCAATACTTGAAATGTTAAAATTAATATTTACATTTTGTGAGGTGTTAATCGCAATTTGAGACATAATTTTTATTATTTTAGCCTTACAATTATGAGAGAAGTTTATTTTATAAAACAAAATAAAGAAAAATGGTTGGGAATCGAAGAGGTTATTCAAGGAAAAATTAAAAAAAATCCTGATGACCTGTCTTCGCTGTATATTAATTTGATTAATGATCTTTCTTTTGCCCAAACGTATTACCCAAAAAGTAATACAACGGTTTATCTTAACCATCTTTCTTCTCAGATTTTCCAGAAAATTTATAAAACGAAAAGAGTTGAAGAAAACAGAATGTTGTATTTCTTCAAGACTGAAGTTCCGCTTTTAGTGTACGAATACAGAAGATATTTGCTGTATGCTTTTGTGTTTTTTATACTTTTTACATCAATGGGAGTTCTTTCTGCAGTTTACGATAAAGATTTTGCCAATATTATTTTAGGCGAAAGCTATGTAAATACGACAATCGAAAACATTAAAGCCGGAAATGCAGTCGGTGTTTACCAAAGCGGTTCTACATGGGGAAGTACCATAGGAATCACTTTAAATAACATCGGTGTTGGTGCAAAAATGTATCTCTACGGAATTTTTGGAGGAATTGGTTCTTTATACGTTCTTCTTTCCAATTCTGTAATGTTGGGTTCTTTTCAGTATTTCTTTTATGATTACGGAGCTTTAAAAGACAGTGCAAGAGGAATCTGGCTGCACGGAGTTTTTGAAATTTTCGCAATGGTAGTAGAAGCAATGTGCGGTTTGATTTTGGGAACCTCCATACTTTTTCCAAAAACATTATCAAGATTTGAATCTTTAAAAATAGGATTGAAAGATTCATTTAAAATATTTTTAAGCACCATTCCATTTACAATCTGTGCCGGGATTATTGAAGGTTACATTACGAGACACGCCTTGAAAATGCCGGAATTTTTAAATTTAATTATCATCTTCGGATGTTTAGCAATCATAGGATTTTACTATTTTGTCTATCCTTTTACGGTCAACAAAAAACTAAATAACAACCTTAAAAACACAAAAGATGCAGTTTTATAAGAAAAGAGACTTCGGAACTTTTATCAGCGACAGTTTTGGATTTTTCAGAACTTACGGTAAAAATTATTTCAAAAATTATATCCTTCTGAATGGGCTTTTGCTAATTCTGATGGTTGTAGTGGTGATTTTTGGGTATCGCGAATTGTTTTCACAAATATTTGGTTCTAATCTAAGCGGGAAAAGTTCTTACATGGAAGATTATTTCCAGAATAATATGGGACTTTTTGTAGGTGTCAGAATTATTACATTTTTACTTTTCATTATTTTAATGATTGTAAATTATCTGTTTCCTGTCTTTTATCTGAAGCGACTTTCTGAAGGTCAACAGAAAATAAAAGTAGACGATATTGTAAAAGATTTTAAAAGCAATCTCGGTAAAATAGGAATCCTTTGTCTTGGGATGATTTTTATTGTTTCTCCGTTGTCATTTATTCTTGTTGGTGTTTCTTATGCTTTGGTTTTTATCATCATCGGATTGCCGATTCTTTTATTTGTTTTTCCTACAGTAATGAATATGATCAATTTTTTGATGTATGATCTTTTCAACAGCAAAAGAGGGTTTTTTGAAAGTTTAAGTTATTCTATACGTTCTCAGTTTTCTTATGCAAACGGTCGAGAAAAATCTCCCTACTGGAAATATTGGGGAGCAACTTTAATTTTATTTATCATAATGTATGTGATTACTACCATTTTCACGATGATTCCTATGATTATATTTTTCGCAACGATGATGACGAATGCGCCGGATGGTAATTTTGAACAAAACCCGTTTGCGGGAACATTTGGGATTATATTTTTTATAACATACGGTTTTTCATTGTTGGTTTCGTTTTTTCTTTCAAATTTGATGTATGTTAATTCCGGTTTAATGTATTACGACAGCAGAGAAGATCTTCATCAAAAAGTAGAATTGGCAGAAATAGATACGATTGGTATTAATGAATAAGTATTTTCTCTTTATATTTTTTTTATTCTCATTTGGGTTTTGCAAAGCTCAGAGCGTAGACAGTACGGTTGTCTACGAAGACAGCTATGAAGATTCTTACGAAGATTCTCTCAGTACAGGTCATTACAAAAATATGTACCGTGCAGATTCTGTTTTGCTACAAAATCCGGTTTCTGAAAATTCAGTGTACCCGAAAAGCTTCAATGAAAATATAAAATCAAGATACAAAGGCGAAGAATTCGATTATTCAACTTCAAAACCAAGACAATCTTTTTGGGATAAATTGATGCGAAAAGTTTTGAAAATAATACAGAGTATCTTTGGTGAAACAAGTTTAGAAAGTTCTGCACAAATTACAACTGTAATTATTAGGCTTTTTGCTGTTATTCTGGTGGGCTTTCTGCTGTATTTTATCATTAAATTTATTATTGGCAGAAATGGAAATTTTATTTTCGGTAAAAGGAATAAAAAAGTAATCATCAATGATGAAGAACTCCACGAAAATATTCATGAAATTAATTTTCCCGAAAGCATCGCAACATTTGAACGATCAAAAGATTACCGTTCTGCAGTGCGTTATCAGTTTTTATTTGTCTTAAAAAAGCTTAGCGATAAAAAACTTATTCTCTGGAATCCCGAAAAAACAAATAAAGATTATGTGGCAGAATTGAAAGCTCCGAATTTAAAAAACGAATTTTCAAATCTGTCTTATATTTTCGATTATGTTTGGTATGGTGAATTCAGTATCGATGAGCAGAGTTATGCTAAATTTAAAGAGCAGTACCAATCTTTCAAACCTTAATTAAATTTTAAAAATGAATAAAACTTTCAAAATATATGCTTTAATTTTCATCATTATTATGGTGATTTTGGCATTGCTTGAAGTTAATAAGAAAGAGGTTGTAGATTGGAGAAAGAATTTTGATGTCAATGAAAAGTCTCCTTTCGGGTTATTTGTTTTTAATCAGGAGGTAAAAGATTTGTTTAAAAATAATCTTAAAAAAGTAGATGTTACTGCGTATGATTATTACAATGAAAATCAGAAAAAACCTCACAATATTCTCGTTATAGAAAGCGAAATAGATACCGAATCGTGGAATAAAATCCTTGATGAGGTTTCAAAAGGTTCTGATGCAATGTTGATTATAGCTAAAATGCCAAAAGAAATCTCAGACAGCATTGGTTTTTATGATTCTCAAATCTCGTTTGAAGATAAAAATGTATTGAAATTGACCGATAAAAAATATCAGAATGATTTTATAAAACTGGATAAATTTCCTTCCGGTCGTGGTTTTTCTTACATAAAACCAGGAGTTGAGGTTTTAGGCAAAACCGTTGAAGAAGATAATTCTGATCAGGCAAATTTCATCAAAGCAAAATTGGGAAAAGGAAATATTTACGTACACTGCGAACCACTTTTTTTAACCAATTATTATCTTCTTAAATCAGGAAATACCCAATATACTCAAGATGTTTTTTCATATTTAAAAGATAGAGAAACACTTTGGTTTGTAGAAGCAAATACGAAAGAATCTCGTTTTTTTATGCGTTTTATTCTCGGAAATCCAGCTCTGAAATACGCATGGTGGCTTCTATTGAGCGGTTTGGTTTTGTTTATATTTTTTAATGCAAAGAGAAAGCAACGCATCGTTCCGATTATTGAGCCATTAAAAAATACTTCTCTGGATTTTGTGAAAAGTATTGGGAATCTGTATTTACAAGAAGGCGATTTTCATGATATGATGGCAAAAAAAGCTCAGTATTTTCTCAATAAAGTAAGACTGGATCTTCTGATCGATACTCAAAATTTAGATGATGAATTTGCAAAAAAGCTTCAATTGAAAACCGGAAAAAATATAGAAATAATTAACGAATCTGTTAGTTTAATTAAAAAAGCTCAGAATCCTTATGCAAGTGTAATGAAGGAAGATCTGATTAGAATGAATAAACTTTTGGATGATATTTTAAAATGAAAATTAATAAAGTGAGCTCCTTAGGAGCGGAACGTTTGCAGACAAAACAGATAATTATAATTTGAACTCCGTAGGAGTGAAACCGAATGGCAAATACATATATTCAGATTTATATTCAATTTATCTTCGCTGTGCAGGGAAGACAAAATCTGATTTATTCCTTAAAAAGAGAAGAATTACAGAAATACATTTCGGGAATTATTAAAAATAGCAATCAAAAATTATTGGCTATTCATGCAAATCCGGATCACATTCATCTCCTTGTCGGATTTAATAATTTGAATTTTAAAATTTCTGATTTTGTTCGAGACATTAAAGCAAATTCTTCCAGATTTATTAATGAAGAGAAATGGCTAAATGGAAAGTTTAACTGGCAGGAAGGTTATGGCGCATTTTCGTACTCAAAGAGTCAGATTGATAAAGTTGTGAATTATATTTTAAATCAAGAAGAACATCATAAAAAGAAAAATTTTAAAGAAGAGTATATCGAGCTTTTAAATAAATTTGAAATACAATATGAAGAAAAATATGTGTTTGAATTTTATGACGATTAAAAATGTAGCTCCTGTGGAGCTCTGCCCAATTTTACCAACTTACAGCTACAAACATTTCGCTCCTACGGAGCTCAAATAACTAAACAAATTATGGAAAACCTCGAAAACCAAAATACAGAACCTCAGAATTCTATTCATTTAGATAAAAAAGAAAACGATTTTCATTCACGTATTGATATGATTGAACTTAGTGACAGTTTAGAAAAAGTAAAATCCGAAATAGCAAAAGTGATTGTTGGTCAACAGGATATGATAGATCATCTTTTGGCGGCATTATTGTCAAACGGTCACGTTTTGATAGAAGGTGTTCCGGGAGTTGCAAAAACGATTACAGCAAAGCTTCTAGCAAAAACGATTGATGTAGATTTCAGCAGAATACAGTTTACGCCAGATTTGATGCCTTCGGATATTTTAGGAACATCAATTTTCAGTATGAAAAATTCTGAATTTGAATTTAAAAAAGGACCTATATTTTCCAATTTTATTTTGATTGATGAGATCAACCGTTCTCCTGCCAAAACCCAATCTGCTTTGTTCGAAGTGATGGAAGAAAGACAGATCACGATGGACGGAACACAATACGAAATGGAAGTTCCGTTTTTAGTTGTGGCAACCCAAAACCCAATCGAGCATGAAGGAACTTACAGACTTCCTGAAGCACAACTTGACAGATTTTTATTCAAAATAAATGTTGGGTATCCTAATCTTGAGCAGGAAATTGCGATCATCAAAAACCAGCACGAAAGCAGACAGGAAGACAAAACAGATGTGGTAAAACCGGTGATAAGTGCTCAACAGCTAAGTCATTACCAAAAATTGGTTAAAGAGATTATTGTAGAATCTCAACTGATAGAATATATTGCCAAAATTATCATTAACACAAGAGAAAATCAGTTTTTGTATTTGGGAGCTTCACCAAGAGCGAGTTTGGCATTATTGACTGCATCAAAAGCTTTTGCTGCATTGAGAGGTAGAGATTTTGTAACGCCTGAAGATATTAAGGAAGCAAGTTATGCGGTTTTAAGACATAGAGTAATTGTATCGCCAGAAAGAGAAATGGAAGGATTGACTGCCGATGAAATTATCCGTCAGATTTTGGAAGGAATTGAAATTCCAAGGTAGGTTGCAGTTATTAGGTAGAAGATTATAGTTGTAAGTTTTTTCAATATGGCACATTTTAAAGAACTTTTAGTTTGGCAGAAATCTATAAATTTTGTGACAGAAGTTTATAAAGAAACCGAATCTTTCCCTAAAACTGAAGTTTATGGTTTAATATCTCAAATTAGAAGAGCAGCAGTTTCGATTCCTTCCAATATTTCTGAGGGAAACTCTAGAAGAAGTGTACCTGATTATTTGCAATTTCTAAGAATTTCTAGAGGAAGTTGCACAGAAGTTGAAACGCAATTAATTATCTCAAAAAATCTTGGCTTTTTAAATGAGAAAAACTATTTAAAATTGAATCAAGACATTATTGAAATTTCAAAAATGTTAAATGGTCTTATTAATTCCTTAAAGCAATCAGAAAATCTAACTCCTAAAATCTAAAACCTGCAAACTTGAGATGAAAAACTTATACATCAACAACCGCTTTTTCTTTACACTCATTGGAGTGGGGGTTCTCTATGCTTTTGCGTTTTTCTTTTCATTTTTAATGATTGTTGGTCACATTGTTTTGTTGTTGGTGTTTTTGGCGGCAATGGTAGATTATCTTCTTTTATTCAGAGAAAAAGATGGTGTTTTGGCGCAAAGAATTTTACCCGAAAAATTATCCAACGGCGATGAGAATCCGGTAAAAGTTGATATTAAAAATAAATACAGTTTTAAGATTTACACTAAAGTAATTGATGAAATTCCTTTTCAGTTTCAAAAAAGAGATTTTTTAATAGAAAAAGAAATTGAGGCAGGTAAAAACACATTTTTTCAATACATCCTTGAGCCAAAAGAAAGAGGAGAGTATAGTTTTGGCGCATTAAACATATTTGCATCATCACCTTTAGGTTTTGTTTCAAGAAGATTTATGTTTCAGAAAGATGCGATGCTTCCTGCATATCCTTCATTCATTCATCTAAGAAAATATGAATTGATGGCTTTGCAAAATGAGTTTTTGCTGGGTGGAATTAAAAGAATCAGAAAACTCGGTCACACGATGGAATTCGAGCAGATTAAAGAATATGTTCCCGGTGATGATGTAAGAACAATCAATTGGAAAGCGACTTCAAAAACGAATCGTTTAATGGTAAATCAGTTTCAGGATGAGAAATCGCAACGTATTTTTATGCTGATTGACAAGGGAAGAACGATGAAAATGCCATTCAAAGGATTAAGTCTTTTAGATTATTCGATTAATGCAAGTATGGCATTGTCGCATATCATTCTTAAAAAAGGTGATCGCGCTGGAATGATGACGTTCTCAAAAAAGACTGAAAATAAAGTTGCGGCAGACAATAAATCGGATCAGCTAAGAAAAATTTCAGAATCATTATACAATATTAGAACAGATTTTTTTGAAAGTGATTTTAACAGGCTTTATCAGGACATAAAGTATTCTGTAAACCAAAGAAGTCTGGTTTTGCTTTTTACCAATTTTGAAACTTTAGACGCGCTTAACCGTCAGATGAAATATCTCCGTGGAATTGCAAAAAACCATTTGTTGGTAGTTGTTTTCTTTAAAAATTCTGAATTACAGACTTTACTTCACAAAAATCCCGAAAGCATTCAGGAAATTTACGATGAAGTGATTGCCGAAAAATTTGAATTTGAAAAAAAATTAATTATTCAGGAATTAAGAAAATACGGTATTTATTCAGTCTACACTCTTCCGGAAAATCTGAATGTTGAAATAATTAATAAATATTTGGAAATAAAAGCAAGAGGAATTTTGTAATAAAATTGCAAACTTGAAGTGTTGGAAGTATATCTTAATTTTTTAATTAAAATATAATGAATAAAATTTATCTTATAATAATTACTGAAAATCAGGATACTGAAATTAAAGCTGAAAAACTAGGTGAAAAAATTCTCAATTATGAAAAAAATTGTAAATTAATTTCTATTGAAAAATATCATACGCTCGAAAATTCATTTAAACTTGAATTTGAAATTTTAATTTATTCAGAAAATATAAATTTGATAAATGAAGTTTTAGCTTACTCAAATAAAATTGTGACACCTTGGTTAATTTATTACAATGAAGAAAATCAAAGTGTAGAACTAATTTTTAACAAAAGCAAATTTTCAAAATTTAGAAAAAATGAGTTTAACGTAATTAATTGGATGCAAATCGTATATGAATAAAGAACTTTCTTACAACTAAAATATATTTTAAATATAATTAAAATAGTGATTTGAAAATCGTACAGTAGATAGGATTAATAAATGTCTTGAGTTAATAGCAAGATAGATTTTGTAGATTTGCAACAAAAAATAAGCAATAATGAAAATAACACTTAACCGAATAAACGACGATTTTTTATTTGAATGTACCAACGCACAAGGAAATGTAATTCTTTTAGATAATACTTCTCAGCCGGAAGCAAAAGGCGTTTCGCCGATGGAAAGTGTTTTGATGGCGGTTGCAGGTTGCAGCGGTATTGACGTGGTTTCTATTCTTAAAAAACAAAGACAGGAAATTACAGATTTTAAAGTTGAAGTAGAAGGTGAAAGAATTCCTGTAGATGATGCGAAACCCTTCAAATCAATTACCGTGAAATTCTTTTTAGAGGGTAAAATTGACCCTAAAAAAGCATTAAAAGCATCAGAATTATCTTTCGAGAAATATTGCTCCGTATCAAAAACTTTAGAACCGAACGTAGAAATTCATTATGAAGTCTATGTTAACGGAGAAAAGGTTGAATAATAAAATAGGAGAGTTTAAAAGTCGCAGCGTAAAAATATCTCCTGTAACTCTTAAATTCTCCCAAACTTAAGCTTTCAAAAATTATCCGAGTCTCGGTTTCATTAGTTTTGCTACAGTTGCCGTCCATCCTGTTTGATGAGAAGCTCCTACACCGCGACCATTATCCCCGTGGAAATATTCAAAAAATGTGATGTAATCTTTGAAATGGGGATCGTAATTAAATTTATAATTTCCTCCGTTGAAAGCTCTTTGTCCACTTTCATCCTTTAGGAAAATAGAGCAAAGTCTGTTGCTGATATTATGTGCAACTTCATCTAGGTTTTTCTGTTCACCACTTCCTGTCGGGAATTCTACTTTCAGGCTGTTTCCATAATAAAAGTGAAAACGCTGAAGACTTTCCACAATCAGAAAGTTAATTGGAAACCAAATTGGACCTCTCCAGTTGCTGTTTCCGCCAAACATTCTGCTATCACTTTCGGCTGGAGTGTAATAAACTATATTTTTGTTTCCGTGAACAGTAAATACAAACGGATTTTCTTCATATACTTTAGACATAGCACGAATTCCGTAAGAACTCAGAAATTCCTTTTCGTCAAGCATTCTCGTCAAAACTTTTTTCAGTCTTGTACGGCGAAGAATACTCATCAAATGCTTTCTTCCGCTTCCTTCTTCGTCCCAATGAGAAACAAGATTGGCAAGTTCTGGTTTGTTTTTCAGAACCCAATCCATCCTTTCACGGAAGTTCGGCATTTTCTCCAAAAGATGATGGTCGATAATCTCAACCGCAAATAAAGGGATTAAACCGACAATGCTTCTTAAACGTAGCGTTACACTTTCTCCGTTGGCAAGTTGCAGAACATCATAAAAGAAACCGTCTTCTTCGTTCCAAAGACCTTCTTTGTCTTCACCCATGTTTTCCATGGCTTCGGCAATATAAAGATAATGCTCAAAAAATTTGATTGCCATATCTTCATAAACCTGATAATATTGAGCCAGTTCCATTGCGATACGCATCATATTCAGAGCGTACATTGCCATCCAGCTTGTTCCGTCTGCCTGTTCCAGATGTTCACCGTCTTTCAAAGTCATATTTCTGTCGAAAGCACCAATGTTATCGAGCCCTAAAAATCCTCCTCCAAAAATATTTTTCCCGTTTTTATCTTTTCGGTTGACCCACCAAGTGAAATTGAGTAGTAACTTTTGGAAAACTTTTTCTAAAAATAATAAATCGGGTTTACCGTTGGTTTTTTCATCTATTTTAAAAACTCTGAAACAAGACCATGCGTGAACAGGTGGATTTACATCACTCAAATTCCATTCATAAGCAGGCATTTGTCCGTTCGGATGCATATACCATTCTTTGGTAAGCAGAAGCAACTGATTTTTAGCAAAATCTGCATCAATAATGGCATAAGGGACACAATGAAAAGCCAAATCCCACGTTGCATACCAAGGATATTCCCATTTATCGGGCATCGAGATAATGTCTTTATTGTGAAGATGTTCCCATTCGGTATTTCTTACAAAATTGTTAAAATCTCTTGGCGCTTCATGATTAGGGTCGCCTTTCAGCCATTTACCGACATTGTAATGATAGAATTGCTTATTCCAGAGAAGTCCTGCAAAAGCCTGTCTCTGAACGTTTCTTTCATCTTCATTGGGAACATCTTGCTGAATATCTCCATAGAATTCATTGGCTTCTGAGATTCTGGCATTGAAGATTGATTCAAAATCATAAAAGGGATCATCTAATTCGTTTTGAGTCAGTCTGAATTCAAAAACTTCAGATTGTCCTGCTTTCACCTCTGCTTCGATAATAAATGAAGCTTTAGAGCCTTTTCTCTCAGGATTAATGGTGTTTTTCTGATGAATTACATAGTCATTAATTCCATCTTTATAATACGCATTTTCTGTTTCCGGGCTTCCATATAGTTTCGGGTTGTTTGTTTCATTATCACAAAATGCGCGCTCTGCATTTTTATTTTTAGAATAAAACTTCTTTAAAGCAATGCTGTTGTGATTGATATTGATGCAGCCTTCATGAGAATCTTCCAGTTGACCTTTGTATTCATTATAGCCCCATTTCCAGTTATTTCTGTACCAAGATGTAGGCATTACTACAATGGGAGCATCTTTTTTGCTTCGGTTATAGACGGTAACTTTCACCAATATGTCATTAATATCACCTTTGCAGTATTCAATAAAAATGTCAAAATATTCATCTTTATCAAAAATTCCGGTATCGATGATTTCGTATTCAGGTTCTTTCTTGCTGCGTCTTCCGTTTTCTGCCAGAAGGTCTTCGTAAGGAAATTTGTTGATGGGATATTTGTACACCATCTTCATATAACTGTGAGTGGGCGTATTGTCCAGATAATAAAAAATCTCTTTAATATCTTCTCCATGATTTCCCTGAGGATTGCTTAATCCGAAAAACCGCTCTTTTATTCTGTCATCATTTTTATTCCAGAATGAAAGTGCGAAACATAGAAGCTGCTTTGTATCAGAGATTCCTGCTATACCTTCTTCTCCCCATCTGTATGCATAACTTTCAGCATTGTTATGATTTGCAAAATGCCATGCGTTTCCATTTGGGCTATAGTCTTCACGTACATTTCCCCATTGTCTGTTACTCACATAGGGACCCCAGTTTAGCCAATTTTTATCTTTTAATCTCTGTTTTTCAACACTCATAATACATCATTTTCTATGCTAAGGTAGATTTTTTGATAAAAAAAAGCAATTTTTTTCATTTGAAGAATTATTAATATTCTTCTTAAATACTTTTAATAAAGGATTTTTTACGATAAATTAAATTTTTATAAATATTTAAAAGAAAAGTTTTATCTTTGCACCATTCGTTCATTCAAATATTGAAAATGTTATCAAGAAAGGTTGAGGGATTAGACCCTATGAAACCTTAGCAACCCTTTGCGCAAGCAATGAAGGTGCTACGTTCTACCAGAATTATTTTGGACAGATAACTCACTGAAGTTCTTTCAGCCATTTCCTGTGGCATTTTCAATTGTATTAAAATAATAGAATTGAAAACAGAACTTAAACATATTAATTTTTCGTATCGTACCGATTCCCAAAAGGAATACAATATCCCGTTGAGCTATCAGCTTTTCGGGAAAGACCTGTTTTCTGCCCCCATCATTTTAGTGAATCATGCTTTAACCGGAAATTCCAATGTTTCCGGAGAAAAAGGATGGTGGAAACAACTGGTTGGAAAACATCAGGTAATCGATACCGACCAATATACAGTTCTGTGCTTCAATATTCCCGGAAACGGATTTGATGATTTTTTTATTGATGAATGTGAAGATTTTACGCCTTCAGATATAGCAAACATATTTTTGAAAGGTCTTGAAATTTTAAATATCAAAAGTTTACACGCCATTATTGGAGGTTCTTTAGGAGGCGGAATCGGCTGGGAAATGCTGGTGAGAAAGCCACATCTTGCCGAAATTTTCATCCCGGTAGCCTGCGATTTTAAAACCCACGACTGGCTTCATGCACAGTGTCTGGTTCAGAATTTTTTATTAAACCAAAACGATGAACCTTTACAGAAAGCCAGAATTCATGCAATGTTGTGCTACAGAACACCTGAATCGTTAAATAGCAGATTTCAAAACAGATACAGTGAAGAAAAGCAAAGATTAGAGTCGGAAGACTGGCTTGTTTATCACGGAAAAGCTTTAAACGAAAGATTTAGTTTAAAATCATACAAGCTCATGAATCATTTGCTGATGAACATCAATGCCAATGAAGAACATTTGGAAAAAATTCAGGCGCGAATGCACATGATCTCTGTAGATACAGATTTATTTTTCCCCGCCTCAGAAATCCGAATGTGCTTTGAAAAACTGAAAGAGAAAAACAAAGATGTTTTCTATCACGAGATCACCTCAGTTCATGGGCACGATGCCTTCTTAATGGAATATAAACAATTAAATACGATCATTAAAAATATTTTGACAAATGAGTAAGATTAATGCTAAAGAAATAAAATTTTTGAAAAACAGATCCATCATCAAATTTGAAGGAGAAGATTTCTTAGGTGAAATCGGGATCGACGGACGAATTTTTAAAGCGCTTACTTTGGCGCGAATCAGTGTGGGAGTAATTTCCCAGCAGGCAATTGAAAACGGAATCTCCATTTTAGTTCATGAAAACGATTCCGAAAAAGCAGTCAATTGTCTGATTGACGAATTTGAGCCAGAAAGAAAATCGGGGAAAGTTTCCCAGATTTACAGCATCAATAATGTCTCAGTTATAGGTTTTGTTGCAGAAGATTTCAACAAAGTTTTAGCGGAACTCGCAAGAAATAATGTTTTCCCGTTGCTTTTAAACCAGATTGCAGCCGAAAAACGTGTAAATATCGTTGTGACATCTTCACAGGACGAAAAAGCAAAAAATATCATCGAATCTGAAATTTCCAAAAAACCGAAAACCGTTCATCTGGCAATCATCGGTCACGGAAACGTAGGGAAAACTTTAATACAGCAGGTTTTGGAATCTTCAGAAGAAATTAAAAGACGAAAAAAAATAGACCTGAAAGTAGTTGCAGTAGCCAATTCCAGAAAAATAGCATTCAACAAAAAAGGATTCGACAGCAATTGGAATGATGAGGTTTTAACGGCAGAAAAACCTTCCGATGTTCAGGAACTGATTAATTTCTCTAAAGAAAATCAGCTTGAAAATTTAATCGTTGTGGATAACACCGCAAGCAAAGACTTCGTGAAAAATTATCACACATTGGCAGAAAACGGCTTCGATCTCGTTTCTTCCAACAAAATTTTCAACACCCTTCCCATTTCAGAATACCGTCAACTAAGATATACGTTGAACAAAAACAACAGACGATATCTCTATGAAACCAATGTGGGAGCAGGTTTGCCATTGATCGACACCATTAAACTTCTACACCTTTCAGGAGAAAATATTACCAGAATTAAAGGCGTTTTTTCGGGAACATTAAGCTATGTTTTCAATAATTTTTCTTTAAGAGACGATAAGTTTTCCACCATCATCAATGAAGCGTTGGAAAAAGGATATACAGAACCCGATCCGAGAGAAGACCTGTCAGGAAACGATGTGGCAAGAAAATTATTGATTCTGGCGAGAGAATTAGACCTAATCAATGAGTTTGAAGATATTAAAATTCAGAATCTGGTTCCGGAAAGTCTGCTTTCTGTTTCCAAATCAGAATTCCTTTCAAGACTGGACGAATTAGATGCGGAATATCAGAAAATCAAAGAAAATCAGGAAGAAGGACACGTTTTAAGATATGTGGGAGATCTTCACGGAGATTTGCAGAAAGAAAAAGGAGAACTGGATGTGAAATTAATTTCCGTTCCGGCAACCTCCGCTTTAGGACAGTTAAAAGGCTCAGATTCAATCTTCGAAATCTACACCGAAAGTTACGGAGAAAACCCAATCGTCATCATGGGAGCCGGAGCCGGCGCAAAAGTTACGGCAAGAGGTGTATTCGGAGATATTTTAAGAGTAAGCGAAACGAAATAATTCTGTAAAAAGTACAAATGTAAAATGTATTAATGATGAATAAAGAAGAAAAACTATCAACTGACAACCATCAACCATCAACCAATTTTGAAACCTTTGCCATAAGAACCCAGACTGAAAGAACCCAGTTTGATGAGCATTCCACGCCTTTGTATCTCACATCCAGCTTTATTTTTCAGGATGCGGAAGACATGAGAGCGAGCTTTGCGGAAGAAAAACCAAAAAATTTATACAGCCGTTTTTCCAATCCGAACGTAACAGAATTTACCGATAAAATTGCCAAAATGGAAGGCGCAGAAGCGGGGTATGCTTTTGCCACAGGAATGGCAGCGATTTACTCCGCATTTGCCACTTTGTTAAATGCAGGAGATCATATTGTAAGCTGTCAGTCCGTTTTCGGTTCTACGCATACTTTGTTCACAAAATATTTCCCGAAATGGAATATCGAAACAACCTATTTCAAAGCAGAAGATGCCGAAAATGTTGAAAAATATATTCAGCCCAATACAAAAATTTTATATCTGGAAACACCTACCAATCCTGCGATTGAAGTGTTGGATTTAGAGTTTTTCGGACAGATTGCGAAGAAACACAACTTAATTTTTATTGTGGATAACTGCTTTGCAACACCTTATCTGCAACAGCCGATAAAATACGGAGCAGATATCGTGGTGCATTCCGCAACCAAATTAATTGACGGACAAGGTCGTGTTTTAGGCGGAGTAGCGGTCGGAAGACAAGATCTGATTCGTGAAATCTATCTTTTCGCGAGAAATACAGGTCCTGCAATGTCGCCTTTCAACGCCTGGGTTTTGTCTAAAAGTCTGGAAACATTGGCAATTCGTGTAGAAAAACATTGCGAGAACGCACTGAAAGTTGCCGAGTTTCTTGAAAGTCATCCCAATGTAGAATTAGTAAAATATCCGTTCTTAAAATCTCATTCAAGCTATGAAATTGCGAAAAAGCAAATGAAATTAGGCGGAAACATCGTTGCCTTCGAAATCAAAGGCGGAATTGAAGGGGGGAGAAACTTTTTAGATAAAATAAAAATATGTTCCCTTTCTGCAAACTTAGGCGATACGAGAACCATAGTAACGCATCCTGCTTCTACAACGCACTCCAAATTATCAGACGAAGAAAGAAATGAAGTCGGAATTACTGCAGGTTTGGTTCGTTGTTCGGTAGGTCTGGAAAATGTGGAAGATATCATTGCAGATTTGAAACAAGCGTTGGATTAATTTGCTTTGGGCAGCTTTATCCGCCTGTAGTTTATCCTGAGTCTATCGAAGGGCTCCCGCTTTTTTGCCTCCGCTTCGCTGCGGCAAAAAGAGCTCCGCTCAAGTCGGGCTGCGAAAGATTCAGCATTATAAAACCCGAAGGGTTCAACAATAATAACCGTAGGTGCAACCTATGGAAAAAATATAATTAATGAAAAATTCAGAACAACTATACAAAGCATTATCCGAAAGAATTTTAATTCTCGACGGAGCGATGGGAACCATGCTTCAGCGGTATAAATTCGAAGAAGAAGATTACCGTGGCGAACGTTTCAAAAACTGGGAACATCCGGTAAAAGGAAACAATGATTTGTTGTCTTTAACGCAGCCTGATGCAATAGAAGAAGTTCACAAAAAATACCTTGAAGCGGGAGCAGACATCATCGAGACCAATACATTTTCAGGAACAACCATTGCCATGGCAGATTATCACATGGAAGATCTCGTTTACGAACTGAATTACGAATCTGCAAAAATTGCAAGAAAAGCCTGCGACGAGTACACCGCGAAAAATCCGGATAAACCAAGATTTGTGGCAGGTTCCATAGGTCCAACCAACAGAACGGCAAGTTTAAGCCCCGATGTAAACGATCCCGGATACAGAGCCATTACTTTTGATGAACTGAGAATCGCTTACAAACAACAGTGCGAAGCCTTATTGGACGGAGGATCAGATGTTCTTTTGGTAGAAACCATTTTCGATACATTGAATGCAAAAGCTGCCCTTTTCGCCATCGACGAACTTCAGGACGAAAGAAATATCAAAATTCCAATCATGGTTTCAGGAACCATTACCGATGCTTCAGGAAGAACATTGAGCGGACAGACTGCAGAAGCGTTTTTGATCTCAGTTTCCCATTTAAACCTTTTAAGTGTAGGTTTTAACTGCGCTTTGGGAGCAAACCAATTGACGCCTTATCTGGAGACTTTAGCCCACAATTCAGAATTTGCTGTTTCAGCTTATCCGAATGCGGGTTTACCCAATGCTTTCGGGAAGTATGATGAGACACCGGAAGACATGGCGAGTCAGATCAAAGAATATGTAGAAAAAGGATTAATCAACATCATTGGAGGCTGCTGCGGAACAACGCCGGAACACATTAAGGCAATTGCAGATCTGGTTTCGCAATATTCTCCCAGAAAGGTGTCGGTTGTCGGTTGATGGTTGTCAGTTTAAATATGAAAAAAAATATGGAATATACAAGTTTGGAAGTATGGATTGAATCTCGAAAATTGACAAATTTAGTCTATGAAAAAACCAAAAAATATCCCAAAGAAGAGCTTTTTGGATTAACAAATCAAATTAGAAGATGTTCGGTTTCAATACCATCTAATATTGCTGAAGGTTGTGGGAGAAGAACAGCTAATGATACAATACAATTTTTGCATATTGCGAAAGGCTCTTTATTTGAATTAGAAACACAAATTTACATATCATTAGACCAACATTATATTACCGAGCTTGAATTTAATCAAATTTCAAATCAAATCTTAGTTTGTAAAAAATTAATTAACGGATTTATTAACTATTATAAAAAACTGAAAGATGGAAAATAACAGTATAAATCTGACAACAGAAAACCGACAACCGACAACTAAATATCTACGATTATCGGGGCTTGAGCCTTTGATTATTACACCGGAAAGTAACTTTATCAACGTTGGGGAAAGAACCAACGTTGCCGGTTCAAAGAAATTTTTAAGATTAATAAAAGAAGAAAAATTCGGGGAAGCGCTCGATATTGCACGTCATCAGGTTGAAGGCGGTGCGCAGATTCTCGACGTTAATTTTGACGATGGACTGATCGACGGAAAGGCTTCCATGATTAAATTTTTAAACCTGATTGCCTCAGAACCGGACATCGCAAGAATCCCTCTTATGATCGACTCTTCAAAATGGGAAATTCTGGAAGCAGGATTGCAGGTTGCACAGGGAAAATGTGTGGTCAATTCTATCAGCTTAAAAGGTGGTGAAGAAGAATTTATCAAACAGGCAAAAGCCATCAAAAGATACGGAGCCGCTGTGATTGTCATGGCTTTTGATGAGGTGGGACAAGCCGATACCTACGAACGCAGAATCGAAATTTCAAAACGTTCCTATGATATTTTAGTGAACCGTTTAAATTTCCCTGCCGAAGATATTATTTTCGACTTAAATATTTTCCCAGTGGCAACGGGAATGGATGAACACCGCAGAAATGCCATCGATTTTATTGAAGCAACAAGATGGGTTCGCCAGAATCTTCCGTATGCATCCGTAAGTGGTGGAGTTTCCAATGTTTCGTTCTCGTTCCGTGGAAATGATACGGTGAGAGAAGCGATGCACTCGGTTTTCCTGTATCACGCCATTCAGGCAGGAATGAATATGGGAATCGTAAATCCTGCGATGCTGGAAGTATATGATGAAATCAATAAAGAACTTCTGGAGCTTGTTGAAGACGTCATTCTTGATAAAAGAGAAGATGCAACAGAACGCCTTCTTGACTATTCTGAAAAAAATAAATCAGTTAAAAAAGAGAAAGTTGAAGAACTTGAGTGGCGTACAAAACCTTTACAGGAAAGGATTACCCATTCTTTAGTAAAAGGAATCGACCGTTTTATTGAAGAAGATGTAGAAGAAGCAAGATTACAGGCAGAAAAACCGCTTCATGTCATTGAAATTAATTTAATGACCGGAATGGGCATTGTCGGAGATTTATTCGGAAGCGGAAAAATGTTCTTACCGCAGGTTGTAAAATCGGCGCGGGTCATGAAAAAAGCGGTTGCTTATTTGCAGCCTTTCATTGAAGCTGAAAAAGACGGGACAAGACCTGCGAATGGGAAAATCTTAATGGCAACAGTAAAAGGTGACGTTCATGATATTGGTAAAAATATTGTGAGCGTTGTTTTGGGTTGTAACAATTATGAAATCGTCGATCTTGGAGTAATGGTTCCTGCCGAAAAAATTATTCAGGCTGCCATTGAACATCAAGTTGATGTTATTGGTTTAAGTGGTTTGATTACGCCAAGTTTGGACGAAATGGTTTATATCGCATCAGAATTAGAACGTCAAAATCTTAATTTTCCTTTATTGATCGGTGGTGCAACAACTTCAAAAGCACATACTGCCGTAAAAATAGATTTAAAATATAAAAATGCTGTCGTTCACGTCAATGACGCTTCCAGAGCGGTAAATGTGGTAAGTTCATTATTGGGCGATAGAAATAAAGAATATGTTGATGATCTGAAAAGTGAATATTCCGAATTTCGTGAAAAGTTCCTGAACAGACAGGTAGAAAAAGACTATATTTCTATTGAAGAAGCCAGACAGAATAAGTTTAAAATCGACTGGGAAAACGAACAAATTTTTACACCCAATCAGTTAGGAATTACCGTTGTTGAAAATCAGGATCTGAGAGAATTATTGCCTTTCATCGACTGGTCGCCGTTTTTCAGAAGTTGGGATCTTCACGGCAAATATCCTAATATTCTGGAAGATGAGGTTGTGGGAGCTCAGGCAAAAGAATTGTTCAAAGATGCGCAGGTAATTTTAAAAAGAATTTTGGATGAAAAGTTATTAACGGCAAAAGCTATTTTTGGAATTTTCAAAGCCAATTCCAACGAAACGGATGATATTTTAATTTATGACGAAAACAGCGATCAGAAAACGAAGTTCATTACCCTAAGACAACAGGCTCAACGTTCAAAAGGGAAAGATTATCTGGCGTTAAGCGATTTTATTGCCCCTGAAAGTTCAGGAAAAACCGATTATATGGGAGCTTTTTGTGTAACAACAGGTTTCGGAACGGATGAACTGGCGCAGGAATATGAAAAAGCGAATGACGACTACAACGCCATCATGGTGAAAGCTCTTGCCGACCGTTTTGCAGAAGCTTATGCAGAATTTTTACATAAAAAAGTGAGAACGGAATATTGGGGGTACGCCAATCAGGAAAATTTAACCAACGAAGAATTGATTGCTGAAAAGTATAAAGGAATTCGTCCCGCTCCGGGTTATCCTGCGTGTCCGGATCACTTAGAAAAACACGCAATCTGGGATTTACTGAAAGTGGAAGAAAATATCGGTGTTTATCTGACCGAAAGTTTAGCAATGTTCCCGACTGCTTCAGTTTCCGGATACTATTTCGGAAGTCCACACGCCAAATATTTCGGATTGGGAAAAATTGCGGAAGATCAGCTGAAAGATTATTCGGTAAGAAAAGGAATTGCTTTGCAGGAAGCGAGGAAATGGTTGAATCCTAATTTGGCAGACGGAATTTAGTTTCAGTTTCGGCGGCGGCTTTGCCGCCGCCGAAACTGAAACTTCAAAATTAAAACAGAATTTAAAAATTATTTTATTGATGATAGTTAATGGTTGTTTGATTTTTCAGTATAACCATCAACAAAAAACTTTCAACAAGCAACAAAAAAATGAAAATCACAGACCATATAAAAAACGCAAACGGAAAAACTTTATTCTCTCTTGAAGTTGTTCCGCCGCAAAAAGGAATCGGGATTGAAGATCTTTACAAAAATATTGACCCTTTAATGGAATTTAAACCGCCATTCATTGACGTTACGACTTCCAGAGAAGAATATATTTATATCGACAAAGGAAACGGATTAATGGAACGCAGAATTACCCGAATGCGTCCCGGAACTTTAGGGATCTGTGCTTCAATTCAGCATAAATACAATGTAGATACCGTTCCGCATCTGCTTTGCGGAGGTTTTACCAAAGAAGAAACAGAATATCTTCTGGTAGACTGTATGTATCTTGGAATCGATAACGTGATGGCTCTCAGAGGTGATGCGATGAAAGGACATCAGTATTTTGAGCCGACTCAGGGTGGTCACGGTAGCGCAATGGAATTGGTTCACCAGATTAACGATCTGGGAAGAGGAAAATATTTGCATAATCAGGATGAAATTTGTGATGAGCATAATAAATTCTGCATCGGTGTTGCCGGATATCCTGAAAAGCACATGGAAGCACCTTCAATGAATTATGATCTGAAATGGCTGAAACAAAAAGTGGATGTGGGAGCAGATTATATCGTGACTCAAATGTTTTTCGATAATAAAAAATTCATTGAATTTGTTCAGAAAGCCAGACAAATGGGAATCACGGTTCCTATTATTCCGGGAATTAAACCAATTGCCACGAAAAAACATTTAAAGATTTTACCTCAGATTTTTAAAATTGATCTTCCGGAAGGTTTAATAAACGAAGTGGAGAATGCCAAAAATAATGAAGCCGTAAAACAAATCGGAATCGAATGGGCAATCGCACAATGCAGAGAATTGCTGGAATTCGGAGTTCCGGTTCTGCATTTCTATTCCATGGGGAAAAG
>Ga0209599_10000360_pt1 | contig 31204 bp, 31 predicted proteins | sample Shrwel_input2_FT_FD_187534 | JGI IMG/M metagenome (GOLD analysis project Ga0209599, IMG submission 187534) | Subsurface microbial communities from deep shales in Ohio, USA - Utica-3 well 1 S input2 FT (SPAdes) (version 2) ...
AAGGGCAAATTCTGTTGAATTTAGATACCGAAGAAGACGATGAAATTGATATCGGTTGTGCCGGTGGAGTAGACGTTACTGCTACTCGTGGCTACAATGAGGAAGAAACACCCGAAGGATCGGTAGGATACACGATTACTGTAAAAGGATTAAACGGTGGCCATTCCGGAATGGACATTCACAAAGGATTGGGGAATGCCAATAAAATCATGAACCGTTTGTTGTTTGACGGATTTGAGAATTTTGGGTTGCAAGTTGCCGAAATTTCTGGAGGAAGTTTGCGCAATGCGATTCCGAGAGAAAGTGTGGCCAAAGTGATTATTGCCGAAATGTATGACGAAGCTTATGTATTTGATATGCAGGAAGTGATAAACGATATTAAAACCGAATTCAAAACGACTGAACCAAAGTTGGAAATCTTGATTGAAAAATCAGATTTACCAGCCAAAGTAATGGATTTAGGCGTTCAGGAAGGATTGTTGCGCGCTATTTATGCAGCTCACAACGGAGTTTACAGAATGAGTGCCGATATGGCTGATTTGGTGGAAACGTCTAACAATATCGCCAGAGTGATTGTGAAAGAAGGTGAAATTTCTATTCAAAATTTAACCCGTTCTTCGGTAGAATCATCAAAATTTGATTTAGCTAATGCGTTGCGTTCGGCGTATGAATTATTTGGTTGCGAAGTAGAATTTGGCGGAAGTTACCCGGGTTGGACACCTAATGTAAATTCGGAAATATTAGACGTTTTGGTGAATATCTACGAAAAACAAAACGGAGCGAAACCGAATGTAGTAGCGTGTCACGCCGGATTAGAATGTGGAATTTTAGGAACCAATTATCCGGGAATGGATATGATTTCTTTTGGTCCAACCATTCACGGAGCGCACAGTCCAGACGAAAGAGCCTCGATAAAATCGTCTCAAAAATTCTGGAAGTTTTTATTGGAGATTTTAGAAAGTATTCCAACGAAATAAGTTGTTGTTATTATATAGAAAACCCCAAGTATTGCTTGGGGTTTTGTTTTTTAGGTTTAGTCGACATTGCATAAATTCAGTAGAAGTTTTTAAGTCTAAAATCAATTGGAAGAAACAGCGTTTTGTCTAAAGAAGCACAAGTCTAGTAATGCCTACAAACCGTTGTTGTAAGCAGTATTAATTTTTTCTGTATACGGTTGTTTTTTTATCTCCATGCTTGGTAATAATTTCATTTTCAACTGCTTTTTTCAAATCCCTGCTTGCTGTTGCAGATGACAAATCTTTGAAGTAATTTAGATAGTCTTTTCTTGTAAATTCTTTATCAAAATTTTCAATAAAAACTTGAATTCTGTCTTCATCAGAAAGTTTTTTTGTTGAGCTCTCTAAGAGCTCACTCAAAGATTGGTCAATTATACTTAGCATGTATTCAATGAATTTAGTTGATTTACCTGCTTTATCAGAGGCTGATAATGAACTGTAATATGCTGTTTGATTTTTTGAGATTAAAGTTTCAAAAGGTAAAAATTCAAAGACTGGATATTTTTCCATTAAAATTAAAGTTTGCCATAATCTTCCCATTCTTCCGTTTCCGTCCATAAATGGATGAATAAACTCCATTTCGTAATGGAAAACACAACTTTTAATTAAGGAAATTTCAGATTTGTCCTTTAAATATTGAAATAAATCTTTCATTAGAAATGGAACATTCTCATAGGGAGGAGCAACATGTTCAACTTTTGAACCTTTTACAATTCCTACACCTTTAGTTCTGTATTTTCCTGAATTTCCAATAAGATTTTTCATTAGCATTTTATGTGCTTTTAAAAAGTCTTTTTCGGAATGATGTTTAAGAGTGTTTATGTTTTTATACACTTCTAAAGCGTTCAGAACTTCAATTATATCTTTCTGCGGTCCTACAACTCTTTTGTTTTCGAGTATTGCGGTAATTTGTTCTTCTGACAAAGTATTTCCCTCAATACTTAATGAAGAATGTATCGTTTTTATCTGATTTTGTTTTCTTAAACTCGGATTGGTTTTGACTAAGTATTTTGCGTTTACTTCCCCAATTTTCTCAGAAATTGAAGAAATATATTTTAAAATTAACGATGTTATTTCGTATGGTGGCTTCATATTTTGATAGTATCATTTGATAGTATCAAAAGTAAGTGTTTTTAGTGTAATATTTAGTGCGATTGTCGATAAATATTACTGCTAACGTCCCGCCGGCTTTATGAATTTGGGGATTTTTGTCCCCCAAACCATTCCATTCGGACATAAGCCAAATATACAAAAAGATCGTTCCATTAAACCCTTAACCCCAAATTTCGCAAAACCGCTGTTAGCAGTAGTATTTTATTGAAATATATTAAAAACTTTTTCTTTCAATGCTTTTATTCTATCCTCCGTATCATAGAATTTTGCCAATTCGGAAATATCTTCTAAATATTTTGAATTTGGACCGCAAACCATTTTATTAGATTGTAAAAATGCTAATACATCAACATTGAGTCTATTCTCAGCTGGAATCTCTTTTAAAATTTTTCCGTTTGTATGATAAATAGTTTTTCCTTTCGATAGTGAAAAAATCAATTCAGATTTCAAAATATTCGAGTTACTATTATTCCTTATTATTACGGGATTGTCTGATAATAAATTTAGTTGAGGATTGTTTGGTGAAACATAATATAATTTCCAATTTTTAATTGTTTCATCTTTTTCAACTCCTGTAAAATTTTCGATGGCTCTTATCATTTTTGATGTTTCAACAAATGCGGGTTCATTTATAATTCTATCAAACAATTCTTGAGAAACATTTTCTCCTGTATCTTTATCTGTGATTTTTAAACTTGTATTTTCAGGAGTCATTTGTTTCATATAATTAAGAAATTCACTATCCTGATTTGGTACACGCCAATGAATTTCAGATATAAAATACATAAGATGAAATAAATCATATAAACTAAGTTCTATTGGTTCTTGTTTTGCAGTAACCTTTCTATAAGTCTCAGAAAATTTACTTTCTCCAAATTGATAAAGTTTTTCAACTAAATCATTATCTTTTCCGTTTATGTTAAAAGTATTTCTATTCCACTCAAAGAAAATTTGTTTGGGGCTTTTCCTTAAATTATCTAATTTGCCAGTTTCCTTATTAAAAACAGCTAACATTCCATCTTCTCCAATAAATCCCTTAATAAAGAATTCGGGAATATAATGATGTCTTTTTGTAATGTTCAATTGATTATCTTTCTGTTAATATTACTGCTAACGTCCCGTGGCTTGGCGTCCCGTTGCGGCAATTTACGAAAAAATTTCTGCGTAGGGAAGGGTTTGCTGAAACCGTTGGTTTCCGCCGAACTAATTATCCAGCAATGGCGCCAAACCACTGTTGTAAGCAGTTTTTATAATGTTTCTTTTAAAATTTTTCTGTATTTTAAACCAAAATTTTCTTGAATTCTATATTCCATATTTTCATCTGGAGGGTAAGCATTAAATTTTATTTCTGAATTTTTATTATATAACCATTTTATAAAGTCTATATACCCTTCATTTTCCGCAACACTTAAAAAAGTAATTTTTTTAATATTTCCATTTTCTATATATTTTAAACAATTGTATTTATTCAAACTTTTGCGCGGATTTATATATGTTAAATTTTTTAAGTCAGTGTATTGTACTTTTATTGTTTTTTGTATGTTCGGATATTCAATTATAACTTCTTCATCTTCAAAATAGATTTCAAGATATTTTTTTTTATCGTTTATGATTGAATAACGAGTTAAGAAAAATATTGAAATTATTGATAGAAAAGTAATAATGAGGTTGTAATTTATTAATGCTATGAAAACACAAAATATGACAGCAATTAAAATTGTCTGTAATTTATTGTTTTCGTAATTGATTGAATTTGAACGATATGTTTTCATAAAATTGCTTACAACTCTCAAATATACGCAACTTCATCAAATTAGTTAAAAATAAAAATCCCCAATAGCTTTGCCATTGGGGATTTTTATAAAAGGATTGTGAATCATTAGGACAAGAACAACAACACGATTAGCGGAAAAATAATTCCGGCTACGGCCAATTTCCAACCTCTGCGTTTAAACGAAAATTTACCCGCAGGAATCATAATCGTTCCGGTGATGGCAATGATGATTAACGACAATCCGAAAATATCTCCGTAATAAATCCACCAGTTAGAAGTGTTTTTGTGCAGTTTCATCGTCTGACTAATGAAAGGTGTTTTGTTGAAGGTTACAATTTCACCTTTACCTGTTTTCATATCAATTTCCACGTCATTTTTTTCAAAAGACATTTTAAATTCACCGTCTTTTACCCTGTGACGACGAAATTTATCATCAATGCCCAATTGCTTGCCTAATTCTTCAGCATATTTTTCGGTAATTTCTTCTTCTTTGGCTGGAAGATTTACGGTAATGGCTTTGGTTTCTACCGTATATTTTTCCGGATGCCAGCTTTCGCGGTGGTTCATCAAGATTCCAGATAAAGCAAAAGAGACAATTAATCCGATATAAAAATAACCCAAATCGCGGTGCAGGTTTCTGAAGGTTTGTTTGTTCATGATAGTATGCTAAATAAAAAATTGCCTCGAATTTTACGGCGAGGCAATTTTAGTGAATTTTTATTAGAATTTGTACGTTAAACTAGTAGAAATCATTCTTGGGGCAATAGGAGTTACGGTGTTGTCATCATATACATAATAACTGGTAACGTTGCCTAAATTACTTAGTTTGGCGCGTAAAGAGATGTTTTTTAGGGTATACCCAATAGAGGCATCAAATTGTAAGAAACCATCAACCGGGATAGGTTTTCTTGCTAACTCCGCTGGAGTTGAAGCGTTGTTTGGACGTAATCTTCCTCCTAAAATTTTGCCGATGTAAGACGACATTACTCCCATTTCCAATCCTTTTAACGATGTGTTGTTAAAGGTGTAAAATAAGCTGGCATTGGCTGTGTTTTTAGGTGAAAAACGCAATTCGGTTCCTGGGTTATAAATGTTACTTTTGGTATATTTAGTTTGGTTAAAACTATAACCCGCTAAAGCTTTAAACCCTTTGTACTGTGCTGTGATGTCGATTTCAACTCCTTTACTTTCATACGATCCGGCTAATTCTTTAATATTAGTAAGGGTGTTTCCATTAGTAAAATCGGTTTGAGCCAAATTGCTGTAATTGATAAGGTATCCTGTAATATTTGCCGTTAGTAAACCGTGGAAAAATTCATTTTTACTACCTACTTCATATTGGTCAATGGTAGAATGAGGTAATGCCTTTCCAAAACGATCTATACCAGTGTTTAAAGCAAACGAATCGGCGTAACTTGCAAAAATTGCATTTTGTTTCGTTGGTTGGTATACCAATCCTAACTTAGAAGTAACAATATTATCATTCGTTTTTGATGGAGAGCCATATTCACCAGTTGCGTGAGTATAAGTAACCGTATTGTTTTCTAAATAGTTATAACGTAAACCGGCAAGGGCTTTAAATTTAGGAGTAAGTTCAATAAAATCCTGTACGTACAGACTCGCTCTTCTTACATCGGCACCAGTAGTGGTGTTTTTAGTCATGGCAGGAACAATAGTTTTTATATAATCTGGATTTTTATTCATAATCGCATTAGGATTGTAGATGTTTATTTCATCGTAATACGAGATGTTTTGATACGCTAAGGTATTGGTGTTGCTTCGGTCGGCGTCAGTTCCAATTAAAAGGGTGTGTTTTACATTTCCGGTATTGAATTTTCCGGTCAAATCAATTTCAGCAAGGGCATAATCTTGTTTGGTATCTGTTTTTTGTACGCCACGTCTCCAATCTCCATTAGCTTGTACTAAATTGTTTCCAGCATTAGGACGTAAACTTGACAATAAATTGGTTTCGTATCCTTGGTAGGAGAAAATACCTTTAGCCTGCCAATTATCATTAAATTGATGGGTTAACGTTGAGGTTAATCCTTTTTGTTCGGTTTTAAAATGCCCCCAATTAAATCCCAAGAAACTATTTCTAGGTAGTTCGATCACTTTATAATCAATAGTGGCTAATCCAAAATCAGGAGTTCTATTGTCTTTGGTATAATCAGCTTCAATTAATAAATTGGTTTTGTCTGACAGGTAAACTAAAAAGGATGGGTTAAAGTAAATTCTTTCCGTTTCTACAAAATCTCTAAAGCTATTTCCTTTTTCATAACTGGTAATCATACGATAAGCCACGTTATTACTGTCATTTATGCTTCCGTAAAGGTCTAAAGTTGGTTTGTAAAAAGCATATTCACTCCAACGGAAACTTACTTCTCCTCCTTGATTGAATTTAGGTTTTTTAGAGGTTAGGTTTAAAATTCCTCCAGGTTGTACATTACCATATAATAGGGCTGCACTACCTTTTAAGATTTCAATGCTTTCTAATGAGCTGGCTTCCGGAATTAGCGATCCATTAATGCGGACCCCATTTTTAAAAGTATTGGCGCCACTAAAAGTAAACCCTCGTGAACCTAATTCTTCTTGATTGTTTCCAGATGCATTACTCGCCCCAGAGACATAAACCCCATTAGTGTTTTTAACCACTTCCGAAAGGCGTATAATTTGTTGCTGTTCGATAATTTCTTTACCAATAACGGCTGTTGCTTGTGGTAAATCAAGAGGCTTGATGACTACTTTTCCAGAAGTTGGTATTTTTTTATTGGTAGTACTTGAAATGGTTACTTCTTCTAGAGCACGAATTTTTTTTCGTTTTACGGTGTCGTTCTCTTCCGATCTGATAGTGTCGTTTTCGGTGTAAGCTAAATCACTTTGCTGTGCATGGGTAAATGCTGTAAAAGACAAACTGATGACTAGGGCAGAAATATATTTTTTCATTTTATTTAGAATAATTTAAAATAACGATGCAAATATAAAACCCACTTTTTAATTTACAAAACTTATTTAGACTAATTTTAAATAAAGTTTTTAACTCATTGGTTTGCTATCTTTTAAAAGCAACAAAAAGCCTGAAATAATCAGGCTCTTTGTTTAAATAAAATGAAAAATTATTTTTTTCGGCTCATCGGATACATTTCTGACTGTTCAATGCCTTTTATTTTTCCGTGAATGGAGGCTGTAATACTATCGGGACGGACTAAAGTGTAGATTATTTTAGTCGGGAAATCGTGTTTCGGGTTTTCAAAAGTTAATTGATTTTCTGATGAGGAAGTCAGGTAAAAAGAGGTAATCGTTTCTTCTTCTTTCTCTTTAGTAGCAACATTATAAAATAAACTATCCTGTTTTTGTTCTAAAACCACGTTTTCGTGAAAAACAGTATCTGTTCCTTTTATAATGAAACTTTCTCCCATAAAAGTTGAATCGGAAAGTTTCTCCCACCTTTCGGTAAAATTCCCCACTTTAGATTGGTTGGTCCATTCTCCTAAAAACCAATGGGCTTTTTCTATCATTGGAAAACTTTTTTCTTCTTTTTTAGAACCACAAGAAAATAACAAGAAGGTGATGAAAAGTAGGATTGGTTTTTTCATATAAAAAGGTTTTAGAAATATAAAGTTAGCAAAAAAACTTAAAAAGTTTAACTTGAAACTTCCAACAAAAAAATTGTATTTTTGCACTCTCAAAAAATAGTATAGGACTATGTTAGATAGATTGCAATTTGTGAAACAACGTTTTGACGAAATTTCGGATTTGATTATTCAGCCCGATGTTATCGCCGATCAGAAACGTTATGTACAGCTAAATAAAGAGTATAAAGATTTAAAAGCGTTAGTAGAAAAACGTGAAGAATACTTAAATCTTGACGGAAATATAAAAGAAGCGCAAGAGATAATTGCCGATGGTTCTGATGCCGAAATGGTAGAAATGGCCAAAATGCAATTGGATGAAGCTAAAGCAAGAATTCCTGAATTGGAAGAGGAAATCAAGTTTATGTTAATCCCCAAAGATCCGGAAGATGCTAAAAACGTGATGGTCGAGATTCGTGCTGGAACGGGTGGAGATGAAGCGTCTATTTTTGCAGGAGATTTGTTTAGAATGTATACTAAATATTGTGAAGCCCGTGGTTGGAGAACTTCGGTAGTAGATATGAACGAAGGAACTTCTGGCGGTTTCAAAGAGATTATTTTTGAAGTGACTGGTGAAGACGTTTACGGAACTTTAAAATTTGAAGCAGGCGTACACCGTGTGCAACGTGTACCACAAACCGAAACGCAAGGGCGTGTACATACGTCGGCGGCTACGGTAATGGTTTTGCCTGAAGCGGAAGAGTTTGATGTACAAATTGACATGAACGATGTTCGGGTGGATTTTTTCTGTTCGTCAGGACCTGGAGGACAGTCGGTAAATACAACCAAGTCGGCAGTTCGTTTAACACACATTCCAACAGGATTGGTGGCGCAATGTCAGGATCAAAAATCGCAGCATAAAAACAAAGACAAAGCATTAGAAGTATTGCGTTCTCGTTTGTACGAACAAGAGTTGGCTAAAAAACAAGCCGAAGATGCAGTAAAACGTACCTCTCAGGTAAGTTCTGGTGACCGTTCGGCAAAAATTAGAACCTATAACTATTCGCAAGGACGTGTAACCGATCACCGAATTGGTTTGGATGTTTTTGATATGGATGGGGTGATGAACGGGAAAATTCAAAAATTTGTGGAGGAACTTCAGTTGGTTAACAACATGGAAAAGCTGAAAGAAAGCGAAGTTTTTTAATAAAAATTAAACCCCGATTATTCGGGGTTTTTTACGTTTTTTCAATACTAAAATTGAAAATTTTACGTTTCAGAAAGTAGGAATTAATGGATTAAAATTTTATAAACAAATATGTTATGAAAAAATTACTGATACTGTTTTTTGTATTGACCTTTTCAATTTTTTCAAGGTCGCAGTCCTATTTAGGGTATTATCATGATAATTATGCGGGAGTACAAAGTGTATTGTTTAACCCGGCCTCTATTGTCGATTCTAATTTTAGAACGGATATCAATTTGTTTTCGGCCAGCGTTATGGGAACGAATGACTATTACGGAGTTAATGTTTTAGACTTGTTTAAAGGAGGGTATAACTTAGAAACGGATGCTAAATTTTTTGAGTCAAATTCTAACAACTTTGTGTTGAATGCGGATATTATGGGACCTTCTTTTATGTTCAATATTAAGCCCAAACATTCGATAGCTTTGTTTACCAGAGCTAGAGCAGTAATTAATATTCATGATATTAACGGAGAAGTTTTTAATCAATTGACAGATGATTTTAGTGCTACTGAGAGTTTCAATTTGGCCGCTGGAAACTTTAATATGACCGGAAATTCTTGGGGAGAGCTAGGATTGTCTTATGCGGGTGTTTTTTTTAATAAAGGGAAGCATTTCTTAAAAGGAGGACTTTCGTTAAAATACTTGCAGGGTATTGCCAATACATATACCCAAGGAAACAATGTTACTATGAATTATGAATATAATTCGGCATTGCCGGTAACCAATACGATTGCCACTACGGGTACTTTAACATACGGAGGGAATAAAGATTTTTCGGATAGTTTTGATAGCTTGGATTTTGATTCTAAATCCAGCGGAATTGGTGGAGACTTGGGATTGGTTTATGAATACAGACCAGAGTTCAATAATTCTACCGAAAATAAATACAAATTACGTTTGGGATTATCTGTTACTGATATTGGTTCTATCAAATATGATGATAATGAGCAAAAAATGTATGATTTAAATAAAACTGTAACGGAAGCTCAATATGAAAATGCCAATTCGTTGGGAGATTTTCTGGATGCAAATTATACAGTAATTGAATCTAAAAAATCTGTAAAAACAGTTCTTCCAACAGCACTTCACGCGAATTTAGATTGGAATTTCTTCCGAAAGTTTTATGTGAATGTTAACGGAGACATTAATATGACCGATAAAAAAGCACTCAATTCATCCGCTATTGCCAACACAGTTTCTGTAACCCCAAGATATGAGTCCAAATGGTTTAGCTTTTATGTCCCATTAAATTATATGGATTACAGAGGATTTCAAGCAGGAGCCGGATTTCGCGCCGGACCATTGTTTGTAGGTTCTGGATCGGTAATCACGAATTTAGTTTCGGACGAATCAAAAGGATTTGATGTTCACATGGGATTAAAAATACCCATATACAAAGGGAAAGCAAAAGTAAAAACTGAAACACCACCGCCAGCACCTGCACCCGCACCAGCTAAAATAGTTGAAAAAGATACGGATGGCGACGGACTTTTAGACCGTGATGATCAATGTCCGACAGTGGCTGGTCCTACTGAAAATAAAGGTTGTCCATATAAAGATGCCGATAATGATGGTGTTTTAGACAAAGACGATCAATGTCCAACAGTAGCCGGACCTAAAGAAAATACTGGATGCCCTTGGCCAGATACTGATGGCGACGGACTTTTAGATAAAGACGATAAGTGTCCTGATGTGAAAGGGACCTTAAGAAACAACGGCTGTCCGGAAGTGACCGATGCTGTCATAAAAAAATTAAACGATTATGCTAAAACCATTTTGTTTGATAGCGGAAAAGCGACATTTCAGGAAAGAACTTATCCGGTACTGCTGGCTATGGTGGCTATTTTAAAAGAATATCCAAACTCTAAATTCTCTATCGAAGGACATACCGATAGTGATGGGGCTACAGCTGCGAACCAAGCGTTATCTGAAAATAGAGCCGCTGCCGTGATGAGTTATTTAGTAGAAAACGGAATTGAAGCATTGCGACTTTCATCGAAGGGGTTTGGAGAAACAAAACCTATAGCGACCAATAACACAAAAGCAGGTAAAGCACTAAACAGAAGGGTAGAAGTTAAACTTCAAAAATAATAACAGTGCCATTGCAAAGAAAAAAGCCTCCAATTTGGAGGCTTATTTTTTGGGTAAAAATTTGTTGGTAATATATTGAATGCCGAATCCGGCGAATTTCCTGAATAGATTATTAGATTTGTCAGCCATCAGTTTGTTGGATACAAATCCAGAGACCAAACCCAATAAGGAATTTATAATTCCGGCTTTATTTTCTGTGGTTGAGGTAAAAGCAGCAAACGCATTAGTTAGAATACTCTCGGGTTTAATCAAGGTATCAACGGTAACCTCAATTTGATTTTTTAACAACTCGTAATCCTTACGTTGCTTTACTTTGAGTATCGCAATTAGATTGTTTAATTTTTCGGTAGGAGATAAATCATTCATAGCTTTCTGGATTTAATTCGGCATTAAGATCTACTTTTTTTAATAGTTTCATCACAATTCGGTCGCTTATCGGATTTTTAAGCCATCGATCCTGATAACAATAAATAACAATGGCTAGAATTAAATAAAATCCGGAAACGATTAGAAAACCCAAATATGGGGAATGTAATAATTCTCCAATCCATAATCCCAAACCGATGTTCAGAAACAGGGTGAACAAGGCAACAACCAAGAGTATGGTAAGTCCCGTAGTTACTGAAGAAACAATATCGGCAGTTTTTTCTACCGTATTCAATTTCAATAAATCAATACTGGTTTTAGCAAAACTTTCGGTTTTACTAATCAGCAATTTCTTGTTTGTTGCCATTGTGCTCATCCTTTTAAATTTTAAATGATTGTTTTATTAATATCCTTGATGTTATTCAAACTGGATTTTGTTTCGTCAATCACTTCTTCTGCCTGATTAGAGAATTTGGATACTTGTTCAGATACTTTATGGGTCAATCCTTCCAAAGAATTTTTCAGATTGTTTTTTAAGTCATTCCCTTTTGTGGCTATTTTTTTTCGGGTTTCACTTCCTTTGTCTGGGGCCATTAACACTCCTAAAGCGGCACCGGCAGCAGCAGCTCCCAGTAATCCTAAAACGACATTGCTTGTTTTCATGATTTTTAAATTTATGGTTATACTCTTTTAAATTGCTTTTCCTTTAATAAGTCTTAGTAAAATAGCGATAACCGCTATTACTAATAAGAAGTGTATTAAGCTTCCTGCGCTATATACAAAAAATCCTAAAGCCCATAGTATTACCAATACTATCGCGACCATATATAATAAGTTTTGCATGACTAAAAATTTATTATGTTAAAACTTGAATGCTATATATAAGTTGGCGTTGCTGTTCTTTGCATCTAAAGCATTATAAGTTGCTCCGCCTATTTGTTGCTCTTTTCCTACAGTAGTTAATCCGTAGTTATACCTAAGACCAATTCCGATATCTTTAAAATCAAAGCCAAGTCCGCCTGATAATCCAAAATCGAAACGGTTAAAATCATCTTCGTCTAAATCGGTAAATGTTGAAGAACCATCGGAGGACACATTCTTTATTTTAGAATTTACCAAAAAAGCAAAGTAAGGCCCAAAATGAAGATTGAAATTATTGGTAATGTTTGCTTTAACCAATACGGGTACCTCTAAATAGCTTAGAGTAAATTTTCGAACGCCGCTGTCAAAAATATTATTATAAGTTATTTCTGAACCTTTTGTGGTAAAGTTAAACTCCGGTTGTAGCGCTACGTTGTTGCTCAAAGGCATATTAGCATACAAACCAAGATTAAAGCCAACTAACATGTTCTCGTCATCTACGTCTTTTACATACATATTAGAAAAGTTAACACCTCCTTTAAGTCCCATACTTGGTGCGGTTGCAATTTGAGCATTGATTTTGAAAAAGGAACACATGGTGATGATGCTAAATAGGGCAAATTTTTTGTTTACGTTTTTCATGATATTTGTATTTGGTTAATTTAAAGCGGTTTAATGTTCAACGATTTTGTTAGTAACTGTTAAGCAAAGTTCCTACATATACTAGCGGTCGTTGTTACATAATTTTTTAAACATGTTACACAATTTTGATTTTCAGTTTTTTGTATAAATAGTTGTTACCATTTACATTACAAAGATGTTAATGATGGTAATATTACATGTTACATGATTTTTGGTCTCTGTTATAAAATTGCCATATTGAAATAAAAAAATCCCGATAAACGGGATTTACGTATGATTATATTTTTAAAAACGATTAGCCTACTGGGAGAAAAATGGTAAAGGTAGCTCCTGAGCCCGGGCGACCTTCTGCAAAAATAAAACCTTTGTGATTTTCGACAATTTTTTTACAAATAGCCAAACCAATTCCGGTTCCGGCATATTCTGTTTTACCGTGTAAGCGGCTAAACAAGTCAAATATTTTCTGAGCATATTCCTGCTCAAACCCAATACCATTGTCTTCAAAAACGATTTTGTAATAGCTGTCTTTAGTCTGAAAGTTTAAAAGCGATTCCTTTTCAGCAATGATTTTATCGACCTTAATTTGAATTAAAGGACTACTGTTTTCTTTGCTGTATTTTAGCGAGTTGTGTATAAGATTGGTGAATAATTGCTGTATTTGAAACGGAATCGCATTCAAACTTGGCAAATCTTCATGAACGATTGTGGCTTTGGTATCTTCAATGAATTGGGTTAATTCCGCTTTCGAATTTTCCAATTGTTCGTTCAAATTCGTTTCTTCAAAAATATTTTCCGCTCGAGTTGTTCTTGAAAATTGCAGTAAGTCATCAATTAAAATGCGCATTCTGCCTGCCGAAGCTTTAATTCGGCTCAAGTATTGCTGCCCGGTTTCGGTTATTGATTCTGATTCTTTATCGATAAGTCTGGAGATAAACGTTTCAATTTTTCGGAGAGGCTCTTGTAAATCATGACTGGCAACATAATTAAAAGCCTGTAACTCTTTATTATTGGCTTCCAAAATTCTGTTTCGTACTTCCAGTTCCTCACTGGCAGTAATGGCATCGGTTATATCCGAAGTGGTGCCAATTAAAATCCGTTCGTTCGATTTGTTTTCAACGACTCTTCCCATGGCTTTAAAATGACGTAGAGTACCGTCCTTTTTAATAACGCGATACGAAAAAGGAGCCAAAATCTCCTGATGGATCATGCTGTCAGCAATTTCTTTTACATAGCTGTAATCGTCCGGATGCACATGTTTGGCAAAGTCTTCCAAACTAGGGGTAAAAGCTTGTGGTGCATATCCTAAAAGACGGTATTCGTTGTCAGATAAAGTATATTCATTGGTTTCCAGATTTAAAAACCAAGTACCGTAGTTACCCACAATTTCGGCCAAATTACTGGATTCGTTAGCCAAAATTAGTTCGTCATTGTTTTTTTTGATGTTTATCAAATCGGCATTCATTTTAAAATAAGCCAATGACAACAATCCCAAAATAAACAATAATAAAAGGTAGATGATAATGGGGGTCAGGTTTTGATTGTCCTCATAATTGGCTTTGCGAATATCTAAAAGTTTTTCTTCCAGCTTGACCATTTTTTCTACCTGCATTTTGATGTCGAAAATGGCTTTTTTTCCCGACAGCAATTCGTCTGCAACAACGTAATTGTCATTAATTCTTGATTCTACAAGTGCGAAGGCTTTGTCTACATTTTGATATTTAATTTGAATCAGTTCTTCAAGTATGATGGTGTTTTTTCTTTGCTCTTTATTTTCCTGAGTCAGTGCTTTGACTTTTTCAAGTGACTTCTGAACGTCTTTTTTGTAAATATTGATGGCAAACCGTATGGTTTGGTCTTTGGTTAAAAGATAATCTCGTTTGGCGACTTCAATATCTTTAATGTCGGCATACAAATGCTCTAATTCGATAGCTGTACGATAGGTATGGTTTACCCAGTTTGAAGCATTCGAAAGCGAATGAATGTGCTTTAACGTAATCCCGGCAATAAAAAAGATAATGGCAATTGAGATCACAAAAATTACCTTTAGAAATAGCGGAGAACGGTATATCTTGATAAAATCCATGGCTTACATTCTTAGTAAAAAGTTGTCTTTGTTCAATCCAGAAGTATGGTATTGCCAGTTTAAAGTGACCACATCCGAAAGCACTTTTTTCAAGGTGTTAAAATCGGATGGTTTTTTGATGTAGATATTGGCACCACAAACAAAAGTTTCTTCAATATGTTCTTCAGAAGAGGAGGTCGAATAAATCGCAATAGCCATACTGTCAAATTTCGGATTGGCTTTGATTTCGTGTAAGGCTTCCAATCCGTTTTTTCGAGGCATATTCAAATCTAAAAATAAAACCTGCGGAAGCACTGCATCCTCCTGATTCAGGTATTCCATTAACTCGACTCCATCATTGAAAGTTTGTACTTTGGTGCTTATCTTTAATTCCGAAAAAGCATCTGTAAAAAACAATCTGTCGTCTTCATCGTCATCAGCAAGGATGATGTGTATGTATTCCTTTTGCATGGCAGTAGTTATTTAGTGTTGGCAATTTCTCTTCGTTTGGCTATGATACGCTGAAATTGAGAAGGCGTTATTCCGGTCGTATTTTTAAATTGAGTACTCAAATGCGCCACACTTGAATAATTAAGTTTGTAGGCAATCTCGGTAAGACTCATTTTGTCATTAACAATCAGTTGTTTGGCATATTCAATTTTTTGGATAATCATAAAATTTTCGACTGAGGTATAAGTGACTTCGCTGAATAAATTGGACAAATACCCATAACTGTGATTGAGTTTATCGGCAAGATAAGCCGATGCTTTTACGGTTGGGGGACTGTCGCTGAAAACCATTTCGATAATGGTATCTTTGATTTTTTGAACCAAGGCCGTTTTCTGGTTTTCTATAATTTCAATTCCGTATGAATTTAAAATCGCTGTGATTTCTGCCAGTTTGTCTTCTGGTATATCCTCTAGAAATTCTACCTCGCCAAAACCGGTTATCAGGTATTTTAAACCCCATTGAGAGAGTTTCTCTTCTAGAATTTTCTTAGTCAAAACTGTGAAGTCAAACTTTAAAAAAGCTTTCATGATTATTGGTTTTGTTCGTTAATTGATTTAAAAGAATAAAATTCAAGAAATGGTATACTTTTTATACTATTTTTAGCGCGCTGTTATAACGATAATTACCTTGATTTATGTTTCAGGATTTGCTTGTTTTGCCTCCTCTTCGGCTCTAATTTCTTCCCAATTCTCTAACCGTATTTTGGCTTTGCTTTTTAAATATTCTTCATCGGGTTCTCCTATCAAAAAGCCATAAGGTTTTAAACGAGGCGTGTGGTCAAAAATGATTTTAAGTGAAGCAGTGATGGGTAAAGCCAAAATCATTCCGGCGGTGCCCCAAAGCATCGAAAATAGAACTAAAGAGACAATAGATATGAATGCATTGACGCTTACTTTTGAACCTGTTATTTTTGGAGTAATAAAATTACCTTCTAAAAACTGAACAAAACCAAAAATACCAATTACTCCTAGAGAATACCAAGCGGAATCTTTTGTGGCCAAAGCAACCATGGCCGGTAGAAGCGACCCGATAATAATTCCAATGTAAGGAATCAGTAATAAAAGAGCTGCTAAAAAGCCGAAAAAGACAGCGTTTTCTACCCCTAAAATAAGTAAACCAATACTATTTAAGATGCCTACAATAAACATTACGGTAAACAAACCTAAGAGATAGCTTTTTTGAACTTCATAAATTTTGTCCAAAATGATATTCAGGAATTTGTTGTTTTTTTCCGGAAATGCTTTGTGGATAAATTCTACAAAGAATTTTCGGTACAATAAGAAAAAGAAGATATAAATCGGAATTAAAAATAAATCACTGATTATCCCGGTTGAGGAACTTAAAAAATCGCCAATTTTAGAAAAATTATTTCGAATAAGGGTCTCAAATTTCATTTCATTTGGACTCATCAACTGATTTTTGGTAATACCAAAATTGGTTTCGAAATAAGTGAGTGTGCTGTTGTAAATTGCGGTCAGTCGGGAAGTGTATAAATCACTTTTACTGACAAAGTTGGAGAGCTGACCACTAATGAGCCAAATCAACGTTCCAATTATGATTCCTAATAACAATAATACTGTCAATGCCGAAAAGACTCTATTAAAACGGAGTTTCTTTTCCAAAAAATGAACTATTGGAAAAACCATAACACTCAAAATGAATGATATTAACAAAGGAACCAAAAAGGGTCTCATTACATACAAGATAAATATGATGGCAATTAATGAGGTTAAATTATAAGCTAATTGAGCCGTAGGATTGGTTGTAGATAATTTCATACGTAAATTTAAAAATTTAATTTAATTGTGATGGTCGATTAAAATTTAATTTAGAAAGCCCTGATAAATCAGGGCTTATAGATGTCACCTTTAAAAGTGTTATTTTCCTAGTGGTAAATTGTAGGTTACCCCAATTCCTAAACTGCCCGTGTCATAATTCTGGGAACCTATTTCTCCTTTGCTTCCTGTAAATACTTTACTGTATTGCAATGAAATGTTCCAATGCCAATTGTGCCAGCCTATTTCGGGTTTTAGGTACAATCCGCCATCAGGCCTTTCTACTGCCGAATTGGAGGCTACTTGTTTCGGTCCGGTAATAAATCCGTAACCCAAATCCGTTCCGAAGAAAAATCCAGACTCTTTAGGGTATATTCTAAGTACTCCTGCTAAAGGAACCACTCCAAAATCATTGTTTTCAATGCCGTCGTTTTCTTTCCCGAAATAATGTTTATATCCAGTGGCAATCCCTAAGCCAAAACCAGGCGTGACTAAATTTTGATAGGCCAAATCAACTCCGGCAGTCATCGAAGCATTGGAAGAAGGTAGCGCGAACCCAACATTTCCACCAACTTTAAGCATATTAGTCATATTTTCATCTTGAGCCTGAACAAATCCAAAACTCAATAAACTCAATCCTAAAACTAATTTTTTTACTGTCGTTTTCATAATTTGATTTTTTAAATGTTTATAATTTGTTATGTTTACTTAGCAAAGATGCAACTACTAACAAAGCTGGCTGTTACAAGATTTTTTAGGATTGTTATATAATTTTGAGAATTGGCTCACAACTTCGTACTTTTGCGCCACAACTATAACTCATGACAACACCACAACTTTACGAACAGATTCAAATCAAAAAATCCTTTTTATGCATTGGCTTAGATGTCGATTTGAATAAAATCCCACAACATTTACTAACTACTGAAGATCCCATTTTCGAATTCAATAAAGCAATTATAGATGCCACACATGATTTGTGTGTAGCCTACAAGCCTAATATTGCTTTTTTTGAAGCCTACGGATTAAAAGGATGGCAATCGTTACACAAAACCATACAGTACATCAATGAAAAACATCCAGAAATTTTTACTATTGCCGATGCAAAGCGAGGAGATATAGGAAATACTTCTTCTATGTATGCCAAGGCTTTTTTTGAAGACTTGCAGTTTGATTCGGTGACCGTGGCGCCTTATATGGGGAAAGATTCGGTAGAACCATTTCTAGCTTTTGAAGATAAACATACAATTATGTTGGCTTTGACTTCCAATGAAGGAGCATTTGATTTTCAGACGCAAAAAGTAGAGGGAAAAGAATTGTACAAACTAGTTTTGGAAACTTCTAAAACTTGGAAGAATTCCGAAAACTTAATGTATGTCGTAGGAGCTACAAAAGCAGAATATTTTACAGAAATTCGAAAAATAGTTCCAGATAGTTTCCTCTTAGTTCCCGGAGTTGGAGCACAAGGCGGAAGTTTACAGGAAGTTTGCAAATACGGAATGAATGGTAAAATAGGATTGTTAATCAATTCGTCACGAGCCGTTATTTACGCTTCTAACGGACAGGATTTTGCTAAAAAGGCAAGAGAAGAAGCATTGAAGTTGCAACAGGAGATGGAGCAAATATTAAAAACATCTAATTAGAGTGACTAACAAAATATTTACAGACCAATTAGGAAATCAGCATACTTTTGAAACCACACCGAAACGGATAGTCTCTTTAGTACCTTCTCAGACCGAATTATTATACGATTTAGGTTTGCAAGAAAATATTGTAGGGATTACCAAGTTTTGCGTGCATCCGTTCCATTTTAAATCGATCAAAACGATTGTTGGGGGAACCAAACAGGTCAAAATTGATAAAATCAAAGAATTACAACCTGATATTATTATTTGCAATAAAGAAGAAAATACCCTGGAAATAGTCGAATCTTTACAAGAAATTTGTCCAGTTTGGGTAACCGACATTTATACGATTGAAGACAATAATAAAATGATTGAAGATTTTGGAAAACTCTTTAATGTGCGTACCGAAGCTCAAAAATGGGTAGATAAAATCAACTTTGCCAAACAAGATTTTCAAAACTTTATAAAAGAGTACGAAACCCAAAGCGCAGCCTATTTTATTTGGGCGAAACCTTACATGGTCGCTGGGAATGATACGTTTATTAATCATTTATTGGAGTTGAATAAGTTTTCGAATATTTATGCCAATAACGAAAAGTATCCTGGCCGTTATCCTGAAGTCGTGGTTCAAAAAATGCGAATTCAAGGCGATCCGGATTTAATTTTTCTTTCTTCAGAGCCTTATCCTTTTAATGATGAACATGCTTTCGAATTGGGCAGACATACCCATCATGCAAAAACTGTTTTTGTAGACGGCGAAATGTTCTCATGGTACGGAAGTAGATTGGTGAAAGCCTTCGATTATTTTAAAAAACTTCGCATCCGAATAGGAGAGTTGCATTTGCAGCATTCTCATAATCATTAATCTGTTATATTTGCCTCAAAAAAGAAGTGATCAATTACACCATTTATAAAAACGAATCTAGTGACCAGTGGGTAACTTTTGTGCATGGCGCCGGAGGAAGTTCATCTATATGGTTCAAGCAAATTCGCGATTTTCAGAAGCATTTTAATGTCTTGCTATTGGATTTAAGAGGGCATGGTGAATCGAAACAAGCGGCTTTTAAAAATCCATTTCAAAAAAAATATACGTTCAAATCGATTGCGCAAGATGTAATTGACGTGATTGATCATTTAAAAATCCAATCCTCTCATTTTGTTGGAATATCATTGGGAACCATTGTGATTCGTCAATTGGCTGAAACACATCCCGAGCGTGTAAAAAGTATGATCATGGGAGGTGCCATTTTAAAGATGAATTTTCGTTCGCAAATTTTAATGCGATTGGGGAATATCTTTAAATACGTATTGCCATATTTAGTATTGTATCGATTTTTTGCTTTTGTGATTATGCCCAATAAAAATCACAAGCAATCCCGATTATTATTCATTAACGAAGCCAAAAAGCTCTACCAAAAAGAGTTTATTAAATGGTTTAAATTAACCGCCGAAATTAATCCGGTGCTCAAATGGTTTCGCCAAGTGGAAGTTAATATCCCGACATTTTACATCATGGGCGAAGAAGATTATATGTTCTTGCCTTCGGTAAAAAAAGTGGTGGAAGCCCATTATAAAACGGCTAAATTATATGTGGTTGAAAAATGTGGACATGTGGTAAATGTAGAGCAACCAAATGTTTTTAATGAACAGGTTTTGGCTTTTTTAAAAGGGTTTAAATAAAAAAGCCGGTACCTAAATACCGACTTTTTTGTAAACTAACCAAACCAAACAAAATTCTATGAATTTCTAATACAAAGTAAGGGAATATTATCGAGTATCAACGTTAATAAAATGTTATTATGTACTTGATTATGAAAACTTTAACTATTTCTTATCTTGCAAGGCAAAGACTCTTTTTAATAAGTCGGAAGTCCTTGACGCTAAGTTAGTTCGAATGTTTTTTTCCTCTACTGCTACCATTTTAAATACCCCTTCCATTGCTTTATTGGTGGTATAATCTGTTAAATCTGGGTTAACTTTTTTAACCAACGGAATACTGTTGTATTTGGTTATGATATTGGTCCATACTTTATCGGCTCCTACTTTGGCAAATGAATTTTTAATCACGGGATTAAATTTTCCGTACAAGGCGGTAGAAGTCGAATTTTGCAAATAAGTTGTAGCCGAACGTTCGTCACCCAAAAGAATATTTTTGGCATCGGTAAAAGACATTCCTTTAATGGCATCTATAAATATGGGTGTCGATTCTTTTACGGCATCTTCAGCAGCACGATTGATAACTTTTAATCCTTCGTCTGCTAATTTAGACATTCCGATATCGCGAAGAGTCTTGTCAACTTTTCTTAATTCTTCCGGAAGTAAAATTTTGACCATTTCGTTTTTGTAGAAACCGTCAACAGCAGTTAGTTTAACTACTTGTTTGCTAATTCCGTTATTTAGAGCTTCTTTTAATCCAGAACCAATTTCTGTTTGTGAAGGACCAATTTCAGTCGGAAATTGATTCACGACTTGTTGTAATTCGGCGCAGCCCCAAAAAGGTAAAGCTGCCAAAAGAATAATAAACTTTTTCATATTTTATTTTTTATCCTGTAATGCAAATACTTTCTTTAATAAATCAGAGGTTCTTGAATTTAGGTTGGTTCTGATATTTTTCTCTTCCACAGAAATCATTTTGAATACACCATCCAACGCTTTATTGGTAACATAATCATTGATGTCAGGGTTTATTTTGTCGGTCCAAGGAAGGGTGTTGTATTTTTTAATCATAGAGCTCCAAATGACATCAGCGCCAACTTTGCCAATTGACTGTTTTACCACCGGATTAAATTTATCATATAGCGGATTTCGGGTAGAAGTCTGAAGGTAAGTGGTGGCGGCATCTTCTTTTCCTAATAAAATACTTTTAGCATCGGTAATGGTGATGTTTTTAACAGCGTCAACGAATATGGGGGTCGATTCTTTTACGGCATCTTCGGCGGCACGGTTTAAGGCTCTGATTCCGTCATCGGCTAATTTTGACATGCCCATTTTTCGTAAGGCTTTGTCTACTTTTTGTAATTCTTCCGGAAGTAAAATTTTAACCGCTTCATTTTTATAGAATCCGTCGGTGGCGGTCAATTTAGTTACCTGTTCTTTGATCCCCTTATTTAAGGCTTCTTTTAATCCTCCGGCAATATCAAGACCTCCATTTTTTTTAGTAATGGTAGAAATTTGATCTTCTGCTTTTTTGATTAAATCTTTGAGTTGGGCATTGCTCACTAAGGGAGCTAAAACGAGTAGTAAGAATATCTTTTTCATAAAAATAAATTGGTTTACCAAAGATAAGCAAACTCTGTGCCCTTTTTAAATCTAGTTTTTAGATTTGATATTTTGAATACACAGATGAATTAAAAATGTAGGTTTTAAAATTTGAAATTAGTTGTAAAATGCCTGTTTTTGTTTCGAATAATTCAAAAATTAGCCTTTTAATTTTTTAGAAATACGTAAATTGCACGCACAAAAATTATTATCCCAAAATGGAACAGGTACAACCATATCAACCAAAGAATAAAGTTAGAATTGTAACAGCTGCTTCGCTTTTCGACGGACACGATGCTGCTATTAATATTATGCGCCGTATCATTCAGGCCACCGGTGTTGAAGTAATTCATTTAGGTCACGACAGAAGTGTGGAAGAAGTAGTGAATACTGCTATTCAGGAAGATGCTAATGCAATTGCTATGACTTCGTATCAAGGTGGTCATAACGAGTATTTTAAATATATGTATGATTTGCTGAAAGAAAAAGGAGCAGGTCATATTAAAATCTTCGGCGGCGGCGGCGGCGTTATCCTGCCTTCTGAAATTTCCGAATTGCATGAATATGGTATCGAAAGAATTTATTCTCCAGATGATGGGCGTGAACTTGGATTGCAGGGAATGATTAATGATTTGGTACAACGTTCTGATTATCCTGTGGGAGAAGTGTTGAATGGAGAAGCCAATCATTTGGAAGATAAAAATCCAACGGCAATTGCCCGTGTGATTTCTTCTGCCGAAAATTTTCCGGAAGTGGCAAAACCTGCTTTGGAAAAAATTGCCAAAATAAATCAGGATAGTAAAACACCAGTTTTAGGTATCACCGGAACGGGTGGTGCTGGTAAATCATCTTTAGTGGATGAATTAGTGAGAAGATTCTTAATTGATTTTCCTGAAAAAACGATCGGATTAATTTCTGTAGATCCATCCAAACGTAAAACGGGTGGGGCTTTATTAGGAGACAGAATCCGTATGAATGCCATCAATAACCCTCGTGTTTATATGCGTTCGCTGGCAACTCGTCAATCGAATTTGGCCTTGTCAAAATACGTTCAGGAAGCGATTGAAGTATTGAAAGCAGCAAAATACGATTTGATTGTATTGGAAACGTCAGGAATTGGTCAGTCGGATACCGAAATCATGGATCACTCCGATGTTTCGTTATACGTGATGACGCCTGAATTTGGTGCCGCAACGCAGTTAGAGAAAATTGATATGTTGGATTTCGCCGATTTGGTAGCCTTAAATAAATTCGATAAACGAGGAGCACTAGATGCCATTCGCGACGTGAAAAAACAATACCAACGTAATCATAATTTATGGGACGTTGATCCTGATAAAATGCCGGTTTTCGGTACCATTGCTTCGCAGTTCAATGATCCAGGCATGAATACGCTTTACAAATCTATTATGGATAAAATTGTAGAGAAAACAGGAATCGATTTGCATTCGACTTTTCAGATTACTCGTGAAATGAGTGAGAAAATTTTCGTGATTCCACCACACAGAACACGCTATTTATCTGAAATTGCCGAAAACAACCGTAAATATGATGAAACGGCACTCTCGCAAGTAGATGTAGCGCAAAAGTTATACGGTATTTTCAAAACCATTGAAACGGTTTCGGGAAGAATGCCTAAAATTGATAAATCAGGAGTGATTGAAGAATCACTAAATCATTCGGCAGATAAAAAAGAATTTCTGTCATTATTGACTAAAGAATTTGACCGTGTAAAAATGAATTTGGATCCTTATAATTGGGAAATCATTTTGACTTGGGATGAAAAAGTAAACCAATACAAAAATCCGGTTTATTCTTTCAAAGTAAGAGATAAAGAAATTAAAATAGCTACGCACACTGAATCACTTTCACACAGTCAGATTCCAAAAGTAGCTTTACCAAAATACCAGGCTTGGGGTGATATCTTAAAATGGAATCTACAGGAAAATGTACCGGGAGAATTTCCATTCGCATCAGGATTGTACCCGTTTAAACGTGAGGGAGAAGATCCATCGCGTATGTTTGCCGGTGAAGGTGGACCAGAAAGAACCAACAAGCGTTTCCATTATGTAAGTGCTGGTTTACCAGCAAAGCGTTTATCGACAGCTTTTGACTCGGTAACACTTTACGGAAATGACCCACATGTACGTCCCGATATTTATGGAAAAATCGGTAATGCTGGTGTTTCTATTTGTTGTTTGGACGATGCTAAGAAATTATACTCTGGTTTCGATTTGAGCCACCCGATGACTTCAGTTTCGATGACCATCAACGGTCCGGCGCCAATGTTGTTAGGATTCTTTATGAATGCGGCTATCGATCAGAACTGTGAGAAATACATCAAAGAAAACGGTTTAGAGAAAGAAGTTGAAGCGAAAATTAAAGAAATCTACAAGAAAAAAGGAGTAGAGCGTCCGCATTATCAAGGTGAATTACCAGCTGGAAATGATGGTTTAGGTTTAATGCTTTTAGGTGTTACCGGTGATGAGGTTTTACCGGCGGATGTTTATAACGATATCAAAATAAAAACGTTAGCACAAGTTCGTGGAACCGTTCAGGCGGATATTTTAAAAGAAGACCAAGCACAAAATACCTGTATTTTCTCAACTGAATTTGCGCTTCGTTTAATGGGTGACGTTCAGGAATATTTCATCAAAGAAAACGTACGTAACTTCTATTCGGTTTCAATTTCAGGTTACCACATTGCGGAAGCTGGCGCGAATCCTATTACACAGTTAGCATTTACATTGGCTAATGGATTCACTTATGTAGAGTACTATTTAAGCCGAGGAATGAACATCAATGACTTCGGTCCAAACTTATCGTTTTTCTTCTCGAACGGTATCGATCCGGAATATGCGGTAATCGGTCGTGTAGCACGTAAAATCTGGGCGAAAGCCTTAAAAAATAAATACGGTGCTAACGAAAGAGCGCAGATGTTAAAATACCATATTCAAACTTCTGGTCGTTCACTGCATGCTCAGGAAATTGATTTCAACGATATCCGTACGACTTTACAAGCATTATATGCTATTTATGATAACTGTAACTCGTTGCATACCAATGCATATGACGAAGCAATTACCACCCCAACGGAAGAATCGGTACGTCGTGCGATGGCTATTCAGTTAATTATCAATAAAGAGTTAGGTTTGGCGAAAAACGAAAACCCGATTCAAGGATCCTTCATTATTGAAGAATTAACGGATTTAGTAGAAGCTGCAGTTTTACAAGAATTTGACCGTATCACCGAAAGAGGAGGCGTTTTGGGTGCCATGGAAACCATGTACCAACGCTCGAAAATACAGGAAGAATCATTGTATTACGAAACCTTGAAGCATACAGGCGAATTCCCGATTATCGGTGTGAATACGTTTTTGAGTTCAAAAGGTTCGCCAACGGTTATTCCTGCAGAGGTTATCCGTGCAACGGAAGAAGAAAAACAATACCAGATTGTAATGTTGGATCATTTGCATGAGGCTAATAAAGATAAAGTGGAAGAGCAATTGAATATCATTCAGGAAGCAGCCATTCAAAATCATAATATTTTCGAGAAACTGATGGATGCGACTAAAGTGTGTTCGTTGGGTCAGATTACTTCGGCTTTGTTTGAAGTGGGAGGACAGTATAGAAGGAATATGTAATTTTAATTTATATTTAAAAACCTTTCGTTACGAAAGGTTTTTTGTTTTTTAGCATGAAGAAATTTACGGTATTATTGTTTTCTATTTCTTCTTTTGGTCAAACTGATGGTCAAAGCTTTTGCGATGGAACGAAAGAAGGATCATATTTTCCTTTGGATATTGGAATAAAAAAATTGTTTGGTATACAACTTTTTACTTTGAAAACAAGCTTAATGCTAAGTCTATTGATGGAATAGAGTACATTGAATTTGAACAAAAATGGCAGGATAATAGTGTTGATTTTTTGTGTCTAAGAGAATTGGATGGAAAAGTCTTTCAATATGATGAAAAAAAGAAAACGGAATTTTTAAGATTTGATAAAGCATTAAAAGTACAGCAATCCTGGGTTACTTCAGAGAATGAATATGAATCATTATGTATGATGGGGTTTTGATAACGCCATATTGTTTTATAAAAATTTACTTGTACTCGAAGCGAAATATCCCAAAGTAACCTATAAGTTTTATTATTTAAAAGGTCTCGGTTATGTTGGTGCAACTAAGGATGATATGTTAATATCTTATATTAAACCTGAAATACATTAACTTGTAAAAGGATTCTTTTTAAGGCATTATTTTATCATTTACTTCTTTTTTTAAAACATTTTTTAAGAAGAAGAGTCCTAATAGTCCCGCCAATAAAGAAGCAATAATGATGTAGAGCTTGGCATTGTTGATGACTTCGGTATCACTAAAAGCCAAAAGGGTGATGAAAATAGACATGGTAAATCCTATTCCGCCTAATAAACCAGCTCCCAAAATAGGTTTCCAAGACAAATCTTCGGGTAATTTAGCGACTTGCAACTGTACGGTTAAATATGAAAATAAAGTGATTCCTAAAGGTTTCCCCAATACTAATCCCAAAATGATTCCTAAAGCATAAGTGGGTAATAAGGTTTCGCCAGATTTTAAATGAATCGCAATAGCGGTATTGGCCAGAGCAAAAATTGGGAGTATGATAAAGGCCACCGGCTTGTGTAAAAAATGCTCTAATTGATACGAAATAGTGTTTTCGGTGCCATTTTCAAAAGGAATGGCAAAAGCCAATAAAACGCCAGTAATAGTAGCGTGAACCCCTGAATGGAGCATGAAATACCACATGATTGCCCCCAAGATTAAATAAGGAAGCAGTTTGTAGTACTTCAATCGATTCATGATCAACATAAGCCCAAAAATACCCATGGCGATGCCCAAATTCATCCAATTCAGATCATTGGAATAAAAAAGAGCAATAATCAAAATAGCTCCCAAATCGTCTATAACAGCCAAAGCGGTTAAAAATATTTTCAAGGAAGTAGGAACTTTATTACCGAGTAGCGACAAAATTCCAATGGCAAAAGCGATATCGGTAGCCATCGGGATTCCAATTCCACTTGAATAAGGGGTGTTGGTAGTGCATAAAAAATAAATTAATGCCGGAACCAGCATGCCACCCAAAGCTGCAGAAATAGGCAATAGCGCATTTTTTAGACTCGATAATTCTCCAATATATACTTCTCGTTCCAACTCTAACCCAATCATTAGAAAAAAAAGGGTCATTAAACCATCATTGATCAGATGTTCTATTGAAAATGAACCTATTTTACTATGCCAAAAATGAGAATAGGATTCACCTAATGCTGAGTTGGTTACAAGAATGGAAATTAATGTGCAAATGAGAAGTACAATTCCGCTGGATTTTTCGCTTTCAAAAAAGGAGGTAAATAATTTTGTGGCTTTCATTACTAAAAATAGTGACTAATAATTTTCTAAATTTACAACATTCTTAAAAACCATTATGTCAGTTTTCAAAAAAGTAAATAAAAAAATAAAAGCCGACAACCAAACCGGGTTTGGCGCCAATGCGGCCAATTATGGAGGACGGTATATCAACAAAAACGGAACCGCAAATGTTAGAAAGGAAGGTATAGGTTTTGTAGAGAGTATCAGTTGGTACCATACCATGCTTAATATTCCGCGCTGGAAGTTTATGACCATCATTTTCATTTTTTACTTGATTGTTAATTTTCTTTTTGCTTCGCTTTATTGTTTGATAGGCGTTGAACATCTTAATGGTATTTCGGCAACTAATTTTATAGCCAAGTTTGGTCAGGCGTTCTTTTTTAGTGCGCAAACATTTACCACAGTTGGATATGGACACATTAGTCCAACCGGTTTTTTGGCCAGTTTTGTAGCATCGGTAGAAGCGTTGTTTGGGTTGTTGAGTTTTGCTATTGCTACCGGCTTGTTTTACGGGAGGTTTAGCAAGCCCAAAGCACATATTAAATTTTCAGAGAATGCAATTATCGCTCCTTTTCAAGACGGTAAAGCCTTGATGTTTCGCATCGCTCCTTATAAAAATACCAATTTGACCGATGCTGAAGCTAAAGTGACTTTAGGGATGAAAGTAGTAGAAAAGGGTGTTGAGGTCAATCGTTTTTTTTCTTTGAATTTAGAGTACGACACAATTAATGCGTTGACATTGAGTTGGACTTTAGTGCATCCGATAACAGAAGAGAGTCCATTGTATGGTTTTACAGAAAATGATTTTCTGACTCAAAAGGGAGAAGTTATTATTTATCTGAAAGCGTTTGATGAAATGTACAGTAATACCGTTGCGATTCGGTCTTCTTATCTCTTTAATGAAATAATTTATGGGGCTAAATACATTCAAATGTTTGAGCATAGCTCTGATAGAGCCAAAACCATTCTCCATTTAGACAGGCTAAATGTCTATAAAAAAGTCTTGATGTAATTACTGATTTACAAAACCATCAGTTTCCCATTCTATTATTTTATTAATTGAAGCTTGGGGCAACCGGGTTCCATTCTTAGGCATCATCGAAGGATCACCTTGTGGTAGGGAGATTAAATCAATTAGCCCTCTACTCTGTATGGCGCTTTTTACAGCATCATAAGTCGTTAATGACATTGGCGCATCATTTGTTGGAGTGCTTCCATGACAACCAGTACAATTGCTAGTAATAATTGGTTTAACATCATTTACATATCTAACTATACCATCCGAACTTGGAGGAGGATTACCTCCACTGGGAGAGTCATCATCGCTACTGCTGCAAGAGAGGTTCAAAACAATTAATAAAGCGATTGAAATATGAAATTTAGTTTTCATAGCTTATGAAATATAACACTCCTAAAGGTAAGGGGAATTCGGAAATATAAGCGTTAATTGTAAGTTAAAACCTTGTTTTATAGCAGTTTGTGTTATTGTGAAATTTCTAATTGTACATTATAACGGCTTAAATTAGATAATGCTTCTTCTGATTTGTAATCAAAATCTACTTCATGCTGTTGTTTGTCTTTTCTTACGGCAATCATTTTAAGGCAATTATAAAAACGACGTACCTCTTCAAAATCAGATAAAATAAGACCTGGGACTTGTGAATTGTTTCCTTTTTCATCCTTGGCGACCATGGTAAAATAACTCGAATTACAATGCTTTATTACCCCAGTTCGAATGTTTTCAGCCTCTACTCGAATACCTACAATCATTGAACTTCTCCCGACATAATTTACCGAAGCTCTCATGGTTACTAATTCGCCTACTTCTATCGGATTTAAGAAATCGACTGTATCTACTGATGCAGTGACACAGTAATTGGCGGAGAATTTGGAAGCGCAAGCAAAAGCAATTTGATCGAGTAAAGATAAGATGTAACCTCCGTGAATCTTGCCGCTAAAATTACTATGTGAAGGTAGCATTAATTCAGAAATGACCACCTTTGAAGATTTAACAGTTTTGTATAGGGTGTCCATTTTTATCTTGAATGTGGAGACTTTTCCTGTTTAACTTGGGTTACAAAATAACGGGTATCTCCCCACCAGGGAAATGTGCGGTAACGTTCTATATAAGTTATTTTGATATATTGCCCTTGAGCAGCTTTAAGTTGCTCAATGATTTGAGTATCGCTGTCTAAAACGGAGAACTTAAAAATTTGTGCTCCCGAAATCCCTTGCGAAATTTCTCCTTCATATGTTTTGAACACATAACCTTTACTGCTAAATTTTATTAGCTCGCCGGTTCTGTCTCCTTCGCTGTAAGTAGCATAATATAAAACAGTAAAATAGCCGACAACTCCTAATATGAGCGTAGCAATCGTGATAAAAATAAATTTTCGTAACATAACTTTTAGTTTAAATGATTGGTGTCGTTAGTATCAGCTCTATTAATAATACTTTCCGGAAGCGATTTTTTAGCTTTGGCTCCCATTTTTTTTAATTTTTCTACGCTGGTAATTAGGTTTCCTTTACCTTCAACTAGTTTGTTCATGGCGCCGCTGTATTCCAATTTCGATTCGTCTATTTTTTTTCCAATTTTAATTAAATCGGAAACAAATCCTTCAAACTTGTCATACAAAGCTCCGGCTTGACGCGCAATTTCATAGGCATTTTCCTGTTGTTTTTGGTTGGTCCACATGCTGTCAATAGTTCGCAAAGTCGCCAATAAAGTAGATGGAGTCACAATCACAATATTCTTCTCAAAGGCTTTGTTGTATAAAGTTGCATCTTCATTTAAAGCCAAAGCAAAGGCGGGTTCGATAGGTATAAAAAGCAATACAAAATCAGGGCTTTCAATTTTGTACAAGTCCTGGTAGTTTTTTTCTCCCAATTGGTCTACATGACGCTTTAATGAGATTACGTGTTCTTTTAGGTATTGCGATTTTAAATCGTCATCTTCTTCATTAATATAGCGTTCATAGGCAGTCAAGGTTACTTTCGAATCGACAATCATTTTCTTACCGTCGGGTAAATTAATCACCACATCAGGCATTACACGATTGCCTTCATCGGTTACAAAACTTTGTTGTACTTCGTATTCGCGTCCTTTTTCTAATCCTGATTTTTCTAAAACACGCTCCAAAACCAATTCACCCCAATTCCCTTGCATTTTACTGTCGCCTTTTAAGGCTTTGGTTAAGTTCAAGGTTTCTTTGCTCATTTGAACATTCATTTCGCGTAACCCTAAAATTTGCTGGCGCAAAGCGGCATGGTAATCAATACTTTCTTTGTGCGTGTCTTCGACTTTTTTCTCAAAAGTGTTGATTTTGTCTTGCAGTGGAGTCAGAATGTTTTTAAGGTTTTCCTTGTTTTGTTCGGTGAATTTCGATGTTTTTTCGTCCAGAATTTTGTTGGCTAAATTTTCGAATTCTTTGGTGAATTTTTCTTGCAGTTGGTTCACCTCTTCTTTTTGTTCTTTATTGCGCTCTAAAAGATTGTCAAAATCGGTTTCTTTTTTAGACAGTTGAATCGCTAGTGCTTCTTTCTCGTTTCGGATGGTTTCTTTTTCCGATTGAAGTTGATAGATGTTTTTTTCCAACGAATTCTTTTCCGATTGAAATTGCTGTTTTAATTGTTCGATTTGCGAAAATAGGCCGTTAACTTTTTCTTCTAACGAAGCTTTTTCAGATTTGGCTGAAGCCGAAAAAAGTTGTTTGCCAATGAAAATACCAATGGCTAAGGCAATAAGGAATGTGGCTAATACAATAATGTTGTCTGACATGGAATATGGTTTTGTACTGTAAAAATACTAAAAAGTGAATAGAATATAGAAAATAGATTTTGTTTCGGCATGAAAATGTATTTTTGTGGTATGAATCTTCACCGTCACTTTT
>Ga0209599_10000363_pt1 | contig 31160 bp, 28 predicted proteins | sample Shrwel_input2_FT_FD_187534 | JGI IMG/M metagenome (GOLD analysis project Ga0209599, IMG submission 187534) | Subsurface microbial communities from deep shales in Ohio, USA - Utica-3 well 1 S input2 FT (SPAdes) (version 2) ...
CGGGAATGACGCGGTGGGGCGCGGCGAGTGGTTCGTCGTGGAACGTGAGCCATCGTGTTTCAACGTGACTGGCTACTAGTAGCCAGTCACCATGATCTGAATCGACTGACTGGCGATTAGACCGCTTTCGGCATGAGTTTCACCTCAGGCGTCGTTCCCGCGAAGGCGGGAACCCAGACCGCGCCACAGCGGGCGCGGTGGGCATGGCGCAGGTAGCGCTCGTGAGAACTCACCCCGCTGTACGCTGTGGACACGCCTGGATTCCCGCCTGCGCGGGAATGACGCGGTGGGGCGCGGCGAGTGGTTCGTCGTGGAACGTGAGCCATCGTGTTTCAACGTGACTGGCTACTAGATTTATTCAGAAAAATCGTGTTTGCCAAAAGCAAAACCCAGCAAAATCAAACCCCTGGATTCCCGCCTTCGCGGGAATGACGACTTGCTCAGCGTTTCCTTAACGCAGCTCGCGCAGCAGCTCCTTCACCCGCACGCTGCGCAGCGCCACGTCCGGCAGCGGGCTTTCCACCTTGAGCTTGTCCTGCCCGGCCAGCTTGTAGTTGCGCTTGCTCTGGATCAGCCCGATGATTTTCATCGGGTCGATCGGCGGGTTTTTGATGAAGGTGAGCTGGATGGCTACTTCGCTGGCGTCGATTTTCTGGATGCCCAGTTCGCGTGCGGCCAGACGCAGGCGGTGGCTGTCGATCAGGGTTTTCACCGTTTGCGGCGGCAGGCCAAAGCGGTCGATCAGCTCTTCGTGGATGGCGTCGATCTCACTGTCGTTGTCGCAGCTGGCCAGGCGCTTGTACAGCACCAGCCGCTCGTGCACGTCCGGACAGTAATCGTCGGGCAACAGCGCCGGGCTGTGCAGATTGATTTCGGTGGTTACCCCCAGCGGGGCGTCCAGGTCGGGTTCGTGGCCTTTTTTCAGCGCCTTGACCGCCTGCTTGAGCATTTCGGTGTACAGCGAGAAACCTACCTCGTGCATTTCACCCGACTGCCCCTCGCCCAGCACTTCGCCGGCACCGCGAATTTCCAGATCGTGCATGGCCAGGTAAAAACCGCTGCCGAGTTCTTCCATCGACTGAATCGCTTCCAGGCGTTTTTGCGCGTCGCGGGTCAGCCCTTCGCCGGTCAGCAGGTAGGCGTAGGCCTGGTGATGGCTGCGCCCCACCCGCCCGCGCAGCTGGTGCAGCTGGGCCAGGCCAAACTTGTCGGCGCGGTGAATCAGGATGGTGTTGGCGTTGGGGATGTCGATGCCGGTTTCGATGATGGTCGAGCACAACAGCACATTGAAGCGGCGCTGGTGAAAGTCGCGCATCACCTGCTCCAGCTCGCGCTCGCGCAGCTGGCCGTGGGCCACACCGATGCGCGCTTCCGGCAGCAGTTCGGCCAGCCGTTCGCGCATGTTTTCGATGGTTTCCACTTCGTTGTACAGATAAAACACCTGGCCGCCGCGCTTGAGCTCGCGCAGCACGGCTTCGCGCACCACGCCGGCGCTGTGCGGGCTGACAAAGGTTTTCACCGCCAGCCGGCGGCTGGGGGCGGTGGCAATCACCGAGAAGTCGCGCAGGCCTTCCAGGCTCATGGCCAGCGTGCGCGGAATCGGCGTGGCGGTCAGCGTCAGCACGTCCACATTGGCGCGCAGGCGCTTGAGCTGTTCTTTCTGGCGCACGCCAAAGCGGTGTTCCTCGTCGATGATCACCAGGCCCAGCCGGGCAAACTCGACGTCGGGCTGGGTCAGCCGGTGGGTGCCAATCACGATATCGACACTGCCGTCGGCCAGGCCGGCCAGCGCGGTTTTCAGTTCCTTGCCGCTCTTGAAGCGCGACAGCTCGGCAATTTTCACCGGCCAGTCGGCAAAGCGGTCGGCAAAGTTCTGGTAGTGCTGTTCGGCCAGCAGGGTGGTGGGCACCAGCACCGCCACCTGCTTGCCGCCCAGCACGGCAACAAATGCCGCGCGCAGGGCCACTTCGGTTTTGCCAAAGCCCACGTCGCCGCACACCAGCCGGTCCATCGGCTTGCCCGAGGTCATGTCGGCAATCACTGCCTCAATGGCGGCTTGCTGGTCGGGGGTTTCGTCAAAGCCAAAGCCTTCGGCAAAGGCAGCGTAATCATCGTCCGACAGGGCAAAGGCGTGGCCTTCGCGCGCGGCGCGCTGGGCGTACAGATTGAGCAGCTCGGCGGCGGTGTCGCGAGCTTTTTCGGCGGCACGCTGCTTGGCTTTTTCCCACTGCGGCGACCCCAGCCGGGTCAGCGGGGCGTTGTCGCTGGCGCCGCCAGCCCAGCGCGAAATCAGCTGCAGCTGGCTGACCGGCACATACAGCCGCGCCTGGTCGGCGTACTCCAGCATCATCATTTCGGATTCGCCCTCGCCCAGGTCCATCGACACCAGCCCCTGATAGCGGCCAATGCCATGGGTTTCGTGCACTACCGGATCGCCCACCTTGACCTCGGCCAGGTCCTTGAGCATGGCGTCCTGGCTGGCGCGGCTGCGGCTGCGCCGACGCTGGCGGCTGACATGCTGGTACAGCTCGGTTTCGGTAATCACCGCCAGCCCGGCGTGCGGGTCGATAAAGCCGCCGCTCAGCGGCGCGGCCAGCACCGCCAGCGCCTGGCTGCCGTGGGCAAAGCTGGCGTAGTCGGCCACGCCATCCAGCACCAGGCCATGTTCAGCCATGAACTGTTGCAGGGTTTCCCGTCGGCCCAGGCTTTCCGCCACAATCAGCACCCGGCCAGCAAACCCGGCAATAAACTGCTTGAGTGCGTGCAGCGGGTCGTCGGCGCGGCGGTCCACCGCCAGCGCGGGCAACTGTGCGGTGCCAGGGTCGGCGTCGCCTTCGGCAGGGAGCTCCAGGCGCGGGTAGCGCTTGAGCTCGGCCATCAGGCTGTCCGGACGCAAAAACACCTCCGCGGGCGGCAGCAGTGGCCGGGCCGGGTCGCCGCGCAGCAGGTCGTAGCGCGAACCGGCTTCTTTCCAGAACGCTTCGGCAGCAACTTGTACGTCGTGGTGCAGCACCAGCCGGGCGCTGTCGCCCAGGTAGTCAAACACGCTGGCGGTCTCGGTAAAGAACAGCGGCAGGTAGTACTCAATGCCGGGCGGCCAGCACTGGTTGGATACTTCTTTGTAGATCTGCGCCCTGGAGGGGTCGCCTTCCATGCGTTCGCGGAACTGCTGGCGGAAGGTGGTCACCCCGGTTTCATCGGTGGGAAACTCGCGCGCTGGCAGCAGGCGCATGTCGCTGACCGGGTAGAGCGTGCGCTGGGTGTCCACGTCAAAGGTGCGCAGGCTGTCGATTTCATTGTCGAACAAGTCAATCCGGTACGGCAGCGCCGAGCCGGTGGGAAACAGGTCGATCAGGCTGCCGCGCACCGAAAATTCGCCGGGGGTGTACACCTGGGTGACATGGGTATAGCCCGCCAGCGCCAGATCGGCGCGCAGCGCGTCCACGTTGAGGGTTTGCTTTTGCTTGAGTACAAACGTGCGCCCGGCCAGAAAACTCAGCGGTGCCAGCCGGGTCATCGCCGTGCTGACCGGTGCCAGAATCACATCGGCCTGGCCCTGGCGGATTTGCCACAGGGTGGCCAGCCGCTCGGACACCAGGTCGGCGTGCGGCGAAAAATGGTCGTAGGGCAGGGTTTCCCAGTCGGGCAGCAGCAACACCCGCGCCTGAGGGGCAAACACCGGAATTTCTTCTTTCAGCCGTTGCGCGGCCTCGGCGTCGGCGGTCAGCACCAAGAGCGGTGTGCCGGGCGTCAGCAGGCCAGCCAGCAGCCGGGCGTCGGCAGAGGCGGTCAACACCCCGGTCCGCTGTTTCTGGCCGGGACGAAGTGCAGCAAAATCAGATAGGGTCATGGCTCGCTGGACCGGCAGCCGGGGCTGCCGGTAAGGGCATCGGGAAGCCTGGATTGTAGCCCAGCCGTCTGCCCGGCTACATCTGATTTGCCGGGAGACGGGGGAACGGGCCGCTGGACGGTGGGGCGCAAGGGCAAGCCTGGGTTTTTCAGCGCACCGGCTTTCCCTTGCCTGGCTACCCCGGTTCAGTTGATTTTAAGGAGCCACCACGATGGCCCTGGATCACGCTGTGCCAGCTTAACGATGCTTTTGCACATTGATCTGGCGAATGGTCCCCACATAGTTGGCCAGGTTGAACCAGTCCACAATCGCAATGTTTTGATTCTGGCTGGCCCAGTCCTCCAGCCAGGTGGTGACGTCCGGGGTGACGGTTTTGGCCAGGTTTTCCAGGGAAGAGGGATCACTGGTAAACGGCACCAGGCCCTTGGCAATCATGTCGCCATCCGGCGTCAGCAACCCTTGCAGCACAAACAGGGTATTGACGTTGCGCTGGCGCAGATTGTCGTCCATTTTCCGCTTCAGCGTGTCCAGGTGGGTGGTGTCTGGCCACGGGGAAGAAATCTGGCTTTGCGACCACAGCTGCGGATACTGGTTGACGGCGTCGGCATTGTCGTACAGCGCAATCACCTGATAGCCCTTTTTCCAGAAATCATTCAGCGTATTATCGGGGCCCATGCTGTTCGGGGCCATTTTGCTGCCAAATGCGTCAATCAGCTGCTGAATCAGCGGGATTTGGTCATTCAGGCTGTCCATATTGTACAGATGGCTGAAGTCCAGAATCACCAGTTCTTTGGGGTGTTGTGCCAAAAACGTCTTGGTCTGGTGAATCACCTCATTCATGGGCGCGCCATACAGCGAATGGCAGGTGTCATACTGCTTGCCGGTGCGCACCACGCGCAGATCAAGATAGCGGATGCCGCCAGCCAGCTGGCCGGCAATGTCCTTGCCTTGCGCTCTGGCCCAGCGGGCAATCACTTCCATCACGGCCAGGCCCACCAGCGACATGCCGTAAATGGCATTGACCCATTCGGGGATATCCTGCTTGGGCGCAAGGGTTGAGGTGGCCGAGCAGGCATAGCTGCCAGAGTCATGGGTGCCGGGCAGTACCAGTTCTTTCAGTGGGGTATTGCCAATCACCGTGGCCAGTTCGCCCATCCAATCTGCCGGGGTCCAGCGCTCGCTGCGGGTCCAGGCCCACTTGCCACCGGTGTTTTGTGCATTCGGGCGGGTTTCCACCAGATGGTCGTTGTCTTTTTTGTCTTCGGCGGCGGCAAACATCCGGCCATAGCGCCGGTTGCTGATCACCATGCCCATGCCGCTGCCCACGTCCCATTTCCACTTGGCGTTTTCCTGGCCTTTTTTGATCGCCTGCAGCAAGGTGGTCACACTGGGGTCGCATTCCACCTGGTGGTCGCTGCCCTGTTGGTCCTGATCGGCGGCAAACATGAAGCCGTACAGTTTGTTCTGGATGAAGCACTCGCCACCAGACTGGTGAATGGCCCACAGGTATTTGTCGCCGCTGCCACATAGCGGGTCGGCTTCGACCAGATGGTCATTGCCTTTCTTGTCCTCGTTGGCGGCAAACAGGCGACCATACAAGGTGTTTTCCAGATAAATCCAGTCGATATGCGGGTTGATTTCCGTGATGGCCCATGCCCATTTTCCCCCGCTGTCGCGGCCATTCGGGCGGGTTTCCACCAGATGATCGTTGCCTTTTTTGTCCTCGTCAGCGGCAAACATCTGCCCATGCCGCTGATTGCTAATCAGCAGTTCGGTCGGGCTGGCACTGAGCGTCCATTTCCACTTGCTGCTGTCCTTGCCCTTGCTGATGGCTTGAGCCAGAGTGATTACCTTGGGGTCGCATTCCACCAGGTGGTCGCTGCCCTTTTTGTCGCCATCTGCGCTGAACATAAAGCCATGCGAGCGATTCTGGATGAAATAATCGCTGCCGACCTGATGAATCATCCATTGGTATTTGTCGCCGGTTTTGCCGGTGGGGTCAGTTTCCACCAGGTGATCGTTATCAATCTTGTCGGCATCAGCAGCAAACAGACGGCCATGGTTGAAATTTTCCAGGTAAATCCACTGGTTCAGCTTGATTTCCATGATGATTCCTCAGGGTGGCGCAATAATGGACAGCCGGGGTGTGTGATATTTCTGCCAGACGATGACATGAAAGCGATAGCACCCATTGCAGTGCAGTAAAATTTCAACGGGTTTTTTCTGCATTCTGTTCGGGAGAAATCCACACGGGAGGTGAAGCGTTAAAACAAGCTGAATACTACGGGTTTATTGATAACTTGCCATTACAGGGCATTGCAGTGGATAACACGCAGCCACATGGCGAAAATAAATAAACCGGAATTATTTTGTCATTTCCTGGGCGGCTTGAAGATCCGGGCGGTGTGGCGCAAGCGGGGCAATGGCTGTCGGCGGGGCCATGCTGGGGCCTGTGGTGGCAGGGGCTGGGGTCAGGGCAAGCGGTGGCGCGGACTGAAGCTTAGAAATTCTAATCATATGAAAAACGGTTCTGATTCCATATTGATGTCAGCGACCATGGCCGAGTGCCGCAGACTATAATCGGCTGAACCTTTTTTCAGGAACACGCCGATGTCTACCCCCCCGACTTTTCATTACCTGGAAGATTTTGTCGGCCACACCCCACTGGTGCGGCTCAAGCGTTTGCCCGGTGAGCGCAACAATGTGGTGCTGGTCAAGCTGGAAGGCAACAACCCCGGCGGCTCGGTCAAGGATCGCCCGGCGCTGTCGATGATTCGTCACGCCCAGGCGCGTGGGGCCATTCGCCCGGGTGACACACTGATTGAACCCACCAGTGGCAACACCGGCATCGGCCTGGCCATGGCGGCGGCAATTCTGGGCTACCGCATGGTGCTGGTGATGCCGGAAAACTCCAGCGCCGAACGGGTGGCCACCATGAAGGCCTACGGCGCAGAGGTGGTGCTCACCCCGGCAGCGGCGTCGATGCCGGGGGCCATTGACGAAGCGCGGCGGCGGGTGGACGCGGGTGAAGGGCTGTTTCTGGATCAATTTGGCAATGCCGACAATCCGCTGGCCCACTTTGAAACCACCGGCCCGGAAATCTGGGCCGACACGGCGGGCACGGTCACCCATTTTGTTTCCAGCATGGGCACCACCGGCACCATCATGGGCACCTCGCGCTATCTGAAAAGCCAGAATCCGGCTGTCCAGATCATTGGCGTACAGCCGGAGCCCGGCAGCCAGATTCCCGGCATTCGCAAATGGGAGCCGGAATACCTGCCAAAAATTTGTGATTTTTCCCGCATTGACCAACTGGTGCTGATCAGCCAGGCCGAAGCCGAAGACACCGCCCGCCGCCTGGCGCGTGAAGAAGGCATTCTGGCTGGCCCATCGTCTGGCGGTGCGCTGGCGGTGGCGCTGAAATTGTCTGAACAGCTGGAAAACGCCGTGATTGTGTCGATTGTCTGCGACCGTGGCGACCGCTATCTGTCTACCGGCCTGTTTCCGGGCTAAGAGTGTGTTCAAAGAGCGGCTCACAACACCCTCCTAGTAGCCAGTCACGTTGAAACACGATGGCTCACGTTCCACGACGAACCACTCGCCGCGCCCCACCGCGTCATTCCCGCCTTCGCGGGAACGACACCTGAGGTGAAACTCATGCCGAAAGCGCTCTAATCGCCTGTCAGTCGATTCAGATCATGGTGACTGGCTACTAGCGTTGTTGCACGACCTGGCAATTGTCTACGGTTGCGCGCCTGGCCAGGATCGCTGTGCTGGGCTTGGTGAGCGGCGCTGAGGCGTACTGGCGGTCATTGGCGCAATTTTTGCCAATGCATTGCGGCCCAACGCCAATACCCCGTATAATCGACGGTTTTCGCAACCCTTGCCTTCCCGCTACGCATGGCGGAAGGCTGCAATCCAAAAGGAGTTCACATGCGGCATTACGAAATCGTATTTATCGTCCATCCTGACCAAAGCGAGCAGGTGCCGGCGATGATCGAACGCTACAAGGGCATGGTGCTCGGTCGCGAAGGCAAGATGCATCGCCTGGAAGACTGGGGCCGCCGCCAACTGGCTTACCCGATCCAGAAAATCCACAAAGCCCACTATGTTCTGATGAACATTGAGTGCGACCGTGAAACTCTGGAAGAACTGGAACACGCGTTCAAATTCAACGACGCCGTGCTGCGTCATCTGACCGTCAAGATGGACCGCGCCGTGGTCGAAGCTTCCCCGATGATGAAGGAAGAAAAGGCCAAGAATCTGCTGGACAGCGCAGCAGGCACGCAAGAAGTTGCAGCCGAAGCCCAAGCCGCCGCTGCCGAGTGATTGGCACAATCGGGTGGTTCTGACCGGGCTTGCCCGTGTGCATGATGCCCTGCGCTACACCCCGGCTGGCATTGCCGTGCTGGAGTTTGCGCTGGAGCATGTGTCCCGGCAAAGCGCCGGAGGCTTTGAGCGCGATGTGCGCTGCCTGGTGCAGGCCTTGCTGGTTGGCCCGCTGGCCACTGAGCTGGCCGCATCGCTCAATGAGCGCACGGTGACCGCACAAGGCTTTCTGGCCGCGCGCAGCCTGAGAAACCCGAAGCTGGTGCTGCACATCCAACACGTTGAATTTGAAAAAGGTATTTAACATGGCACGTCAATTGTTCAAGCGCCGCAAGTTTTGCCGCTTTACTGCCGAAGGCATCAAGGAAATCGACTACAAGAGCGTCGATCTGCTGAAAGACTTCATCGCCGAAAACGGCAAGATCATCCCGGCTCGTATCACTGGCACCAAGGCCCGCTATCAGCGTCAGCTGTCGACCGCGATCAAGCGCGCCCGTTTCCTGGCGCTGATGCCGTACACCGACCAGCACTAAGATTTAGGAGCCGAGAACCATGCAAATCATTCTTCTGGAAAAAGTGGCCAACCTGGGTCAGCTGGGCGATATCGTCAAGGTTAAAGACGGTTACGCACGTAACTTCCTGATTCCGCAAGGCAAGGCCAAGCGCGCCACCGACGCCAACCTGAAGGAATTTGAAGCCCGTCGCGCCGAACTGGAAAAGCAGCAAGCCGAAATTCTGGCCGCTGCCCAGGCTCGTGGCGAAAAGCTGGCTGGCGCTGCTGTCACCGTCGCTCAAAAGGCTGGCGTGGATGGCCGTCTGTTTGGCTCGGTGGGTAACGCCGACATTGCCGAAGCCATCACCGCTACTGGCATTGAAGTGAAAAAGGCTGAAGTTCGTCTGCCGGACGGCCCGTTCAAGGCCATCGGCGAGTACGAAGTGGAAGTCGCCCTGCACCACGATGTGGTGGTGAACATCACCGTGACGGTGGTGGGCGCTGCTGCCTGAGTATTGCGCAGTGGAAAAAAGAACCGCCGGCCTGTGCTGGCGGTTTTTTTATGGGCGGGCCGCTGCCCGCGCCCTTCTGATGGCCGGCGCGTTTTCCCGCAAGCGGCTGCCAGCGTGTGCCACAATGCCGCCATGGGCGTCTCCCTGTGGCTTGTTTTTTTCTGGCGTGAACGTGAATGCTGAAACGATTTTTTCTGATGCTGCTGCTGATCGGCGGGCTGGGTGCAGGCAGCACCTGGTGGGTGCTGTCGCCGTATCCAGCCACCGGTTTTCCGCTGGAATTCACCATTGAGCCCAACCAGGGGTTGGGGGAAATTGCGCAAACGCTGGCGCAGTCCGGTGCCGTGCGTCATGCCGGGGCGTTCATGCTGCTGGCCAAGTTGAGCGGCGATGCCCCACGGCTCAAGGCCGGGGATTACCGGCTGACCCAGCCGATGTCAATGTGGGCGGTGATGCAAAAGCTGGCCAGAGGCGAAACCAGCTTGCAGGGGGTCACCATCCGTGAAGGCTGGACCTTGCGTCAGTTTCGTGCCGAGCTGGACCGCCACCCAGCCCTGCGCCACGACACCAGCCAGTGGTCAGACGCCGAATTGCTGGCCAAACTCAAGCTGAATGCCACGCATGGCGAAGGCCTGTTTTTTCCCGACACCTACCGCTTTTTGCGCGGCAGCAGCGATATTCTGGTGCTGCGCCAGGCGGCGCAGCTATTGCAGCGCGAGCTGGACACCGCCTGGGCGCAGCGTGCGCCCGGCCTGCCCTACGCCACCCCGTATGAAGCGCTGATCATGGCCAGCCTGATTGAAAAGGAAACCGGCCAGGCCGCCGACCGGCCCATGATTGCCCGGGTGTTTCTCAACCGGCTGGCCATTGGCATGCGCCTGCAAACCGACCCCAGTGTCATTTACGGCCTGGGCGAGGCCTTTGACGGCAACCTCACCCGCGTTCACCTGCAAACCGACACCCCGTACAACACCTACACCCGCGCCGGCCTGCCGCCCAGCCCGATCGCCCTGCCGGGCCGGGCCGCGCTGCATGCCGCATTGCATCCGGCAGAAGGTCGGGCGCTGTATTTTGTGGCGCGGGGCGACGGCAGCTCACAGTTTTCCGAGACACTGGACCAACATAACCAGGCGGTGCGCCGCTACATCCTGGGCAAGAAAGACTGATCGACCATGGCGTGTTTCATTACCCTGGAAGGCATTGATGGCGCAGGTAAAACCTCGCATCTGCCCGCCCTGCGCAACAGCCTGCTGGCGCAGGGCATCGACCCACTGCTGACCCGCGAACCGGGCGGCACCCCGCTGGGCGAACAACTGCGCAGCCTGTTGCTCGACCCGGCCACCCACGCCACGCTGGACACCGAAACCCTGCTGATGTTTGCCGCCCGTTGCGAACATGTGCATACCGTGATCCGTCCGGCGCTGGCGCAAGGCCGCTGGGTGCTGTCCGACCGCTTTACCGACGCCACCTTTGCCTTTCAGGGGGGCGGGCGTGGGGTGGATCCGGCGCGGATTGCCGTGCTGGAACACTGGGTGCAGCAGGGCCTGCAACCTGACCTTACCCTGCTGTTTGACGCGCCAATCGACGTGGCCCACGCCCGCATGGCCGGCGAGCGCGAGCTGGACCGCTTTGAACAGGAAGCCCAGGCGTTTCACCAGCGCGTGCGCGATGCCTATCTGGCCCGCGCCGCCGCCGACCCACAGCGGGTGGTGGTGATTCGCGCTGACCAGCCGCTGGAACAGGTGCGCGCCGACGCCCTGGCCGCGCTGGCGCAACTGCTGGCGCGAAAGGGCTGCGCATGAGCCTGCTGCCCTGGCAACTGGCCGACTGGCAGCGCTTTGCCGCGCAGTTTTCCCGCCTGCCGCATGCGCTGCTGCTCACCGGCCCGGCGGGCATTGGCAAGGGCGCATTTGCCCGCCATGTGGCGCAGGCGCTGCTGTGCGAACACCCACAGCCCGACCAGCGCCCTTGCGGCCAGTGCGAGGCCTGCCACTGGTTTGCCCAGCAGGCGCACCCGGACTTCCGGGGGCTGCGCCCGGACAGCGAAGAAACCAGCGACGGCAAACCGGCCGCCCGCAAGCTGGAAGTCATCAAGATTGAAGCGGTGCGCGGGGTGATCGACTTTGCTTACCTCAGCTCGCACCGGGGCGGGCGGCGGGTGATCCTGATCGAACCCGCCGAGGCAATGAACCTGAACGCCGCCAATGCGCTGCTGAAAGTGCTGGAAGAGCCGCCCGGCGATGTGGTGTTCCTGCTGGTCAGCCATGCGCTGCAAAAACTGCTGCCCACCCTGCGCAGCCGCTGCCGGATTTTTCCGCTGACCGCGCCCGACCAGGCGCAGGCGCTGGCCTGGCTCAACAGCCACGGCGAAACCGACGCTGCCACCGAACTGGCCCACGCCGGTGGCGCGCCGTTTGCGCTGGACGACGCCGCGCTACGCCCCTTGCGGCGCAAGCTGCTGGCCGCGCTGAGCCAGCCGGGCATGACCGCCATTCTGGATGCCGCCGGCGCGCTGGACAGCGCCAAACTGCCGCTGGCCGTGCCGGTGGGCTGGGTGCAACGCTGGCTGCACGATCTGGCCGGATTGAGGCTGGCGGGCTTGATCCGTTATTATCCGGATGAACGGGCCGCGCTGAACGCGCTGGCCCCCCGGCTGGACCCGCGCCGCCTGCATGGTTTTAACGAGACGCTGATGCAGCTGTCGCGCTTTGGCCACCACACCCTGAATGTGCGCATGCAGATGGAACAGCTCTTGCTGGAATACCAGGCGCTGTTTGCCGCCGCCTGACCGACTGAACACGCTGACACGAGCCCCGACATGCTGGTTGATTCCCACTGCCACCTGAATTTCCCCGACCTGATCCAGCGCATTGACGCCATCCGCGACAATATGGCCGCCCAGGCGGTCAGCCATGCGCTGGTGATTTCGGTCAACCGCCCCGACTACCCGGCGGTGCGCGAGCTGGCCGAGCGCTTCGACAATTTTTACGCCACCGTTGGCGTGCATCCGGATGTGGAAAACAGCCCGGAATTCAGCGAAGACGACCTGGTGGCCGAGGCGCAGCACCCCAAAGTGGTGGGCATTGGCGAAACCGGGCTGGACTACCACTGGTGCAAGGGCGAGCTGGAATGGCAGCGCGAACGCTTTCGCGTGCATATCCGCGCCGCCCGGCGCAGCGGCCTGCCGCTGATTATCCACACCCGCGACGCCGCCGACGACACCCTGGCGGTGATGCGTGCAGCCGGGGCCGACGCCGCCGGCGGGGTGATGCACTGCTTTACCGAAAGCTGGGAAGTGGCATCGGCGGCGCTGGACCTGGGTTTTTACATTTCGTTTTCCGGGATTGTCACCTTCAAGAGCGCCAGCACCGTCAAGGACGTGGCGCGCAAGGTTCCGCTGGATCGCCTGCTGATCGAAACCGATTCGCCGTACCTGGCCCCGGTGCCGCATCGCGGCAAAACCAACGAACCGGCGTATGTGCGCCAGGTGGCCGCACATATTGCCGAGCTGCGCGGGCTGTCGCTGGAGGCGGTGGCCGAGGCCAGCACCGACAATTTCTTTACCCTGTTTGCCAAGGTACCCCGTGGACGTTGATGTCTTGATCCTGGGCTGCGGCTCCAGCTCCGGCACCCCGGCCATCGGCTGCGCCTGCCCAACCTGCGTCTCCGCCGATCCAAAAAACCGGCGCACCCGCGCCAGCACACTGCTGCGTGCCAACGGGGTGAACTTCCTGATCGACACCGGCCCCGACCTGCGCCAGCAGGCGCTGCGCGAGGGGCTGCGCCAGGTGGATGCGGTGCTCTACACCCACCCGCACGCCGACCACCTGAACGGCATCGACGACCTGCGCGCCTTTTGCTACCTCAAGCGCGGGGCGATTCCGCTGTTTGGCAGCCGCTTCATGATGGACAATATCCGCGACCGCTTTGGCTACGCGCTGCACGCCGCCGGGCCGCAATGGGACAAACCGGTGCTGGAAACCCACGCCATCGATGGCCCGTTTGCCTATGCCGGGGTAACGGTCACGCCGATTCCGGTGTTGCATGGCCAATGGCCGATTCTGGGTTGGCGAATCGGCGATGTGGCCTACCTGACCGACATCTCGTCGATTCCCGACGCCAGCTGGCCGCTGCTGGCCGGCGTGCGCCTGTTGCTGCTGGACTGCCTGCGCATGACCCCCTACCCCTCCCACCTGAGCTTTGCCCAGGCGCTGGAACTGGCCGCCCGGCTGGCTGCGCCGCGCACCGTGCTGATCCACATGACCCACGAACTGGAATACCACACCTTGAGCGCACAATGCCCGCCAGGGGTGGTGGTGGGCTACGATGGCATGCGCCTGCATGGTTGATCCTGTCTTTCATCCAAAACGCATGGTATGATCGACAGGAAAAATTCCATCCGCCTATTGTGTAGCCACTTTGCCTTGCGTCACTGTGTCGAGTGAGCCGTTCATCCGGTTGTGGCGAGCAAAATATTCTGTGTGACACGCGATTTTTTTTGAAATTTTTTCCCTGTTTGACTGATATTTATAGCGTAGTTTTACTTAACTTCGCCTGACGCTTGGCCGATAATAACAGACTTAACGCACTCCCCCAGCTGCCCTGGCCGCGTCTTGTCTGACCGGTCGCACAGCGCGTTTTTGCCACTGACTGGAATCCTGCATGTTCAACAGCAAACTCAAACAAGAAATCGCCAGCCTGCAACAGCAAGCGCAGGCCACCGCTGCCACTGAGGCCGCCCTGTCACGTGCCATGGCGGTGATCCGCTTTGACCGGGAAGGCAATGTTCTGTCGGCCAATGAGCATTTCTTGCGTTTGCTGGGGTATCGCAACGAAAACGATGTGCGCGGCAAAAAACACAGCCAGCTGTGCAGCCGGGAAGAAGCCAACAGCCCGGCCTACCAGCAGTTTTGGGACAGCCTGCGCCGGGGCGAGCCGTTTACCGGCCAGGTCCGGCGTCAAACCGCCGAGGGCAAGGAAATCTGGCTGGAAGCCACCTACGCGCCGGTGCGCGATGGTCAGGGGCAGGTGATTTCGTATATCAAGCTGGCATCGGACATTACCGCACAGGTTGAGGCCGAAGCACGCAACCGCGCCAAGCTGAACGCCATCAACCGCGCCATGGCGGTGATTGAATTTACCCCGGATGGCACGGTGATTGATGCCAATGACAACTTCCTGAAAGTGCTGGGCTATCGTCTGGATGAAGTCAAGGGCAAAACCCATCGCCTGTTCTGCGACCCGGCATTTTCCCAGTCAGCCGAATATCAAACCCACTGGCAAAATCTGGGGCGCGGTCAACTCTTTTCCGGGCAGATCAAGCGGCTGGCCAAGGACGGCTCGGTACGCTGGCTGGAGGCCAGCTACAACCCGGTATTTGCCACCGACGGCAAAACCGTGACTTCGGTGGTGAAATTTGCCTCGGACATTACCGAACGGGTGCTGTCGCAGAAAAAAGAAAGCGAAAGCGCCCGCTTTGCCTACGAAGTGGCGCAGGAAACCGAAGCGCTGTCCAGCACCGGGGCGGACAATATCCGCAGCAGCGGCGACGAAATCCAGCAAATGGCCGGCAGCATCGAGCAGGCCGGCCAGAATGTGCAGGCGCTGGGCCAGCGTTCCGAACAGATCACCTCAATTGTGCAGACCATCAAGGACATTGCCGACCAGACCAATCTGCTGGCACTGAACGCGGCCATTGAAGCCGCCCGCGCCGGCGAGCAAGGGCGCGGCTTTGCCGTGGTGGCCGACGAAGTGCGCAAGCTGGCCGAACGCACCACCACCTCCACCGCCGAAATCAGCAAGATGGTGTCGGAAATTCAGCAGCAAACCCAGGTGGCAGTGCAAAACATGTCGGCCATTCAGGAACAGGCATCGCAAAGTGTGGTGCGCACCCGCGAAGCCGGGGAAACCATGGGCCAGATCATGGAAGGCGCGCGCTCGGTGGTGAAAGCCATCAGCCAGTATGCAGTAGGCCAGCATGGCTGACGCCCACCCGCTGCCCGCCGACGGCATCGCCATTGCCGGCCCCGCAGAACTGCCCGCCCTGGTTGAGCTGCTGACCCTGCTGTTTGCCCAGGAGGCCGACTTTACCCCCGACCCGGAACGCCAGCTGCGCGGCCTGCGCCAGCTCTTGGCACAACCCGACATCGGCCAGATTCTGGTCTGGCGTCAGGCCGGCGTGGTGTGCGGTATGGTGTCGCTGCTGTATACCATCAGCACTGCGCTGGGTGGGCGGGTGGCCTGGCTGGAAGACATGGTGCTGCACCCCCTGGCACGCGGCCAGGGCGTTGGCGGCCAGTTGCTCGACGCCGCGCTGGCCCACGCCCGCGCCCAGGGTTGCTTGCGGGTGACCCTGCTGACCGACAGCGACAACCTGCCGGCCCAGCGCTTTTATGCCCGCCACGGCTTTGCCCCATCGGCCATGCAGCCATGGCGGCAGGTGTTTGCCGGCCCGGCATAACAAGCGCTCACCCCCTCCCTGATCCCGCGTTGTGCTGCCTTGTCGTACCTTGCCGGCGCGCCCTGGTTCAGCCGCTCAGCACCCTTTTGTCAGCGGCGCTCAGCCCAAATCGTGGCCTGATTCCCGCCGCACCGCGCTGCATGCCCAGCCTGCTAGCCCAGGCGATGACCCCACCGTCTGTCCTCCCGGCGAAAAATGTGCCAGAATTCAGGCCATTGGATATCAGGCAGGTTGCATCATGTTAGACCGGGACGGTTACCGCCCCAATGTCGGAATTATTCTGTGCAATGCCCGTAACGAAGTATTCTGGGGCAAGCGGGTGCGCGAGCACTCCTGGCAGTTTCCGCAAGGGGGCATCAAGCCGGGCGAAAGCCCGGAAGCGGCCATGTACCGCGAACTCATGGAAGAGGTCGGCCTGTCGCCGCACCATGTCAAGATTCTGGGCCGCACCCGCGACTGGCTGCGCTACGAAGTGCCCACCCACTGGATTCGCCGCGAATGGCGCGGCAGCTACCGTGGGCAAAAGCAGATCTGGTTCTTGCTGCGCCTCACCGGGCGTGACAACGACGTCTGCCTGCGCGCCACCAGCCATCCCGAATTTGACGCCTGGCGCTGGAACACCTATTGGGCACCGGTGGACGCGGTGATCGAATTCAAGCGCGACGTCTACCAGCGCGCGCTGGGCGAACTGGCCAAATTTCTCAAAGGCCTCGACCCGCGCGCCCTGCCGCCTGACCCGCCCGCAGCCAGCCAGCTGGATTGACCTCCGGCCAGCCTGCTCCATCCCGCCCGCCTTGCTGTGGCGGGATTTTCTTTTCTTACTTGATCCTGCCGCAGTGGCCCCGCTTGTCAGCGCCGGGCTGCTGCAGCGGTATGGCGTGAACCCATGAGCAAATCTTACGACGAATCTTCCGTGCGTGTCCTCAAAGGCCTGGAGCCAGTCAAAGAGCGGCCAGGCATGTACACCCGCACCACCGACCCCACCCACATCTGCCAGGAAGTCATCGACAACGCCGCCGACGAGGCGCTGGGCGGCTTTGCCCGCAAGATTGCCGTCACCCTGCATCTGGACGGCTCGCTGAGTGTGGAAGACGATGGCCGTGGCATTCCGGTGGGCCTGCACCCGGACGAAGGCGTGCCAGTGGTCGAACTGGTGTTCACCCGCCTGCACGCCGGCGGCAAGTTCAATAAAAAAGACGGCGGCGCGTATGCGTTTTCCGGCGGGCTGCATGGTGTGGGCGTGTCGGTGACCAATGCGCTGTCTACCCGGCTGGAAGTGGAAGTCAAACGCGAAGGCGCGGTCTGGCAGCTGGCGTTTTCTGGCGGCGACGTGATCGAAGCGCTGCAGCAGACTGGCGCGTGTCCGCCGCGCAGCAGCGGCACCCGCGTGCGCGTGTGGCCGGATGCGCGCTATTTTGAAAGCCCGCGCTACTCGCTGGCCGAGCTGGAGCGCCTGCTGCGCGCCAAGGCCGTGCTGCTGCCCGGCGTGGCGGTCACCCTCACCCTGGAAAAAGCCGATGGCCAGCACGAGGTGCGCAGCTGGCGCTATCCCGATGGCCTGAAAAGCTATCTGGTGGAGCTGTTTGGCGACGACGAGCCGGTGGCCCCGCCGTTTGCCGGCGAAAACTACATCGGTGCCGACCACGAGCAGTTTTCCCGTGGCGAAGGCGCGGCCTGGGCGCTGGCCTGGTTTGAGCACACCGGCGGCGGCGAAAGCTACGTCAACCTGATTCCCACCGCCAGCGGCGGCACCCACGAAGCCGGCCTGCGCACCGGCGTGTTCGAGGCGGTGAAAAGCTTTGTCGATCACCACAACCTGCTGCCGCGCGGCGTCAAGCTGCAAGCTGAAGACGTGTGGGGCCGGGTGCGTTTTGTGCTGTCGGCGCGGGTGCTCGACCCGCAGTTTCAGGGCCAGACCAAAGAAAAGCTCAATAACCGCGACGCACTCAAGCTCGTCTCCAGCCTGGTGCGCGACCCACTGGAAATCTGGCTGAACGCCCATGTGGACGACGCACGCAAAATTGCCGAACTGGCCATCCGCCAGGCGCAAAGCCGGCTGAAGTCGGTGAAAAAAGTGGAAAAGAAAAAAGGCTCCGGCGTGGCCGTGCTACCCGGCAAGCTGACCGACTGCGAAAGCGAAGACATCCAGCGCAACGAGCTGTTTCTGGTGGAGGGCGATTCCGCCGGCGGTTCGGCCAAACTGGCCCGCGACAAGGAATACCAGGCTATCCTGCCGCTGCGTGGCAAGGTGCTCAACAGCTGGGAAACCGACCGTGACCAGCTGTTTTCCAACGCCGAGATCCACGACATTGCCGTGGCCATCGGCGTCGATCCGCACGGTGCCAGCGACAGCCCGGACCTGTCCGGCCTGCGCTACGGCAAGATTGCCATCCTGTCCGACGCCGACGTGGATGGCTCGCACATCCAGGTGTTGCTGCTGACGCTGTTTTACCGCCATTTCCCGGCGCTGATCCGCGCTGGGCATATCTACATCGCCAAACCGCCGCTGTACCGCATCGACGTGCCCGGCCAGGGCAAAACCCGCCCGCCGCGCAAGTTCTACGCACTGGATGATGCTGAACTCGACAGCATCCTCGACCGCCTGCGCAGCGAACAGGTGCGCGACGGCAGCTGGAGCATTGGCCGCTTCAAGGGCCTGGGCGAGATGAACCCGGAACAGTTGAAAGACACCACCATGCACCCCGACACCCGCCGGCTGAGCCGGGTGGTACTGCCCAGCCACGATGGCACCGATGCAACCTTCACCATGCTGATGGGCAAAGGCGAAGCCGCCAGCCGCCGGGCATGGATGGAAGAAAAAGGGAACTCGGTGGAAGCGGATGTGTGAGTGAGCCGGTGCGCGGCAAGCCCTGCCGTTCCCGTTCAGGGCGGGGAAGGATAGCGTGGACGGCGTAGCTGCCTTTTCGGCGGTCAGTGTGGCATCTGCTGCTGGCGGATACTCTCGATGGGGGTGACCGCTTCTGGCGAAGCAGGACGGCGACCACAACACGTCACCCCATTGCTTCCAAAATTCGGCACACTCAATCCACTGGATTTTTGCCTTGTGGTGGAAACGCCAACCTACCCAGCAGGGCCACCAACCCGTCGGCCAGGCTGACGCGCCAGTGTTCATAGCCATGTGCTGCCGCGTATTCACGGTGGCCCACCGGGTAGCCCTTGGCGCGCAGCACGTCGCGCAGGTGACGGGTGGCATCGCGGATGCCGACCGCGCCCAGCCGACCGGTTTCAAACAGGCCGGCTTCCAGCTGAAAACGCAGTGGCAGGCGGGGGGATTCGGCCAGGCGACGGGTCAGCCATTCGGCTTGGGCCTCGCCCTGCACAAAATGGCCGGCGTGTTCCCAGCCGGGTGCCCACCAGAACGAGCCAGACTGGCTATACACATTGCCAAACCATTCCGGGTGCTTGAAGCCAGCCCAGACGGCGGCCAGCCCGCCGTAGCTGGCCCCGGCAATCACCGTGTGGGCCGCCGGGGCAAACACGCCGCGTGCCTTGGCCCAGGGCATCAGCTCTTTGGCCAGAAACCGGGCAAATGCCGGGTTGGGCGGCAGTTCGGCGCTGCGGCTGGCTTCGCTGGGATTGTGAATCAGGATGGCGGCCAGCGGTGGCAGGCGGCCAGCGGCTACCAGGTTGTCAAGCATGGTGGGGGTGGGCACCACCGTGCTATAGCTTTCACCATCAAACAGTACCACCAGCGCCTGGCCCTTGCCGCCAGGACGGTAGCCTGCCGAGCGGTACAACTGAATGCGGCGCTGATTGCCCAATGCCTGACTGGCCAATTGCAGGGTTTCCAGCGTGCCGGCAGCCACACCGGGGCGCGGCACGGTCCAGTGCGCGGATGGCGCGTCGGGGAGTTCCAGCAATGAATAGCCATCGTAGCGGTCCAGTGGTTTTTCCGGCATGCTGCGCGGGTTCAGCGGGTCGCGCTGGGCGGTGGCCAGAATGGCGCGGCGGCGCGTGATCGGGTCGGCGTTCAGTTCCGGCACGTCAGGGGCCAGGCGGTAGGCCAGCCGGGTGCTGGCGGGCAGCCGGTAGCTGCGATACCACACGTCAGTACCAGGCAGAAGGTGCAGTTCGTCATGGTCGGCAGAAGGCCCGCCATGCAGGCGCACGCCATGCTGCGCGCCACGCCAGACAAAAGTCACCAGCCGTTCGTCGGCGGCCAGCGCCGGAGTGACGCCTGTGGTTTCCACCAGCGGTGTACCGGTCTGGGCCAGTTCGCGCCAGAAGGCCGTGCTATCGCCGGTGTTCAGCACGGCTTGCAGACGGGGGCTGTCGGGTCGTTCTGTCGGGCGGGTCTGTGCGCTCAGCGGTGTTTGCCGGGTGATGTCCAGCTGGTAAGCGCCGGCCTGCGGGGCTCGCACGTCCAGCTGGTAGGGGCCGGCGTCGCCAGCCACAAACATGAACGCCTCCTGTTCGCGCTGGCCTTTGCTCAGCACCCGCACCCGCTGGCCCTGGCCATCCAGCAATACCAGGCGCATGCCTGCACCGTTCAACTGGCCTTGCACATACTCGCCGGGTGCCAGGGTCAGCGGGTGGGTGCGGTGCTGGCCAGCGTCGAGTGTGCCACTGAATTGCACCAGTGGGGCGGGCTCAGTTGGGGCGGCGTGGGCGCTGCCCAGCCACGGGAGTGTCAGCCACAGGCAGCACGCGAGGCGCGCCAGCGGGGTCATGGTGATGCGTGTTGTCATGGTGTCATCCTTTCAGTAGCCATCCGCTGGCCAATAGGCCGGCACACAAGCTGCCCAGCCCTAGTTTGGGTGTCCAGCGGGGCCGGTAGGCGAGCACGCACACCAGTGTCATGCCTGCCAGCGCCAGCGCCCCTGGCCACAGCGCCAGGCCAATCGGTCCGCCCCAGGTGTATCCACCCGGCCCACTGGCCCCGGCGAGCAAAAGCCAGCCCAGGCCGCGCAAGGCGCGTTGGCGATGGGGGAATAAGGGGGTGGGAACACACTGCCGCCAGTAGCGGGGCAGGCCCAGGCACAGCGCGGTCATGGCGGCGTAGGCCAGTGTCAGGCTGGCAAGGGAGGTCAGGAGCAGCGTCATGCGGCGGCCTTGTTCAGAAAAACCGGGGCGTGGCCTGCGTGCGGCGGGCGCAGCCGCCACGCCAGCCAGCTTAGCGCCAATGCCAGCAGGACGGCCACGGCGTCTACCCCCTGTGCTATTGGATCGGACTGCTGGCCAGTGGCGACATCCAGCAGCGGCAGCAGTCCGCACAAGGCGGCAGCCAGGCTCACTTGTTCAAACCAGGCGCGCAGCGGTGGGCGCAGCAGGGCATGGAGCAGGCTGAGCGCCCACACGGCAAAAAATCCGCCCACTTCGGCGCTGGCGCGGGCCTCCCAACTGGCCGGCAGCAGCCGGTTGCTCCACAGGTAGGCGGCGCTGGCCAGCACAATGCCGGCAATGGCCGCCACATTCAGCGCTTCAATCAGCGCATGAATTTGCGTGGTGGCCACCCCAAATGCCTGGCCGCCGCGCTTGCGCCGTTTGATGGTGTACAGCACCAGCCCGCCGGCCAGCAGCGCGCTGGCTGCCAGCCCGGCCAGAAAGTACAGCGCCAGCGCCGGATAGCCGCCAAACTTGACGATATGCAGCCCCACCAGCGTGCGAAACAGGTAGGCCATCGGGTTCCAGTCGGTTTGCACCCCGCGCAGTGCGCCACTGGCGGCATCGTAGCTGACATGGTCGGCCACGGCTCCCAGCCGGTCGTGGATGTGCCGGCTAAAGCGCACCGTGGCAGCGGTATCGCCTGGGGCGCGCACGCTGATCTGGCTGAGCATGCCCACCCCAAAGCGGTGTTCGGCCTGTGCGGTGAGCCCGGCCAGCGCTGGCAGGCTGGCCGGCTGGCCCAGGGGTTTGCGCTCAAAGTTTTTCACCACCTCGGCACGCGCACCGGATTTGCCGTGATACAGGTGGGTGGTGGCGGCGGGCAGGTAGTCGTCCACCAGCATGATCACCCCGGAATAGCTGATCATCAGCAAAAACGGCAGGCTGAGTACGCCCAGCACCGTGTGCGCATCCAGCCAGGCGCGCTGCGAGGAGGCGCGTGGGCGGAAGGTGAAGAAATCCTGAAAAATCTTTTTGTGCAGCACAATGCCGCTGATCAAGCTGGCCAGCATCACCAGCCCGGCCACGCACACCAGCGCCCGCCCCACTTTGCCGGCGTCCAGTTCCGCATGAAAATGGGTGAAGAAATGTCCGCCTTCGGTGGCGCGCACGCGCAGTGGTGCGCCGGTGCGCGGGTCGAGGTATTCACGCTGTAGTGCGCGTGGGCTGCCCCAGCCAATGTGCAGCGCCGGGTTGCGAGCGTCCGGCAGGTCGATCTGCCAGCCAGGCGCACCGGCGGCCACCGCTTGCAGGCGCGCTTGCGCCAGCGTGCTGGCCTGGACGGCGGGCAGCACACGCGTGTTGGCCTGGTGCAGTTCCGGGCGCATCCAGTGCGACAGTTCTGGCTCAAATACCGCCAGCGTGCCGGTAAAAAAGATTGGAACCAGCAGCCAGCCCAGCAGCAACCCGCCCCAGGTGTGCAGCCAGGCCATCGATTGGGTAAAGGTTTTTTTCATTTGATTTCCCGCAGCAGCAGGCTGGACAGCACCCCGGCCAGCGCCAGCAGCAAGGGCACGCCCCAGGCTCGCGCGCTGGTTTTGGCGGCAAATGCCCACAGCAGGGCCGATAACAGCGCCAATGGGGTGAGCAGGTGGCAGAGAAACCACACACTGGCCCGCGTCATGGGCAGTAACGTTGCCAGGGTGAACGCCAGGCTCCAGGCGGCCAGATAGCCGCTTATGGCAGCGGCCAGCACACGGGAAAGCACAACAGGCCAGGTCAGGGGCATCGCAACATCACCAAATGGTTCAGACAGGCATGCCATGCCCCCAGGGCACCAGACAGGTCAGGTGTCGTTGGGGCATGGATGGGTTAAGGATGTGCCGGTTTTTTCAGAGGCTTAAAAATCAGCCGACAGCGACACAAAGTAGCGGCGGCCATCTTCATTGAAATCGGTAGACTGGCTGCGGTTGTCGTTTTGGTCAGTGAGGTTCAGCACCCCGGCGCGCACGCTGAAATGCTTGTCGATGCGGTAGCCCACCGACAGGTCTGCCACGCTGTAAGCCGCTTTGGTCAGCATGTTTTGCCCGTTGGCCGGCACATTGATGTATTGCAGGCCGGAATAACGCGCCGTGGTGTTGAAAGACCACTGGTCATTGGGCTGCCAGTCCACGCTGATATTGGCCGCGTGCTTGGGCCGGTAGGTCAGCGGCAGCTTGCTGCTGCCACTGGTGTTTTTCGCATCGGTATAGGTGTAGTTGGCGCTGAGCTGCCACTGGCGGTTCAGCGTGAGGCGCCCGCCTAGCTCCAGCCCCTTGCTGCGCACGCTGGCAATGTTCTGGTAAGCGAAGATCGGCCTGCCATCGGGCAGATAGCCCACAAAATTGCTGTAGCTGGGGGCCAGGGTCCGGTTGGCGGTGCGGCTGTCGATGCTGATCATGTCTTTCAGCTGATTATCAAACAAGGTCAGCCCGCCGCTGATGCCCGCGCCCTCGTAACGCACGCCGATTTCCTTGCTGGTGCTGGTTTCCGGCTTGAGTTTGGGGGTGCCAACAATATAGCAGCCTGCCGTGGCGCTGCCGCACGACACCGACCCCCAGTTGGGGCTGCCCTGCAGCAGGGTGGGCGCGCGGAAGGCTTTGGCCCAGCCACCCTTGAAGCTGATTTCCGGCGTGGCGTGCCACACCAGATAGGCGCGCGGGCTGTGATGGCCGCCAAAGTTTTCGTGGTCGTCGTAGCGGTTGCCCACCGTCAGCTTGAGGGTGTCGCTGAGCTGGAACTCATCTTCCACAAAAAACGCCCGCTGTGACACTTCGGCATGGGAACTGGCGCGATAGCTGGCGGTACCAGGCCAGCCGGTGAGGTTGGTCGGGTCGCTCAGTTTGTCGCGGCGCAACTCGCCGCCCAGGGTGATCATCTGCCGGGCGCTGTCCCACGGCAGCATCAGCTTGCCGTCCAGGCTATGGCTGTCGGCCACGTTTGGATTGCTCTGGCCGGTAATCATGCCCACCCGGTTGCGGGTGCGATCCAGGTTCAGCGTCACATCCGAGGTGGCAAATCCGTAACGGCCATGGTGGCTCAGCGAGGTGGCCTGGCGTTCCAGCACAAAACCACTATGGTTGCGTCGGCTGTCGTCGTGGCTCAGCTTGATTTCATGCTGGGCATGGGGCGTCCAGGTGAACAGTGCGCCCAGTTGGCGGTTATCCAGCAATTGCAGGCCGGGCTGGGCGCTTGCCCCTGGCGTGGCCGGGGTGTTGATGGCACCATCCGGCTCGCGGTGATCGTGGCTGGCGGTCAGACGCACCCCCAGCACATCGGCAATCAGCGGGCCACTGGCGCTGACGCTGACCAGGCGAGAATCGCCGGCTTCACGGTTTTCCTGCAGCACCAGATCCGTCCGTGCCGATGCCCGCCAGGTTTTGCCCACTTTGCGGGTAATCACATTGACCACACCACCAATGGCATCCGAGCCATACAGCGACGACATGGGTCCGCGCACCACTTCAATACGCTCGATTTCCGACACCGGCACCCAGCCAGTATCGTAGTCGTTGCCCCGGAACATGGCGTTGGTGGAATTCACCCGCTTGCCGTCAATCAACATCAGCGTATACGCCTGGCCCAGGCCACGAATTTGTACCCCCGGCACCTGATTGCCACTGCGCGACAGGGTGACCCCCTCTACCGTGCCCAGCAGCTCGGCCAGTTCCTGCACCGGGCGTTTGGCGATGTCTTCGCGGGTAATCACCGACACACTGGCTGGCGCGTCGCGCAGGGATTGTTCCACTGACGAAGCGGTCACCACCACCGGCTTGAGCGTGGCTTCCTGCGGGTCGGCATGGGCCAGCCCTGGCAGAGCCAGCAGCCCGCACACCAGCGTGGTCAGTGGGCGACGGGGAAAACAAACAGACGTTGACGGCATAGGGCTCTCCACAAGCACTGCAACAGCGGTTAAAATCAAATGCAAATGGTTATTATTAACTAGTCGTGGAGTATGCCAGCCATTCCGCGCGTCAACCTATGCCGGAGCAAGCAAAATGTATGAATCCGCACCTATTGTGGTCGCCCCCGGAACTTCTGGCCCATGGATTACCCGTGCCGAGCTGGAACAGTCGGCGCAATTGTTTGGGTCGGATTACCGCTTTGAAGGCGAAGCGCCACAAGCGCACCAGGCCGTGCTGCAGGGGCAGTTCAACAGCGTATGCCTGCGCCCCGGCCTGATGCTGCATGCCGCCCAGGTGCGTGACCTGCATGATTTGCGCACGCGCAATATGCTGCATCATCCGGGCATCAAGATTGTGCTGGTGGTGGATGGCGCGACCGATGTGGCGTTTGATCAACGTCGTTTTCAGCTCGGCCCGCACAGCCCGGTGCGCGACGCACGCGACCAGGGCATGCTGATCAACCTGACTGAGCCAGCATGCTTTTGCCGCCACTGGCAGCAAGGCCGGCACGAACGCAAAATCAGCCTGACCCTGACCCCGGATTGGCTGGCACAAGGCGGGCTGGCGCATGCGGCAGCGCTGGCGCGCTTTGCCAGCCAGCATCTGAACAGCCGGCCCTGGCGCATTGCCCCGCGCGCGCGTTTGCTGGCGCAACAGATTCTGGCCAGCAAAGCCAGCAGCCCGCCCGGCCTGCACCGGCTGCAGCTGGAAAGCCAGTGCCTGGAACTGGCAGCGCTGGCGCTAGGCGCGCTGGAGCACGACAGCACCCCCAACCGCGCAGGCACCCGCAGCGGCGACGTACGCCGTCTGGCCCGGCTGGAAGAGCTGCTACATCAGGACAACCCCGTGCCGCTGTCCATGGCCGACATTGCCCGTGCCGTTGGCAGCAACCCCACCAGCCTGCAAGCACTGGCGCGCCGCGCCTGGGGCATGAGCGTATTCGAGCGCCTGCGTACCATCCGCCTGGAAAAAGCCCGCGCCCTGCTGCTGCGCGGCGGTGCCGTGGCGCAAGCGGCAGAACTGGCCGGCTACAGCGCCGCCAGCAATTTTGCCACCGCGTTTCGCCAACACTATGGCGTCAGCCCAAGCCGGGTGCGCGGATAAGACAACGCCCCTGGGCACTATGCTGGCCGCCAGGGGCGTGGTTTTTCTTTCAGTCAATTCAGCGGGCTAAAAGCCGCTAACACAACTCAGCGCAGCGGTCCTGGCTAGTCGTCAGTCACCCTGACATGAACCGACCACTGGCACAGATACCCAGCATCAGCGCGCTCGCCTGCACACGGGTATTTCAACGGGACGGCGACTCGATCGCTTTCGGCTGAACTTCACCTTAACGTGTCGTTCCCGCGCAGGCGGGAATGACGCGGTGGAATACGGAGGGTGGTTCGCCGTGGCAAAGTAAGACTATGTTTTAAAAAAATTAAACCGAGATACCCAGCATAAACGTGCTCGTATAAACCCTTGTGTTTCAACGTGACTGACGACTAGTAGCCAGTCACGTTGAAACACGATGGCTCACGTTCCACGACGAACCACTCGCCGCGCCCCACCGCGTCATTCCCGCGCAGGCGGGAATCCAGGCGTGTCCACAGCGTACAGCGGGGTGAGCGCTCATCAGCGCTACCTGCGCCATGCCCACCGCGCACGCTGTGGCGCGGTCTGGGTTCCCGCCTTCGCGGGAACGACACCTGAGGTGAAACTCATGCCGAAAGCGGTCTAATCGCCTGTCAGTCGATTCAGATCATGGTGACTGGCTACTAGGTGTAGTACACAGCAGTAGTCACACCACAACGCCAGGAGGGGTTGCTGAGCAGCTCGAAAAGCAACACCCAGCACCATCGTCCATCTGGGGTGTCTAGCGTGGTTTAGCGCATGCATGGCCGTGATGCCAATCAGGCCAGAACGGTGTGCTGCACACGCTGGCAGCGGCCCCATTGCCGGAGCACATTCCCTTCCCCAGGGGTTTTCTGCCAGAATTCAGCCTTCATCCCACCCCAATCCACGGATTCGCCATGAGCTACACCGTCTTTGTCGATGGCCAGGAAGGCACTACCGGCCTGCAGATCAACGAATACCTTGCCCAGCGCAGCGATATCGAACTGCTCAGGATCGATGCCGACAAGCGCAAGGACCTGGCCGAGCGCAAGCGCCTGATCAACGAATCCGACGTGACCTTTTTGTGCCTGCCTGACGACGCGGCCAAAGAATCGGTCAGCCTGGTTGACAACCCCAACACCTGCATCATCGATGCCTCCACCGCGCACCGGGTTAACCCGGACTGGACCTTTGGCCTGCCGGAACTGGCGGCTGAGCAGCGCGCCAAAATCCGCGCCAGCAAGCGGATTGCCAACCCTGGCTGTCACGCCAGCGCCTTCATTCTGGCGCTGCGCCCACTGGTGGCGGCTGGCCTGCTGCCGGCCAGCACGCAGATTGCCGCCAATTCCATCACCGGCTATTCCGGCGGCGGCAAGTCGATGATTGCCCACTACCAGAGCCCGGAACGCATCGACGCCCCGCGCCCCTACGCGCTGGCGCTGGCGCACAAGCACCTGCCGGAAATGCAGGCGTACACCGGGCTGAACGTGGCCCCGATTTTTCAGCCCATCGTTGGCCCGTTTTACAAAGGCCTGGCACTGACCGCCTATCTGCATCCACAGCAGTTCAGCCGCAGCGCCAGCCCCGCCGACGTGCAGCAGATTCTTGCCGACTACTACGCGGGCGAGCCGTTTATCCACGTTCAGCCGCTGGACCTGGACGCCACCACCGAGGGCGGGTTTTACAATGTAGAAGCCAATAACGGCAGCAACCGGGTAGACATCGCCGTGTTTGGCAACGCCGAACGCATGCTGCTGATTGCCCGCCTGGATAACCTGGGCAAGGGCGCATCCGGTGCGGCAGTGCAGTCGATGAATGTGCATCTGGGCGTGGAAGAAAGCCTCGGCCTGGTGTAAGGCGCTGGTGTAAGGTGCTGGTGTCACGCGCGGCGTCTCACGCGCCCTGACCTTACCGCCCGTCGGCGGATGGGTCAGGGCGCGTTTTTTATTGATGCTCAAATACCTGGATAACAGCACGCTATTCACCGCAGATTGTGCGGCGAATATGGACGCATTCGCCGCAGCGCGGGCATACTCGATACGCCCTGCAAAACAGAAAACCCTTGAGCCATCAGCCAGCGCAGCAACCCCTTCCAGCCAGCGGCATCGTCCTGCGACAGCCCCGCCCACCACGCTGCGCTGAGCATGATTAAGCTGCACCAAGAGGCAAAACGCCATGAGTGAAAAACCCGTTCGCCTGATCGAACCCCCAGCAGGCTACGCCGCTTGGCTGACCGAGCTGAAAGCCCGCATCCACACCGCTCAACAACGCGCCACCCTGGCCGTGAACCGTTAACTGGTGCTGCTGTATTGGCAGATCGGACACGACATCCTGGCCCGACAAGCGGAACAAGGCTGGGGGGCCAAGGTGATTGAACGGCTGGCCGAGGACCTGCGCTTGGCTTTTCCTGATATGAAGGGATTTTCGCCACGAAATCTCAAGTATATGCGCGCCTTTGCCCTGGCTTGGCCAGATGAAGCAATTGTGCAAGAGGCGCTTGCACAATTGCCTTGGTATCACCATTTGGCGCTGCTGGATAAGTTACCTGATCCAGAAACTCGCCGCTGGTACGCCGCCAAAGCCATTGAGCACAACTGGTCACGCAATATCCTGGTGATGCAGATCGAAACCCGTTTGCTGGAGCGCAGCGGCCAGGCAGTGTCTAACTTTCCCATGACCTTGCCCAAGCCACAGTCTGATCTGGCCAGAGAATCACTGAAAGACCCGTACCGTTTCGACTTTCTTGGCCTGACCGATGAAGCGCAAGAACGCGAAATCGAAGCCGCCCTGGTCAAACACGTCACCGAATTCCTGCTGGAGCTGGGCGCAGGCTTTGCCTTTGTTGGCCGCCAAGTGTTGCTGGACGTGGGCGGCGACGAGTTTTTTATCGACCTGCTGTCTGCTGAGCGACACACCAGCTTGCCGAGCTATTGAGCAGGTTGATCGTGAGTTGATGGGGGGAACGTCCATGGCGACACCTTAGCAGAGTATTGCACTTGTTTCTTGAGGCCGGCCATATTTATTGAATGCTCATCACCTTTGGAAATCAATTATGATATTAGCGCCAGAGTAATTTCCCCTAAATTTCGTGGCCAGTTCACTGCAATACTCTTTGGCCTGTAAGCTATTTGCACCAGACAAACACTGAGGCCCATTCTTGGAAAAATGCAAATCTCTTCTCTTGTTAAAATAACAGGAAATCCAGTTTTTGTATTCTGGCCAAGCATATGTGGCCGCCGATTCATAATAACCAGAAGCACCTGCCCTATTTTTATCTAAAGATATCATTTTTGAAAAAAGTGATTTTTTTTCGCCATATACAGCTAAATTGATAAGCACATGATGGTTACCACCTTGGAAAGCCAACTCTGTAAGCCATTCGGAATTACTACTGGGCCAATTTTCCATTCTATTGACAACGCCAGTAAAGTTGCATTGATTATAAAGCTTTAGAATAGCGTTTCTTTCCTCTACAGTTGAAAGAAGAATCGAAGGCTTTGCACTAGGCCTTGACGGTGGCTTTGGCGTATATGGTGTAGGTAGTGTCGGCTGGTGCCCAACAGAGGTGTTCCCACACCCTGAAATAATAAATACACAGCTTAAAGCAACAAAGCCACAATTAATTTGAAACAATGTTTTGCAGCTCATTATTAATCGCCTCATATGAAACTCCCTCTCCTAATCCAGCATAACCTGTATAGGCACCTTGGTATAATTCTCTTTGAGTGATAAGCCCAAGCAACTTTCCATGCTCATTCAATAAAGGCGCCCCACTGGCCCCTTTATGTATAAAGGCCATCGTAAATGTAATTTTATTTTTACCTATCTCAACAACCTGCCCAGCCGATGGAAATGGTGGAGCATTGAAAAATTTAGGCTTATCATGAAACTCAGAAAAAAATTCAGTATAGACATAATCTAGCGAAGAAGACTCTTTATTAGCTGGAGAATCCACCCATCCGATTATTTTCTTATCACTTTTTGCTCCAGGGGAAAATAAAACAGCAACATCAATCCCTTTTAATTGAATAAACCCAGTGAGAGCATGCTTTTCTGCTGAACATGCCCCTCTAATGTATATATTGGAATTCGGAGAAAAAGCAAGCACATGCCCCGCTGTCAGCATAAAAACCTGCTTATTCTTTGCATACAAAACCCCTGTGCCCAACGTTTTATTATCATCATTGAGCAATTGAATAGTTTTACACTTAGCGGCCTCCTGGACTACTTTTTGGCTATGCGTTACCGCACATCCGGATAAAAAAACAAGAGCAAACAGCAGGCAATATCTAAAGTGGCTCATTAAAATATTCCGTTTTGCATTTTTCGATATCTCTCCCGGTAAGAATCTAATTCCGAAATATGGCTACGAACTTCGGCTATCAAATCCGGGTCGCTAGCGGCAAACTGCTCTATTTGGGAAAGATAGTTTTTCAGAAAATCAGTCCACTCTATTACACTTGCCAAGCTCTCAATATTCGCCATGACTTCAAAACCAGTACGGCCAGAGAATTCCGCTAAATGAGAATCAATTAGCACAAGGTTACATTGTATCTGCTTAAGAAACTGAGCATCATCCAAAGTAGTAACTAGTTCAGACCCATTGTCTGAAGTTGCACGCGCTCTTAATTTTGATTTAAATTCATTATTTGAGAAGTCAGACTGTTTTTTTGCATCAGATGGTTCTACTTTGCCACTTATATCCTTAGGCAAAATACACCCTCCATAGCTATCTTTAAGGCAAAGAAAAATGGGAGATGGTTGTACCATGGGGGGAGGGACTGGAGGGGGCGATACAAAAATTGTTGTTTCCCGGATTGGAGGAGGCTGTGGAGGTTGGCTATCTTTGTTATCGGTACTGCAGCCTTTTACCATGCCAGATAGCGATGGAATTATAATGGCAAGAGACCCGAGTACTTTGAGGAAGTCACTCAATTTGACACCTAAATTTTCTAGTATTAGATAATAATATACACAACCAGTAGGTTTTGTCAATAGCCATTATACATCTATACAAATTTAGATGTATCAAATCTAATTTTCACCATGCCAATGTCTCACGAATACATAAAGTATCAATAAAATCAATGAGTTGCAAGCTGGCCCTGCTCGGTGCCGGTGTAACCGCATCACAGGGGGGTTACGCCAAACTGAACACTAGAGCCCATGATAAATAAAAATGATTTTTACTTGCCACACCAAAGGTGGCTTACAAAACTTCGAACTAACTTTTACGTATATTTTGCGCCTACAGCAAACTCTGGCCAGAAAAATCGTGCTCAACCTCGTTATCTAACGAACTAACCAATTTGCAAGCGTAACCTCTTAAAAGCCGGCAGTCATAGCAAATGATTTGGGCTTGTTTTCGTTCAGGGAAAATTACCTCTCCCCCTCCTTTCGAACTACCCCACCC
>Ga0209599_10000364_pt1 | contig 31088 bp, 32 predicted proteins | sample Shrwel_input2_FT_FD_187534 | JGI IMG/M metagenome (GOLD analysis project Ga0209599, IMG submission 187534) | Subsurface microbial communities from deep shales in Ohio, USA - Utica-3 well 1 S input2 FT (SPAdes) (version 2) ...
TGGTTCGCCTCCTGTTCCGCTGTCTGTTCCGCCTCCGGAACCGACCCACCATTCGCCACCTCCGCCGGTTTCTGTTCCGTCATAGATATTCTCACATCTTAGAAAAAATTCTTTTATTGCCTGAGACTTTATCTTGGCATCACACTGGTCACTGCCTTCTGCATTAAAGTGTGCATTTTCGCTACATGCGGTATAGCCCACAATAGCCTCCGCCCAGACGCAGCTTTGTCCTCCAGACTTTCCACTGAGTGGGTTGTATGTATTGTTTTCCAAAACTATTACCGTAGATCTGTCTTTGGTATCTACATTCTCCCCATTCATGAGCATCTGCTTTTCCTGCGGAGTAACATGATAGGATACCAAAAGTTCCCTGTACGTTCCGATGGTTGTAGGGATAAGAATCAGATTCTCTACAGGATCTGTGGGTAAGGCACTTTCACGGGTAAGATTAAATGTATAGGTATGAAAGTTCGGTCCGTTTTCTATATAGGTTACATGATCGGTATCTATAGAAACTCCGTTTCCGTAACTTACGATTTTACCCTGTGCATTTGTGGTAGAAAAAGTCTTAAACTTCTTCTCTACCTGTTCAAGTTCGGGAAGTAGTTTTGCTTTGTGCTGGGCTTCGCTAAGAGAAATTCTTTTGGAAGTGAGCTGAAACGCTCCGCTGTTGCTGTAGGTTTCCTGCTCATGCAGAATATCCTGTCGACAGGAACTTAAAGATAGCCAAGCTATCGTCATCAGGCAAAGCCTGAGCAATAGATTTTTTTTCATACCAGTTGTGTTGGTTTTTTAATGGGTTAAATATATAAATAATTATCGAATCACAATAAAGTGATTATCATTTTACAAAAATAAGATGTGAAAGACACTCCGACAACAACTTTTAGTTATAAAATCAACAACCTTTGGTTATAAATATCAAAAGCATTACTTTAGCAAATAAAAACATTATCGCATGAGCTTGGATAAAAAAATATTAGAATTAAGAACAGGAAAAGGTTGGTCTCAAACAGATGTAGCTCTTCAATTAGATATTTCTCAAGCCGCATACAATAAGTGGGAAAGCGGACAATCAAAACCATCGTTACAAAATTTACAAAAATTAGCAGAAATATTTGATGTTGATTTCTATGATTTGATTAAAGAACAAATCCCCAACTTAGATTTATCGAATGCTAAATTTGAAAACTCACCCTTTTTTGTTATAGAATCAACACACAATACTATAAGTTATGATTCCCCAGAATTAATTAACAAAATCTTAGAAAATCAACAACAGATGGCAAAGCTCATGGAAAGCCAAAGCAAGCTGATAGAAATTTTACTAAAAAAATAAACTTACATTTTAAAAGCTTTTGCAGGGCATATAAAATTCATGCGGATGATTTCTCAGATTCATGCGGATGAATTCATAAAGTTATCCGTGTAAATCGTTCAGGTTATCCGCATCAACTTCCGAAGTTATACGGATGGTTTTTTAAGATATAAGTATAATGTAATATTTTTTTAAAATCTTAAAGTTTGTCATTCCGCAGGAATCCCAACATCGTCAAAAATTTGCATAGATTCCTCCGGAAATCGAAGATTTGACGAAGTCAATGACAAAGATGATTTTAAAATTCAATAAAAAAAACTCCAAACTAATTTTGGAGTTTTTCTATTTTGATAAAAGTTTATTATCAGTCTATTTACTGTTTTTTGATTCTCTTCTCTGCGCATCCAAAACCGCAACTGTTGCCAGATTCACAATCTCATCAACACTTGAACGCATCTGTAAAACGTGAACAGGCTGTTTCAGTCCCATTAAGATCGGTCCTATTACCTGCGCAACCTTCATTCCTCTGATGATTTTGTAAGATAAATTGGCAGATTCCAGATTCGGGAAGATGAATGTATTGGCTGGAGTTGTTCCTAATTTTGAGAACGGATAATCACTCAAATGATCTGCATTCATCGCAAAATCCGGCTGAATTTCTCCATCCACAATCATTTTTGGGAATTTCTCGTGAAGAATACTCACAGCTTTTGCTACTTTCTTAGAAGTTTCAGAAATCGCTGCGAAGTTTTCAAAACCAAGCATCGCAATTCTCGGTTCGATCGCAAAAGATTTCACAGTATGTTCTGCCATTTTAGCAATATTTACTAAATCTTCAGCAGTCGGATTTTGATTAATAGAAGTATCTGCAAAGAAAATCGGTTTCTTTTCAGACAAGATCATCATCATTGCCGCAACTTTATCTACTCCTTTTTCTCTTTCGATTACTTCAAGAACCGGACGTAAAACTGAAGTATAGTTTTTAGAAAAACCTACAATTAATCCATCTGTATCGCCATGCTTTAACATTAATGGACCAAAATAATCTCTCTGGCGAACGTATCTTTTTGCTTTGTACTCATTCATCCCTTTTCTCTGACGAAGTTTCCAAAGTGTTTCTCTGTATTTTTTTCTGTTTTCTTTCTGGTCGTCGTCGCTTGGATCGATAATCGGAATATCAAGGGTAATTCCGAAACGCTCCATCTGTTCTTTGATGTATTTTTTATCTCCCAAAAGACTTGGGTAAGCAATTCCTTCCTCATAAAGAATCTGTGCCGCTTTCAAAACATTATATTCTTCAGCATTTCCTAAAGTAATTCTCTTCGGATTTGCTTTTGCACGATTTTGCATCATTCTCACCAACTTCTCATCTCTTCCCATTCTGTCGAGAAGCTGAGTTTCATATTCCTCGAAATCTGTAATGGTTTTTCTTGCGATTCCGCTGTCAATTGCTGCTTTTGCTACCGCACTGGAAACTTTAGTGATCAAACGGTTATCAAACGGTTTTGGAATAAAATATTCTCTACCAAACTGCAAATTCTGAACGTTGTAAGCTAAAATTACCGCTTCAGGAACCGGTTCTTTAGCCAGATTAGCAATCGCGTGAACGGCTGCCAATTTCATTTCTTCATTAATTCCTTTTGCCTGAACATCCAATGCACCACGGAAAATATACGGGAAACCAAGAACATTGTTTACCTGATTAGGATAATCGCTTCTTCCTGTTGCCATGATCACATCTTTTCTTGTTGCCATTGCCAAGTCATAAGCAATTTCAGGATCTGGATTTGCCAATGCAAAAACAATAGGGTTTTCCGCCATACTGCTCAGCATTTCCGGTGTCATCACGTTTCCTTTAGATAGACCGATGAAAACATCCGACCCTTTTAAAGCATCTTCTAAAGTTTCAAGATCTGTATGTGCAACAAAATCTATTTTTTCAGGTGTAAGGTTTTCTCTTTTATGATTAATTACTCCTTTACTGTCACACATTAATACATTTTCTCTTTTCAAACCTAAAGAAATATACAGATTGGTACATGCAACTGCAGCGGCTCCTGCTCCATTAACCACCATTCTCACATCTTCAATGTTTTTACCTGCAATCTGAAGTGAGTTGATTAAAGCAGCCGCAGAAATGATTGCAGTTCCGTGTTGATCATCATGCATTAAAGGAATGTCCAATTCTTCTTTTAATTTCTGTTCAATGTAAAATGCTTCCGGAGCTTTAATATCTTCTAAGTTAATTCCTCCAAAAGTTGGCGCAATACCTTTTACAATTTCTATAAATTTATCGGGATCTTTTTCGTCGATTTCAATATCAAAAACATTGATGTCTGCAAAGATTTTAAACAAAAGACCTTTCCCTTCCATTACAGGTTTTGAAGCTTCTGCTCCGATATCACCTAATCCTAAAACTGCTGTTCCGTTTGAAATTACGGCAACCAGATTTCCTTTTCCTGTATAGTCGTAAACTGTTTCAGGATTTTTCTCAATTTCCAGACAAGGAATTGCAACTCCCGGAGAATATGCCAAAGACAAATCTCTCTGTGAAGAGTGTGGTTTTGAAGGAATAACTTCTATTTTCCCTTTAGGTTCTGATTTATGATAATCTAGCGCGGCCTGATTGAAATTTTTTTCGTCGCGTTGAGTTTTATTCGACATAGAATTTTCTGTTTATTTTAAAGTATATATTTAATATGGTAGTTGACTAAACTTTCGATAGGTTTTTGTACAACGTGTCCCACGTTTAAATTGAGTTCTGAAGCTACAGAACGTAGAATATTTTCGTAATAATAAGCAATTGATCCGATAAAATTGATCTCGGATTCTTTTGATTCTTCGTAAGGAATGACTTGATATTCAAAGAAATTTTTCATCTCTTCGGAAACCATTTGTATAAAATAAGGATGATCTTTTCTTTCTACCACAAATTTATTGAAATCTGCCAAGAAAGCATTCGGTCTTGTACTGTGGTACATATTTTTCAATGCCTCATCAATCGTCAAATGATAGGTATTTTCAAAATCTTCGTGAAGGTCTTGTGGAAGTTTCTGCATAAAAAACCTTCTCACCAATTGTTTGCCGATTGCACTTCCGCTTCCCTCATCACCGATAAGAATACCCAAGGAAGGAAGTTTGATTTTTAAATTTTCTCCGTCAAAGTAACAAGAATTAGAACCGGTTCCCATGATACAGACAATAGCAGGTTTCCCGTTGTATGCTGCAAATGCAGCCGCTGCCAAATCTTCTCTTACAGAGATTTTAGCATTGAAGAATACTTTCCCCACTTCCTGTTCTATAGTGTCGCAGTTTTGTTTCACACCGCAACCTGAACCATAGAAATAAATCTTGGTAATAGAGTTTTTTACAGACGCTAAGCTTGTATTTTTTTCAATTTCCGGAACAATAAGTTCTCTGCTGATAAAATTTGGGTTAAAGCCAATAGTTTCAGTTTTTAAGAAGACATTTTTGAATTCATCTAAAATTACCCAGTCTGATTTTGTAGAACCACTATCAACAATAGCAATCATAATTCTTATTTTAAGAGTGCTAAATTATGAATTAATCTTTAAATAGCCTTTAAAAACAGACAAGGAAACCCCGCTTAATGACGAAGCTCAGCTTTTGATTTCGGTTTTATTTTGGTTAAACTGTATGAGCCAGTCTTCTATCTCTTCTTCAAGATAAGATGTTTGCATGACCATGGCGTTGATAAAATCGTCAGGGATAGGTTCTCCTTCTTTATTTTCTAAATTCCAAAGCTCATCCGACATATTTTCATACTCTGAATACACTCTCTTGAAGCGGGTATTTTCTTTTTCTAAAGCTTCAATATTTTTTTGCTGAAGCTGAAATTTCCTGTATTTGTTTTGAGATTTCATACAAATATTTGATTTTTTTAATGTGTAAAATTTTGAGCAACGTGTCTCAACCACTTGTTACAAGATAGAAAAACCATCAACAGAATGAGTTGAAAATGAATTTAGTATCAGGTAGATTTGTTCCTTTCCGAAAACTAAATTTAGAAATTATTTTCAAACGAAAAAAAAAATTAACAACTTTTTTCACTGTTTAACATATAGTTATAAATTTGCACATTACTAAAATACATGCAAGAACTATTATTACGCCACAAACAAGTCCTGTTTTTCATTATTGCCGGCGGATTAAGTGCCATTGTAGAAATTGGAAGTTTCAAGATTTTCAGCACCTATCTTCCACAGATATTTACCATGGAGCAGAATTTTCATGGTATTCATTATCCTTTAAGTAACATTTTCTCTACAAGTTGCGGAATTTTGTCTAACTATTTCCTCAGCATTTGGTTTGTTTTTGAACGCGGAAAACATTCTAAAAGAAGAGAGTTTGCCTATTTCATGGGAGTTTCTTTTATTTCTACATTATTAAGTTTATTTTTCTTCCAGATATTCTACAGCTTTATATTTAAAGATAATATTGATTTATTTTTTTATACCTTGAGTCCGGAAATGATCAGTAAAATTGCTGCCATTCTCTTGGTTTCTATTCTTAATTATTCGGTGAAGAAAAAAGTAATTTTTAACGGTTGATTTGTGGTAAAGATTTTAAATTATCTCTGGAGGTTCTGGCTTGTTGTATTGGCATTTTTGCTTACAATTATTTTGGGTTTACCTGTATATCTGTTTTCTCTTAATAAGAAGACTTATAAATATGCCTATATATTTATCCGAATCTGGTGTTATGGAGTTTTTTACGGAATGGGAATGCGATACGAACTCATCAATCTCACCGATAAAAAAATTGATAAAAACACACAATACGTTGTAATCTCCAATCATACTTCGATTATGGATATTATGCTTCCGTGTATTCTGTTTCCCAACCACCCTCTTTGCTATGTAGGCAAAAAAGAATTAGTAAAAATTCCGATTTTCGGAACGATATATAAGAGAATCTGCGTGATGGTAGACAGAAGCAGCCCAAGAAGCCGCGCAGATGTATACCGAAGATGCGCCGAAAAAATGGAAGAAGGTAACAGCATTGTTATTTTCCCCGAAGGTGGCGTCCCCGATGATACCTCAGTTGTTTTAGACGATTTTAAAGACGGTGCATTTACCTTATCATCTAAACACCATTCTCCTATTGCCGTTTTTACTTTCATTGGTTTAAAAGAAATGTTTCCGTTTGATAACTCGAAAGGTTTTCCCGGAAAAGTAAAAGTTTACTTCAACGATATACTAAAACCCACAGATTCTCCAAAGGAACTGAAATTGTCTTCATATGAGACAATAAAAAAAACATTAACAGATCACAGTTAATCAAAGAAAAAAATTATATTTGTTGTTAAGAATTTTTAAAAACAAATATGTCTAACACAAATCAACCAACTAATTACCCCGCACTTTACACACTTATACTGGTGTTTTTTTTCTGGGGTTTTATTGCAGCCGGAAACAGTATCTTTATTCCGTTTTGTAAAAACTATTTTTCTCTCGACCAGTTTCAGTCTCAGCTGATCGATTTTGCTTTTTATACAGCATATTTTCTCGGTGCATTACTGCTCTTTATCTCCAGTACGATAAAAGGTGTTGATATCATCGGAAAATGGGGATACAAAAAAAGTATTGTCTACGGACTCCTCCTCTCGGCAATTGGCGCCGCCATTATGATTATTGCAGTAAAAAGCAATGTCTATTTTGGGATGCTAATCGGTTTATTTGTTGTAGCACTAGGTTTTTCTATTCAGCAGACCGCAGCTAACCCTTTTGCTGTCTTATTGGGAGATCCCAAAACAGGAACCAGCAGACAAAATCTTGCAGGAGGTGTAAACTCTTTTGGTACATCAATAGGACCTATTATTGTTGGTCTTGCTCTTTTCGGGACGACCGCTACTGTTGACGACGATCAAATAAAACATTTGGCTCTGGATAAAGTAATTTTACTGTACACTGCAGTGGGAGCTTTATTTTTAATTGCTGCCGGAATTTTTTATTTTTCTAAAAAACTACCTGCCGGAATTTCTACTGAACCTATGGAAAAAGCAGGAAAAGCAAGAAAAAACCTTATTGCCATGACTGCTTTGGTCATTGTTTGTTTCATTCCTGTATTTGCAAGCTACAATTCTGATGCTGCTAAAAAAATTGAAGTTTTAAACAGTGAAATAACCGTTTTAGACAACAGCAAAAAAACGGAGACAGATGTTGTCGCAATAGCAACTATCGAAAAAAATATTGATGCTAAAAAAGTAGAATTACAGGAAGTAAAACATCCGTTAGAAAAACAAAGAATGTACTATTTAGGTGGTGCATTACTTGCTGTAGTTTTGTGTTTGGTATATGCTAATACAAGTTCTAAGAAAAATCCTGAAGGATGGGGAGCTATGAAATATCCGCAGCTTGTTCTGGGAATGCTTGCAATTCTTTCTTATGTAGGTGTAGAAGTTGCCATTGGAAGTAATTTAGGAGAACTTTTAAGCTTACCAGAGTTTGGAGGACATCAGTCTTCGGATCTTGCACCTTATATTTCGATGTATTGGGGAAGTTTAATGATTGGAAGATGGACTGGAGCAATCAGCGTTTTCAACCTAAATAAACAACAGCAAATGATTGCAACGATTGTTGTTCCTTTTGTTGCTTTTTTTGTAATTATAGGAATTAATATGATTGCACAGAAAGATATGTCGCACTTATTCTATTATGCAATCTGTATCGTAATTCAGGTGATTTTATTCTTGGTAAGCAAAAACAAACCTGCACTGACTCTTATTATCTTCGGATTATTTGGAGTAATCGCAATGATCATCGGATTACTTACAACAGGAAACATTGCAATCTATGCATTCCTTTCAGGAGGTTTGGCTTGTAGTATTATGTGGCCTTCAATCTTTACACTGGCTATTACAGGATTAGGAAAATATACAGCTCAAGGTTCTGCATTTTTAGTAATGATGATTTTGGGAGGAGGAATTATCCCACCATTACAAGGGAAACTTTCTGATATTATAGGAATCCACAGTTCGTACATTATCCCAGTATTGTGTTTTGCCTATATTACTCTTTTTGCTTATATGGCAAGAAAGGCTTTGAGCAACCAAGGAATTAATGTTGACGTATTAGAATCTGAAGGTGCGCATTAATACAATAAATACATATCGCAAAAAAAGATTTTGGGCAGCTATTTTAGTTGTCCAAATTCTTTTGTTTTTTATATTTTCAAAACTAAACGTTACAGTTTCTATGTTTGAACGTTTTTTTGAAATTCAGAAAGAAATTCATCAACTCTTATTTTCATGGATTCCGTTTTCGTTTGGAGATATACTTTACCTACTTTTAGGAATTTGTATTTTTTATTTAATTATTACATTTTTTAAGAAAAAAACAAGAAATGCATCATTTTTTAAAATACTGATTCTTGTTAATATTTTTTATTTCTCGTATCAAATATTCTGGGGAATGCTTTACTTTCAAAAACCTATTATCGAAAAACTTCCCGAAAAAGAAATAACTTTAGAAAAGAAAAAAGAATTAGCCTTAAAATATTTGGAGAAATGTAAACAAACAAGAGCTGTTGTAACGGAAGATAAATATGGTGTTTTTCAAATTTCAGATATTCACAAGATAAAAACTGAAATCCTCAGTCAACAAGCAAAACTCCCCTCTTTTATTTCGAGTAAAAAGACGACAGAAATCAATTCATTAAAGCCAAGTTTATTTGATGGTGTAATGAGCTTTACAGGAATTCTTGGGTATTATAATCCATTTACTTCAGAAGCTCAATACAATCCGCAATTGCCCTCGTCTTATATTCCTTTTACTTTAGCTCACGAAAGCTCTCATCAGTTAGGCTTTGCCCGCGAACAGGAAGCGAATTTTATCGGGTATTTGATAGGAATACAATCATCAAACCCAGAACTTAAATACAGTGCAGAATATTTTACCTTAAAAAGTCTGCTCAACTCAATTATCTATGAAGACGAAAAATTTGTAGAAAATGTGATCAGCGATTTTTCTTCACGGATGAAGAGAGACCGGGCTTATGAAAAGCAATTCGCAGCAAAACATCAGGGATTTCTGAATGCTTTCTTTAGCTTTACCAATAATTTATTTCTTAAGAGCAATCAGCAAGAAGGCTCTGTAACTTATTCTTATTTCATTGATTTGTTGATTCGCTACGAAAACTGAACAAAAAAAGAATCGTATCAATTGATACGATTCTAAAAACACAAATGATGAAAAAAAATTTATTACCTTGACTTGTTCCCTCATTCAAGGCTCTGTAAAAATACAACAATATTTTTAATTTCAAAATTCTAGGCAATATTTTTTACCGATTTTAAGAAAACTTTATGACTTTTTAAGTTCACCATTTTCATTAATCCCTTTAATTTGATTTACTATTCAATCACTTATCAGTCAAATACTTTTAAAATAAATAATATATTCAAAATATATTATTAAATTGATAAAAAGATTAGAATAATATTATCTTATTTTTTTCAAGGAAAATATTAAGTTTTATTTTTGAGTGTTAGAGAAAATAGGATCATGCTCAAAAGTTGGGGGGGGAATGTTAAGTAGTTTTATCTTTGCCTAATGCTAAGCGATCAAGAACTTCTTAAATTGTTACTTCCTGAATTTTTAGTTGAACACTTTGATATCCTCAAAGCAGAAACTCATGATGCAGAACTTCATCTTTATTTTGAAGAAAAAAGCAGCATTCCTCATGAATTTAAAGAAAGACAGCTGGAATCGAAGGGCTTTTTACCTGAAATCATTATAGATGATTATCCATTACGGGGTAAAATCGTAAAACTTCATGTGAAAAGAAGAAGATGGGCTGATAAATCCTCTGGTGGAATCCTTCAAAGAGACTGGCAGCTGGTAGCGAAAGGAACACGCATGACAAAGGATTTAGCAGGCTTCTTAAAAAAAATTAGCCGACACTAAAGCTCTTCCCCTAAAAGTCATAGCAGAATTTTTCGGGATCAAAGGCAAGACCTTTCAGAGGCAATACAAGAATAAACTCAGCGAGTATCATAGTTGGGAATAGAAACGACACGCAGAAGACTGGATCATTTACCCTGAAAATCTCTCATCATCTTTATCCTTAGATGAAGTGGCACTCTCTGATGGAGAACTCTACACGGTGCTTACCTCCAAGACTGCACGAGGCAGGAAAGGAAACATTGTTGCCATCATAAAAGGTACCCGGAGTGATTTTGTCATCACACATCTTTTAAAGATCAGCAGAAAACTTCGGATGAAGGTAAATGAAATTACTTTGGATATGGCGGTTCCATGAAGCGTATTGCCCAATGCTGCTTCCCTGGTGCAACCCAGGTAATTGACCGCTTCCATGTTCAGAAGCTGGCTACAGAAGCCCTTCAGGAAATCAGGATCAGACATCGTTGGGATGCTATTGAAATGGAAAATACGGTAACGCAAGGACTGGGGGAAGAAAAAAACTCAGGCACAAAAATATTTGAAAACGGTGATTCACGCAAACAGCTTTTAGCAAGAAGCCGGTATTTGCTTTATAAAAGCCGTGAAAAATGGACACTTTCCCAAAAACAAAGAGCTGCTATTCTTTTTGCTCAGTATCCTGATCTGGAGAAAGCATATCAATTGACCGATGGACTGCGAAAGATTTATAATCAGAATATTCCAAAATCATTGGCGATGACTAAACTGGCGCATTGGTTCAAAGAGGTGGAAGAAGCAGATTTTAAATCTTTTTCTACCTTAAGAAAAACAATAATGAATCATTACAGGGATATTTTAAACTATTTTCATCAAAGAAGCACCAATGCCGCTGCGGAATCTTTTAATGCCAAAATCAAAAGCTTCAGAATGCAGTTGCGGGGAGTAAAAGACAAAACTTTCTTCCTATTCAGATTAACTAAACTTTTTGCATAGCCCCCAACTTTTGCGCTTGATCCCTTATATGAGCAAGATCTTTAGTAAATTATTTCAAACTAATTATTTAAAAAAAATGAACTTTTGTATGATGAAGTTAACAATATACGTTTAAGTAATGTTTGTACAAATAAAAAACCGCAACAATTGAAATCAATTATTACGGTTTGAATTGTAGCGAAGACGGGAATTGAACCCGTGACCTCAGGGTTATGAATCCTGCGCTCTAACCAACTGAGCTACCTCGCCGTTTTGGTGGTGCAAATATAGAAAATATTTACAACTCTCCAAAATTATTTTACATTTAAATACGTCAAAACATCACCTACATGATCTGGTTTACTGATAATCTTATTGTTAGCATCCAAAATAAAATAGCTCGGTGTAGCATGTACATTGTAAGTTTCTGCGTAAGAACTATTCCACCCTTTCAATTCGGAATCATTAATCCATGGAAATGCTATAATTTTCTTGGAATACGAATCTTTATCCGAATCTAAAGAAAGCCCGATTACCTGAATATTTTTAGCCTTTAGCTCATTATATTTTGCTAAAAGTTGCGGAAGTTCAGTTTCACAGTGAGAGCATGTAGAAGACCAAAAGACTACTATTTTTTTATCGGCTTTTACATCTGCAATAGTTTTAGCAACTGTGTTAACAGGTGAATGAAATTTATAGTTTGGAAATACAGCGCCTATTTCAACATTAGCATTTGCTTTTAAAGTTGTAGCCAAACGATCCGTAATAGTACATTTCAGATTTTTCGCCAAAGTTAAATACTTATTTTTGAACTCAGTCATTTCATAAACATCAAAGATGTCTATGAGCTCTGATAAAACCGTTTGTCCACGGGGAGTTTCTACTTTTAAACGGTCTAATAATTTATCAACTGATGACCCTACATTTGAATTACCTGCATTATTAAGATATGCAACTAAGATAGGTCTTACTAAGGATGAGGATTCCAGCATGTCATTAGACTTATCAAAGAAATCCACAATCTCATCCGTACTTACTTTTTTAGCAGCATCGTTCGATAAGTATTTATTATAGTTGTTATTGTAATAGTATACAAATGGATGTTTTGCCTGATCTATACTGTTAGAACTCGAAAGATTACCCATCTCTTTAACAAGAGCTTTCCCGAAATCTGTACCATCTTTGTAATATTCTTTAATCTGTACCAATGCAGGAAGAATAAGTTCTTTTTTCTGAGAATATTCCTGAATATTATTCATCAGATTATTAGCATCATCCTGATAAATAACATTTTTAATTTTATTATTTTGAGTTTCTAATTTTATCTCAACATTCTTATTCTCAGAAATAAAACTTACCGTATTATTTGTATTAGGAAAATAGACTTTCATCATCCCGGAATAACTTTTTGGATATTTAAAAACCCAAGAATTATTTTTGTTTTGTTCTTTTGTAACAATAATATCTTTAGAACCACTGAGTGTATATAAAATCCCTTCCTGTTCTTTAAAATCTGTGGGAGCATATATGCTTACCGAAAACTGAGCTTTCAGAGCGAATGCGAATAACATCCCTGATAATACGAATATCTTTTTCATAGTGTAAAAATAAAAAAACTCCCTGACTAATCAGAGAGTTTGAAATATTTTAATATTTTTTTATATTTTTTGCGTCTTATATTTTTTAGCAAAGTAAGCAATGATTAAAACTGCTGCAATACCTAAAATATAAACGTACATATCGATAGGTGACGATTGGCTTCCATATCCATTTCCACCAACACCACCACCAGTGTTACAATCTACACCTGGAGGACATGGTTCTTCTGTTGTTTGCGCATTTAATAGTACGCAAAGTAACATGATCATTAAGTATAAAATTTTATTTCTCATAGTGTGTTCTTATTTTAAAACTTTTTTTACAACTTTTACTCCATTATCTGAAATACACTCTACTAAGTATGCTGCATTACTATTAAGTGGTAAAATAAAATTTTCTTTTGTGCGAATGTCTTTTTCAGTAAAGATTTTACGTCCAGCCATATCATATACTGTAACGGTAGCTTTGTTCCAAGATTTAGGGAAAATTACTTGGTGAGTATTAGATTTATCTTCATGTGCTATAAACAATTCGTCATCTTTAGTGACTTCTGATGTACCTAATACACTGCTATTTGGTTGACCATAGTATAAACCACTGTTAGCTGATGTCGCAGGAATAATTTGATTGTGAGAGATTTGAGTATATACTCCTGGTGTTTGCTCTATATAAAAGCTATGCCCACCGTTAGCAAAAGCAGAAATCCCATCCGGTAGTTCAATTGCATCTTCTGCCAATTCAAATTTAAATGATGTGATCGATGTAAGATTAGCAACCATTCTGATTTTCTTACCAAAATGATCTACTTCGTTTGCTTCATTGATATATAACCAATACAAACCGTTAGCTACAGTATCTTCCCCTCCTCCCTGAAGTTCCTCTCTCGTACTCAATGCACCGCTGTATGCAGCGGCTTGAACTTTAATATCATTAAATCTACCAGTGGCGAGATTAGAACCTACAACATAATATGTTCTCATCACTTCATTACCAGAAGAATCCAATCCTATAATTCGTAACTGTTTCTGCGTACTACTGTTTTTAGCTGCTGTAACTGAATAAGGCGTATTAGCTAATCTTCTGGTGTAAGAAAACCTTCTTAAACTATTAAATATAAGATTTTGATTTGTTGCAGAATTATCTCTCAATTTAATAACAAAAGCCTGCATCGGTTTGATAATTGCACCTAAATAATCTCCTGTAGGTATACCTCCAGGACCAAATGTTATAAATTTAAATGATGTTGATGATGTTGATCCAAGATTACTCGTTACAACACCTCCTGACTCGTATCTTATTCCGTATATATTTGTAAGATTATTTAAATCATCTTGTGTACTACCTGATCCATCTTCATCGTAACCAACCCTCGACAAATCAATATTTGTTAAAAATGGGTTTCCAAACTGATACAAATTTCGACCAAAAGTTCCAGATTCTGAACCAATAGTTCCATTATAAAAACCTTGATTACTTGCTATTCCAAAAGAATCTTGTAAATAAGTTTTATATTGTTCATTATAGACACTATTATTATTATTACCCGTACCCACTCCATAAGGTATAGGTATTAATCCAGATATATATCCTGCTCCGCTTAAAGTATAGGTTAAAGGATTTGATGCAGAGTTTAGCACATTTGCAGCTGCTGATGAAGAAATATCACTAAATGGCACACCTACGATGTTGTGAGTTGTTGTTGGAGTCCAGTTAGCTGCACCCACCGCATAATACCTAGCTGCATTATTGTTAACTGCGGTATTAACATCTGCTACCGCCATTGTAGAAGTAGTTGCAGTGTTCGGTAGATTATGCATCAAAACTCGTTGATTTTCCCAATATCCAACAGAGTTAGTATTTCTTAAATTGGAAAAACCTGTTGTACCTAGATCAAAGGACAAAGTTGGTGTTTCAGTTGCAGTAGCAACTGATGTATAAGATCCTGACAATTTTTTATTAAAAAAAGGTAATGCCATTTGCTGAAAAGTACCATTTGCTGTAGCTCTATACTCTTTGTCGACAACACCTGTAATATCGATTTGTCGTAAATTTGTAATAAAAAGTTGCCCGTAAGTAGAACCAATTGATGCATCTGCATACTTCAGATTAAAATTTCCACCATTGAGTTTAGCAAGACCACTAGCAGACTGCACTGTTTCGAATTTATCCGCAGTGCCGGTTGTAGTTCCTACAATCATAAAGTTTCCATAATTGTCAACCTTACCATCTCCAACAGTTTTCAAACCACCACCATTGTAAACAAGCGTGCCTGGTCTTACAGTCATAACAGCTCCTTCAGCTACTGTAGTAAGTTGCGCCTTTGACTGGAAAAAGGAAACTAAAAGGGCAACAGTTAATAAATTTTTTTTCATTGTAGATTATTTTTTTGTGTTAGTACAATCTTCACCTGCAAAGATATAATTTTTTTTTAAAAAAAATATTAAAATCACTTACTAATCAAAATATTATCATTTTTCAAAATAATTTCTTCATCTTCACCAATTGAAAACATGTAGTCTTCCAGCACTTTTTCAGTAGTTCCACGTAATCCTCGTGCTCCTAAACCTTTTTCCATAGTTTCATCAACAATTTTCTCAACAGCACTTTCTGTAAACACGAGCTTTGTCCCATCCATCTTGAAAAGTTCTACAAATTGATTGGTGATTGAGTTTTTTGGCTCCGTCATAATTCGCACCATCGTTTCCTTTGTCAGTTTCTCCAGATACGTAATAATTGGGAATCTTCCGAGAAGCTCCGGAATTAATCCAAACGAACGAAGATCTATAGCATTAATATTTGTTAATATATCATCATCGTCTCCTACTTTATTTATTTTTTCAGAGCTGAAACCAATTGCCTGCTTATTCATTCTTCTTTCGATGATTTCTTTAATACCATCAAAAGCTCCTCCCGCAATAAACAGAATATTTTGTGTATTTACCTGAATATATTTCTGATCAGGATGTTTTCTTCCTCCTTGTGGCGGAACATTGACAATACTTCCTTCCAAAAGCTTCAGCAAACCTTGCTGCACTCCTTCTCCTGAAACGTCTCTTGTGATGCTTGGATTGTCAGATTTTCTGGCAATTTTGTCTATTTCATCAATAAAAACAATTCCTTTTTCTGCTTTTTCCACATCGTAATCTGCTACCATCAGAAGACGGGATAAGATACTTTCCACATCTTCACCTACATATCCTGCTTCCGTTAAAATAGTTGCATCTACAATACAGAAAGGAACATTCAGTTCTTTAGCGATTGTTTTTGCCAGTAAAGTTTTTCCTGTACCCGTCTCACCGATCATGATGATATTGGATTTCTCAAGTTCTACTTCACGATTTTCATCTTTTGCATGAAGCAATCTTTTGTAATGATTATACACTGCAATAGAAAGCTGCTTCTTAGCCTGATCCTGCCCGATAACATATTGGTCAAGAAACTCTTTTATCTGTTTTGGTTTTTTTAATTCGTCTATAGTCTCTGCTGGAGAATATCCTGCCGGAGAAACACTATCTTTCACTATAGAATGAGCCTGCTCTATACAGTTTTCACATATAAATCCGTTTTGACCGGAAATCAGCATTTGCACTTCATTTCTTTTCTTGCCACAGAAAGAACACTGGTTTGCATTCATTTGATTGTAATATAATTAAAGAAAATCGCAAAAAATTTCTTTTTCACGACTCTCCTTTTTTGTTAAGAATTAATTATTGAATTTTGAATTTTTGTATATTCTTCTACAGATAATTTCAATCGTTCATTTTTAAAGTTCATATCTTCTACCCTATTCAAAGGAATGAGATGTATATGTGCATGCGGCACTTCCAAGCCTACTACCGCAACACCTACTCTCACGCAGGGAATTGCGTTTTTAACTTTTTTTGCCACATCCTGAGCGAAACTCCATAGATTTTTGTATTCTTCACTCTCCAAATCGAAAATCAGATCGATCTCTTTTTTCGGAATAACTAATGTATGACCTTTAACTAAAGGCATTGCATCTAAAAAAGCAATAAAATGATCATCTTCTGCGATTTTATATGCAGGAATTTCTCCGTTGATGATCTTTGTAAATATTGAGCTCATATTATTTTTTCAAAGATATGAATTATATTTTTTTTCAGATTTTAATCTAATGTAATGTCCAGAACCTCGAAAGACAATTTATTCCCATTTGGTAAAACAATTTCCGCTTTCTCACCAATTACTTTTCCTAACAAACCTTTTGCAATAGGAGTATTCACCGATATTTTTCCTGTTTTCAAATCACTTTCGTTATCCGGAACCAATTTAAAAATCTGTTCTTTTTTCGTATCATTATTCATCAGTCTCACCGTCGTTAAGATGGATACTTTTGAAGTATCTAGCTGAGTTTCATCAATCACTTTAGAAGTTGTAACAATGTCTTTTAATTTAGAAATTCTCATCTCCAACATTCCCTGTGCTTCTTTGGCTGCATCATATTCTGCATTTTCAGATAAATCTCCTTTATCTCTTGCTTCTGCAATCTGTTGAGTAATTTTGGGTCTCTCAATTTTCTCCAATTGCTCAAGCTCGGCTTTCATTTTCTCTAATCCTTCCTTAGTTACATAGCTCGCCATAATTTTAAAATTTTGTTTTAGTATAAAAAAATAATCCGACATTTGTCGGACAATGTTTTTGCGTGTTAATCGTTATTGTTTTACAAATATATAAAAATTTATATTCTAATGAAAAAAACTTTTTCAATCATATCATTTTTCATCTTACTGACTTTCAGTTTATTAAACATAAACTCTTGCAGCAACCGAGAAGACACGGTAAGCTGTTTTCCAAACTCTCCAATCAGTGTTAATTTAAACCTTAATTTAGCAGCTTACAACAATTTAAACTTCGTTGGACAACCGATCTACATTAATGAACAACAATCCGGAACACGCGGTTTAATTGTCGTTCGTACTTCAGATGTGCCTGCAAATTTCAAAGTTTATGATAGAAACGCACCTCATATTTGTCCAGACAATAGCACAACACTCGAAATTAAAGATAATATAAGTATTGTTTGCCCTAAAGATAATGCAACATGGATTTTGCTTACCGGTCAACCAACTGCAATTTCATCTGTTCCGCCAAAAACCTATTTCTGGAGTTACGATCCTGCAACGAAGAACCTAAATCTTTATAACTAATATGAAAGCCGTTATACAGAGAGTTTCTGAAGCAAGCGTAAACGTTGATGACCAAATAGTTGGAGAAATAGGAAAAGGATTGATGCTGCTCATTGGTATTGATGAGAACGACGAAAAACCTGATGCAGACTGGCTTATTCAGAAAATTTTAAATCTCAGAATTTTTGGGGATGAGAATGACAAACTCAATCTTTCTGTAAAAAATATTTCCGGTGAAATATTGTGTATCAGTCAGTTCACGTTAATTGCAGATTACAAAAAAGGGAACAGACCTTCTTTCATTAAAGCTGCAAAACCTGAAAAAGCAGTTCCTTTGTTTGAATATTTTAAAGAAGAGATTGCAAAATCCGGCTTAAAAATTGAAAAAGGAATTTTCGGAGCAGATATGAAAGTTTCCTTAATTAATGACGGACCGGTAACAATTGTTATGGATTCTATAACCAAAAGCTAATCAATGACTTTTAATTTAAAAATCAATTTATTTTTTTCTATTATCATTTCATGTTTTTGCTTTGGGCAAAATCGCGATAATCTTTTAAAAATCAAACTTGATTCAGCTTTTTCTGAAATGTTTAAAGAGAATGAACCTGGCGGAAGTATTTTTATTCAGCAAAGCGATAAAATTTTGTATGAAAAATCTTTTGGACTAGCCGATCTCAGAACAAAGGAAAAATTTACTTCAAAAACAGTTTCCAATCTCGGATCAATCACAAAAACATTTGTAGGTTATGGAATTCTCTTGCTTGAGAATCAAAAAAAATTATCCACAAATGACAATCTTTTAAAATTTTTTCCAGATTTTAAAAACAAAGAAATTGCCTCAAAAATTAAGCTGAAACATTTCTTAACCCATACTTCAGGAATTCCTGACAGAAGAAATGTGGAAAAAGACAGTATTTTTTATCTTACAGCAAAAGATGAAGAAAATTTCAAGCCATTACAATCATCAGAAACATTAGAATTCGAGCCTGGTTCAAAATTCGAATATTCAAATCCTGCGTACAATGGTTTGGCTTTGATTATTGAAAAAATTAGCAAAATGAAATGGCAAAAATTCATCGAAAAGAATATCTTTCAGCCATCTGGAATGAAAAACAGTAAAATAACCGACGGCAATTTTCCTGATAAAAATGTCGCTCACGGATATATCCTTAAAGATAATAAATACGAGGAATATGATTATAGCGAATATCCGACCTTTACAGCTGCAGGAAATGGCGGAGTATGGAGTTCGATTGATGATTTAAAAAAATATATAAAAGCAATTAACGAATGTAAATTTGCTAATTGCGATATCATGAAATCCTCAAAAACAGTCAAAAATCTGGAAAATTGGAAAGAAGAAAAACCATTTTATCATTCAGGAGTCTGGTTTGTTCATAATGGCTTTTATTATTATACAAAAACTGAAGAAAACGAAAATGTTATTGAACACGCCGGAGATCAGGGCGGGTTTAAATCACATTTAATTATGATTCCGGAGAAAAACATAACAATAATCTGGCTTACCAACAACAATCAATTCATAACAGGAACAATTCGAAGAATATTATTAAATCTAAATTATATCACTTCTTAATTACAAAAGCTTAAATTCGCAGAAAATATATTTACATTCAACAATGAAAAAAACGTTATTTACCTTAGTTCTTTTAACAGGCGTAAATCTTGCATTCGCTCAGAAATCTTATACAGATGAGCAAAAAGCATCGTATTACATCGGTCTTGATATTGCTCAAAACCTGAAAAAACAAGGATTCACAATAGATCCGGAACTTTTGTCTCAAGCTATTAAGGATGAGTTTTCTGATAAGGCAAAATTATTTCCTAAAGAGGAGTTAGGTACATTTTTACAAGGCTTCATGCAGAAACAAAATGAGAAAAAGCAAGCACAGGCAAAAATAGAAGCTGAAGAAAACAAAAAGAAAAGTGCAGAATTTCTCAGTAAAAACAAACTTAACAAAAATATAAAAACTACCGCAAGCGGCTTGCAATATGAAGTTTTGAAAGAAGGTGACGGCAAAACAAAACCAACAGCTACGAACACAGCTACAGTAACCTACACCGGAAAACTAATGGACGGAACTGTTTTCGATTCTACAGATAAAAACGGAGGAAAACCAATCGAACTGAATCTTTCCGGAGTGATAAAAGGCTGGACTGAAGGTATACAACTAATGAGCAAAGGTGCTAAATACAGATTTTACATCCCATCCGATCTTGCTTACGGAGATAACGGAGCAGGTGGTGTAATTCCTCCAGGTGCAGCTCTTATTTTCGATGTTGAGCTGATAGATTTCAAATAATCTTTTCCTAAATAAAAATAAAAAACGTCTTTCAAAAATCTTTGAAAGACGTTTTCTTTTAAATACTTGTGAAAAATAATTCTACAAAAATTCTGTATAATGAAATATTTATATTCAAATTCATATATAAGCAGTTAATTTTTATTTTGAATCCTTAGTTGAAATCTGCATAAATTTATTCTGTATTTCCTAAAACCTTCCGGAGTTTTTTCCATTTTTCATAATTATTTTGCTAATAACTAACCAGTTATCATCAAATTCTGGGGAGTTTGCAAGTATTTTCTATAACAAATTTCAACTATAATATCACTAAAATTTGATTTTAATAATTATTTCACTTGATAGTTACAAAAAGTAATTATTAAGCAGCACGTAGTTTTTAAAGAAATTTAATCCATTTTAGTTAAAAATACCTCTTATTTTTTGAATTAACAGTATTTATTTAATTAAATTTAAGACACCAAACTAAATATTATTATCATGAAAAATTACTTTTTTATGCTCTATTTCCTTGTGCCAGGAAATATGGTTTATTCTCAGGTCGGAATTAACACAACAGATCCTCAAGCAACACTCCACGTTGAAAGAAGAACCGATCAAACAAAACCGGACGGAATTATTCCTCCAAGATTTACTGGAGATGAATTAAAAGCTAAATCAAATGCTTACGGTACATTGCAAGACGGAGCAATTGTTTACGTGACAGAAGCTGTAACGGGTTCACCAGATCCAAAAACATTAGGCGTTTTATCCAGAGGACTTTTTGTATATGATGCCAATATGAATAACGGAAGCGGAACCGGTATGTGGAAGGTACAAATATACCCAGCGTTACTGGTGACGGTTCTTATGCAACAAGAGTTCGGGGAACATTATCACTTCTTAATTTAGGAATCAATTTACTTGGAAGCACAGCACAAACCATTGCCTTACCAACTGCAACTGCGCTTCCCAATGCAGATGTAGATATTACTTCTGGACAAATCACGACAACATCTACAGATTCCTACTACACTGTTCCATCAAGCGGAATTTATCAGATTCATTATACCTACAGAACAGGACAGGGTTTAAGATTAGAATTATTAGCAGCCAACCGACCAGGACTGATCATTACCAAAACAGCATCAGGAGCTGCTGCAACAACTGCAACAACTATTGACTATAGGTATTTTGGGGGCATAAGTTTAGTAGCATTATCAGGACTTCCAATTGTTGGTGGTTTAACGCTTACCAATCTTGCTCTTACACAAGGACAGATCAGTCATATTTATCAATTTACAGCGGGAGACAGAATAAGATTTGGGATTGTAACTGGCGGTTTATCTGCAGGTGTTTTAACTGATTCATCAGCAGAAATTTCTATTTATAAAATCAAATAGAAGTTTATAAAAAATGCTTTCTCAAAAAATTGGGAAAGCATTTTTATCATATTTTTCTTTTTCTATCTAACAGGTACACTGCTGAAATTCAATGCTACTTTCAAATTCATGTCTGAAGTCGTTTGATTTTTTAGTTCGTAAACAGTTCTTACTGTTACACCTGTACTTTTCACAACTTCATCAAGAAAACCTGCATTATTCAGATCTAAATTTAAGCTTGATGAATTGGTTGAAATATCCGACCTTGAAGCAACCAATCTTTCATTGGTTCCTGTAGATGAAATATAAACTTTCACAGATTTTAAAGCACTTAAATTTCCTTCAGTTGGAGAAACTACAGAGATTTTAGCATCGGCAATTCTCACATCTTTTATCTGTGCATTATTATTTCCGCCAAACCAAGTTTGAACATTGGTTGCTGTCGCCGTAGAAGAAACTTCTTTATTCGCAGGAACACCCGTTGAAACTAATACATTTGCTGTGTAAGGAAATGTATTCTGAATAACTGACTGAACGGTTCCGCAACTTACTAAAGCAGCTGAAGCGATAATTGCTGCTGAAAATATATTTTTCATAATAATTGATTTATATTTTTAAAAGTTTCAGTTGCACAAACTATACCAAATCTATTCAACAGTTACTGAAAAGCTTCCTGTGGTTTTCCCTTCTGCCATATTATTTTTACCGATGATTAACCAGACTTCACCAGATGATGGAACATCATAAGTAATTTCTCTCATAAAAGGACCATCCATTTTACCATCCGGAAGTTTTATCTGATTGAATCTGATGTTAAAATCCTTCTGATTGGTATTGATTTTTGCAGTGATTTTAGGTTTATTAAAATTTGAAATTTTCAAAATAAGTTTATCATGCTTTTCTGTAAACTCTTCTCCTATCGTAAACGGAAGACGTTCTCCATCTGCCATTCTTACAATTACCCTGTCTTTTTCTTCCCGCATTACACCGGTTTGCAAGACTTCTTTCGTAGCAGGAGCATTATTGATCACAGAATCCCGATAACTTTTATCTACAGCAGAATCAAATCCTGAGTTCTGAGCAGGTTGCCCTGTAACAATCATTGAATCTTTACCTGACACTTCGGACACTGAAGCCTCTTTTTTACATGATAAAATTATTAATGGGATAAGTAAGAAAACAGATTTTTTCATAATACATTATTTTGATTTTATAATTACCAGCTTTTTAATTGTCTGGCTCTCATAAATTATTTTTGAACAGTTTCATAATAAAAGACTTTAGAAAGAAAAGTTTCCGATCTTTCGTTCTTTACTTTTTCTAAAACATCTTTTCTCAATTGGGGATCGTGTTTTTCCTCAGCATATTTCAGTAAATATTTTTCACTGAAATTGATTGAATTTAAATGATAATTAATCACAAAATCACTTCTTTTCATGTTTTGAGAAGTGATAATTCCGCCCCAATTGACATAACTGCATGCTAAAATTGTTCCATAAAAAAACCAGATCATCATATTGAAAAGAAAGACATTCCTTTTCTTTAACTGAATTTTTATAAACGTGATTGCCAATCCGACCAAAGAGAGAATTAAAAAAGCACAAACTCCCAAACGTTTATAAGTAAAACCATAACTAAAAATATATTCGGTATTTTTCAACATTGCAGAGATTACTAAAACAGCATTCAAAACAATCCAGATTTTTACCAGAATTTTCATTAAACCTGCTTTCGGATCGAAGTTGAAGTTTGATTTAAAGTAAAACATAATGACTACAATTGCCATTACAATAGACATGATTACCGCTCCTACTCTCTCATGAGTTTCTTCTGATAATTGATGTGGAGTTTTTACCACCTCATAAAACTGTTCGTAATTAAAAGTCACAATGAAGAACAACAAAAGAATATTTAATGAAAAGAAAGAAACTACACCACTCATTCTTTCAGAATCTAAATCTAAAAAAGAATAGGTAGGTTTCTGAATTTTATCTTTCTCAGTAAAGTCGTTTTCCAGAATATGATTTTGTTTGTAAATTAGTTTTTCGACAGAATAATTCCAGAAATTGAATGCAATAAAAAATCCTAAAATGGTAATACACAGCAACTGCCAAAAATTAAGATCTAATTCGTAATCACTGAAAACACTTGCAAAATGATCGCTTCCTGCAGAATAAATTCCGAAAAAAACAGAAATTAAAACTAAAGGAATGAGTACAAATGCCAATGTTTTCTGCCAAAGACCAGAAGTATTTGTTTTGGGAAGCCAAGAATCGAAACTGAAAAAACGACAGATAAAGGTGAAACAATTGACTACAAAAACAGGAATCAATAGAAGAATTTTCATCCTTCTGTTTTGCGAACGGTAAGAAAGAAGCAAAAGCGAAATTACAACCGCTAAAAATGAAGGAAAATCTCCGTACCAAGCAAAAGCCACACTCGAAAGTACGCTGGTTACCAAAAGAACAGCAAAAGTTTTTGTTCTGTTTTTTTCCGGAGTTCTGAAAAGCGTGAGAAAAGAATAAGCAATTCCCAAAATACCGAGATTGAGACCTACATTTTCGTTATAGAATAAAACTATAAACAAAGCGGTTGTAAGAAATATATAGTGATGTGTTTTCATGATTTTTGAGGTTAAGGTTAAGGTTGAGTAAGAGACTAAAAAATAGCGGGAGCTTCTTTTTGTTTGATAAAATCTTTCAAATTCTCAAAATTTTGCCAGAGAAGTTCTTCAAAATCCCAATGATGAAATGCTTTCATATTTTTTCCTTTATGGAAAGCTTTGAAATAAATTTTGAAATATTCGGGAAAAACAATTGTTCCTAAAGCCAGAACTCCGAGAAGATAAGCGCTGCGTTTACCGTTTCCGAAGAGTAAATACTGCATTGCAATCTCATCCTGAATATTGGTTCCGAAATCGGTGATTAAATGATAAACATCGTGGTTTTCCATTTTTGGAATCATTCTGAATCCGTGATTATGGTAAAACTCACCTAAAGTTCGCCCCAAAGAATCTTCTTGAAAACTCAGCAATTGCTTTTCATTGAACTGCCATTTTCTTTTTTTCTTTTTAAAATATTTTCTGTACTGTCTTTGTGAGTTTTCGTACATGAAAATGATAAAGCGTACTCGTAATTTTTTCATTTGATATTGGTTAAGTTTATAAAAATTCGTAACGTGATATAATGTGCGTTGAATTGCATACGCCCCGACCTGAGTGAAGCTATTTTTGTAAACGAAGGGAAAAGCTTTGGCACAAAAAAGCGGGAACGGAGGGCGGAAAAAGGCGCCTAAAAAAATTAAATCGAATTGAAACTGATCCCTATGAAGGTATATAGAATAGCGACCGGAATATTGATACAAATAATCCCAACGGATTGTATGCAATACCTTAGTTGGTTTTTTTTCACTATACCATATACGAGCAGAGCGAAAACCAAAGCAAGATTAACAACCGTTTCGTAGATTAAAAGAAAAAATCCGGCGATTGCAAATTCATCGTTTTTTGTAAGGAGATTTCCCAATAAACAAATGCTTCCGAATACAAAGAAAAGCCCGAAAATACATTTTCCAAAGTATATAACTGATTCGTTTTTCATAATAATATTTTTAAGCTTGCGCGAGAGTAAAAACCGTTATTTCAGGACGAACCATAAACCTAACCTGAAAAGAATGACCGATTGCGCGGTTGATGTAGAGCATTCTTCCGTCTTCCAGATCAATTTCGCCCGAAACATATTTTCTGTTATTCACAGGAAGAATTGGTGTAATTACTCCTGGAATTCTGCATTGTCCGCCGTGAGTATGTCCGCTCAAAATCCAGCCTTGATAACCGTTCCAGACATCTTTATCGCAAACATCAGGATTATGACAAAGGACAATATTGGCTTTCGCAGGATTATAATCTTTCATGATTTTCATGGGATCAAAATTGGGAGACCAAAGATCATCGAAGCCGATGAAATTCAAACCATACGATTCCTGCTGTTGGTTTTTGAGCATCGACACGCCAGAATTTTCAAGAATTTCGCAGATTATTTCTGAAGAACCGAGATCTTTCCAGTTTTTTCCGTAATCGTGATTCCCTAAAATTCCGAAAGTTCCCAACTTGCCGTAAACTGCTTTTTCCATCACTTTTTTTAAACTTTCATGATCTTCGGAAGTTCCGTGATTGACGAAATCTCCAGTGTAAACCACAAAATCCGGATCAAATTGCTTTGCCTTTTGGAATGATTCAATTAAAAAATTCCAGTCGAATCGGTTTCCGACGTGAAGATCTGAAATCTGCATCAGAATTTTTCCTTCTAACTCTTTTGGTAAATTTTTTACAGGAAGTTTCCGTTCTACAAATTCTACCCAAAACGGCTCAATCTGCCACGAATAGAACAACGGAAAAGACCCAACCACGGAAAGCTGGAAAAGCCTTTTGAGAAAATGTTTTCTGGTCATCTTTTTTACTTGTATGAAAATTAATTTCCGGCGAACGGAGTTCCAAATATACCAACTGCCAATTCTGCCCAAGTAAGCAACAGCAGAAGCAAAATTGCAACAGATACAAGAATTTTATATGTTCTGTTTTTAATGATTCTCTGAATTAAATCAATCAGAAAAGCCGTTCCGAATAAAAGAATTGCGGCAATCCCAAAATCACCAACTGACCAGTCGAATTCTTTAGAAGTAAAATTTCCGATTAAAGGAATACATAATAGAACTGCAGGTGCAGCATACATAAACGTAGTTTTTTGTTTTTGTGTCATGATTTGTTTATTTCAATTTTTAAAAGTTCTTTGTAATTCAAAGTAAATATTTAAAAAAATATAGCCTTATCGCCCTATTAATTTTTCTAATGCATCCAGATGTTCTGTGAATGCAATTCTCCCAGACTGAGTAACTCGGTACGAAGTCTTAGGTTTTTTACCGACAAATTCCTTTTTCACTTCGATATAATTGGCTTTTTCTAAAGCGTTGCTGTGACTTGCCATATTTCCGTCTGTAATCTCAAGCAGATTTTTCATTTCGGAAAAATCAACCCAATCGTTGACCATAAGAACAGACATAATGCCCAATCTTACACGGCTTTCGAATTCTTTGTTGAGTTGATTAATGTTGATCATAATATAGGAGTTAATCAGTTATTTAGTTGATTAGTTGTTCAGTTTAAGTCGTTAATTTGATGCACTGTATTTATTCTGATTTGTGGTAATTTTTTATGCTTTTAGAATAGCCATTGATAAGTTTTGATACTTCTTCACACATTGTTTCAATATTTATATACTCTTCCAAAGTAATGTATTCTAAATCTTTAGCTAAAATTAGATAATATCTGACTTCCTCCAATGAACCTTCAGAATGAGAAATAAAATTTAATTTATTAGCCAAAGTTTTTTTAATAAAGCCTTCTGCAATATTTGCAGGGACAGAAACTGATGCTCGTCTAATCTGGCTGGTTAAGGAATAGGTTTCTTCCTTTGGAAATTTAGATGTAATTCTATAAATATTTAAAACAAGCTGATGAGATTTTTGCCAAACAATTAAATCTCTAAACGCAATGATTGTTCCCATATTAAAAATTCAGATAAATAACTAAATAACTTACCAAATAAGAAACTGATTATTTATACTTCTTATGCATAATCAATCCATATACAATATGCAAAACACCAAAACCAATCGTCCACGCAACCAATCCCCATCCTAAAAACAGAAAAGAGAGTAATCCCAAAACAATTTGACAATATCCTAAATATTTAATATCCGTTAAAGTATATCTTTCTGCACTTACTAAAGCCAATCCGTAGAAAATCAATGTTGCAGGAGCGACCAGAACAAATAAATGATGGTATAAAAGAATAAGACAAAACAAACCTCCTGTTAGCAAAGGAATTGCAAAGGTCATCAAAAGTCTTTTTGTAGTTGCATCCCAGATTTTAAGTCCTTTCTTTTTACTTTTATTGGCGGTGAGAATATAACCGCTCAGAATGGCTACGACCAAAATAACAGCTCCGATCATTACCAACTCATTGACTAATTGCTTTCCGAAAATATTTCTGTCACCATCAAAATAATCAATTCCTTCTCTCTGAAAAACAAAATAGACGTAAACAGCACCAATAATTGCTGCCAAACCGGCAACAACACCCGATAAACCGCTTAGCGAAATAAAACGTGAAGACCGTTCCATCATAGAACGGATGTGTGATAATTCTTCGTGATAGTTTTTTGAATCCATAAAAAGAACTTTGAAATACAAAGTTATTATTTATTTTTAGAAATCAAAGTTTTTTTTGAGAAAATTTACTGATCAGATTTTTTACCCCATTGTGCAACCTTCCCAATCGTTAAACCCTGAATAAAAATATCCCATGTAAAAACTTAAGTCAAAATAATATTCAATAATTTTAAAATTTAATTGAATGTATCGTGACGTATTTGTAGATTTTGAGTCAACAAGATATTAAATTTTAATTTTTAAGCCAAGGATAAAAGGAAAAACCATCCTGAAATTCAGAATGGTTTTTGTGATTTGGTTTTGGGTTTACTTAATTGGGAAGTTTAGTTCCTGAGATTTCAAAAGGCATACTTACAGTTTGTCCTCCATCATTCAAATTCAACCATGTTGAAGTAGAAATTACAAACTGTTGTGCATTATTTACTTTGGAGGCATCATGAGGAAACTGAGGATAAAAATGAGTTCCTGTAGACGTTTTTGACGCCCATTTTATCCAGTATGTTCCTGCACTAAGATTAAGATCTGTAGCCTGAATTTTCATTTTGTAAATTTTTCTTGTTATACCATCCGTTTGTCCCTGCAAAATTCTGTACCATTTTGTTTCTTCAGAAGAAACATACCGATTGGTTGTGAGATCTCCATACACTTTTACAGCTCCTGCTACAGAAGGATTAGAAGAATATATTTCAAAATAAAATTCATTTACAGGAAATGTTGCTCCCGAAAAATTAGTCTGATATGCATAAAAATAAAAGTTTTGAATATTCCATTTTTCGCCTGCCGGAATCTGAAAATCTTCAGCAAGCATACGATCACCCGCAGTTGCTGCAAGTCCCCATGTACTTTGCGGAGTTTTTACTTCACTCCAAGTATATCCTGCAGGTACAGTTGTTCCTCCAGTTGACGTATTTCCTGTACTCATTCCAGTTACAGAGCCATACGTAAAAGCTTCCGGTTGTGGTGCTGTTACCGTCTCTTCGTCATCACTTTTACAACTGAATACTAAAGTTGCGACTGACATAAGACATAAAAAAAATCTTGTTTTCATAATAAAGAGCTTTATACATTATTTGATACAAAGCTACTTTACCAGAAAGCAAGACCTTAAAGGGAAAACACCCTTTTTAGCAGGTGTCTTCACCTTATTTTATTTTGCACGCAATCTTTCTTTTATTGCTTCAATGTTTTTCTTTGCAGAATCTTCCAGAATCAAACTTGCACTCATATGAATTCTTGCAGGCATCAATTCATTAAAATGTTCTGTACCTTCCCAAGAAACTTTTTTGATTAAAGCTAAAGCATCTTCACTTCTAGAAGATAGTGTATTTAAAAACTTTTCAAGCTTAGAATCCATCTCTGCAATATTTGCCGATACCGAATGATAGATGTTGTGCTGCTCTGCCCATTCTGAAGATCTGAAATCTGCATCAATCGCCATTGCCGAAAACTGAGATTTCCCGATTTTTCTTTCTACATAAGGACCAATCACGAAAGGACCTATTCCCAGATTGATCTCCGTAAGAGCCAATGCAGAATCTTGGGTTGCAAAACAATAATCCGCACCACAGGCAATTCCTACTCCGCCCCCTGTAGTTTTCCCCTGAACTCTCACAACAACAATTTTCCCACAATTTCTCATGGCATTAAGCACTTTGGCAAAACCTCCAAAGAATTTTGTAGAAGCTTCCAGCTCGTCAATAGCAAGCAGTTCGTCAAAACTTGCTCCTGCACAGAATGCTTTTTCGCCCTCACTTTTTAACAAAATAGCTTTTACTTCTTTCTTTGCACCTTCATCTAAAATGGTCTGTGCCAGTTTTTCTAGAATTGCGCCGGGAAGCGCATTGCTTTTTTGAGTTCCGAAAGTAATTTCGGCAATATTGTTTTTAATTTCTGATGTAACAAAATCGTTCATTCTTTACGTTAATTAGATTAAAACAAAAATACGAAATATGAAGGTTTCGGGGAAAATTAAGTTAAAGATTGTTTATCTCGTCCATTTATGAATATGTTCTATCCGAAGATCTCTTTTCATTAATGTCTGAAATCTAAGTTGTAATAAAATTTTTCTTCCTTCGATGGTTCTCGTAAAAATAAGATCCGAATTATCAAACGTTTCACTCCATGATTTTCTGAAAAATTCTGCACTTTTCTTATTTTTAGCAAAAATTTCAGGAACAGTGAAGTAGGAGCTTTTCTTCATGAAAAAGAAGGTATCTTTTTGTTCTAATAAATATCTTGGATTATCAACCGGAGCAATAAATTCCTGTAAAGTCTGAATAAATTGCGATTTCTCATAATTGCTTCCTCCTTCCAAATGACAAACCGAATTTTTGAACACGTCACTGGAAGTTACAACCTTTAATTTTTCTGCAGGTGTATGAATAATCTTTTCGTTAATAAGATTTTTCAGAATAACATTTCCTATTAATTCTAAGTTTTTTGCAATGTTTTTATACTTTAAATATTGTTTTGTAGCTCTGAAGAATTTCCCTCCATAAATAATAATCCTAATAAAACCTGCGAAAAGAGAAACCCTGAAAAAACCATCCATAGAATGAATATCGTCTAAAGATTTTACGACTTCCGAAATCACTTCATACAGAAAAGCAAATACCGTAGAAACCATGATTCCAGAAAAACTACCAATCATTTTTTTGAGATAACTTATTTTCATTTCTTCATTTTTCCGCATAGATTCTACAGGAATTTTCATCTCTTCAATTAAAAGATTTCCTTTATCTAAAGCAGTATCCCAACGTTTAGATAGAGTTTTTCGGTCTTTGGCAAAAGAAAATGTCTGAAGATTAATTAAAGAAAATTCTTTTTTATCTTCAATAATTTTAATATTCAGCCTTTCAAAATTATTTTCAATAGAAGGATGATCACTATTAGAAACTCCGACAAAAGTTTTAAATCTTTTTTTTACAATATCAAAATCCTGACCTCCGTTTTCGCTTTTCTCATCAAAACAGACCAAATGCCAAATATTTCCGGTTTTCTGCAGATTGTCTTTATCAGTACGAATCACCCTGCCTCTCATTTGGTTTGAAAGAACGAAGGAACTTACAAAACTTGCAAGAATTAATGAGTTCATTTTCGGAGCATCCCAACCTTCTCCCAAAAGCGATTTTGTACCTATTAAAACCTGAATTTCACCAGACTGAAAAATCTCGGTGATGATATGAACAATATTGTGTCTTACCTGATCTGTAATATTGACTAAAATATAATC
>Ga0209599_10000367_pt1 | contig 30827 bp, 32 predicted proteins | sample Shrwel_input2_FT_FD_187534 | JGI IMG/M metagenome (GOLD analysis project Ga0209599, IMG submission 187534) | Subsurface microbial communities from deep shales in Ohio, USA - Utica-3 well 1 S input2 FT (SPAdes) (version 2) ...
GGTCACGATGTAGAGGAATTTATAGGTGTAGTCAAACGTCACGGCGCAAGTGAAAACGTCAAGCGACTTGTTGAGGTGGCGAAGCAAGCGCCGTTTGTGTCAGACATGAGCATCACTCGATGTTGTGGAACATGCGTTATTAGTTGAGCCTTTTGGCTCATTTTTTTGGCTATTTAGGTTGACGTAGGTTGACAGGATTGAGGATATGGCGGCACTAAAAAAAGAGATAAAACTCTTTATAGTTCGCTCACTTGCCGTATTTAATACACCCACTGAAACTGCTGAGCTCGTCAACCAAGAATACGGCGTAAAAGTAACCAAGCAGCAATGTGAAAAATACGACCCAACAAAACGAGCAGGTGAGAATCTAAGCGAAGAACTTAGAATTGATTTTGAAAAAACTCGTGAAATGTTTTTGGGTAAGCCTGAGGCAATTCCAATTGCAAATTTAGCGGTGCGTCTACAGCGGTATGAAAGCCAATATCAAAAGCATGGGAAAAACCGAGTAGCAGCACTAAGTATTCTTAAACAAGCTGCTGAGGATATGGGCGGCAAGTACACCAATAAGACTGAGATTACGGGCGCAGGTGGTGGGCCATTACAAAGTGAAAATGTTACCTATGTGACTGCTACCGATGAGCAGGTAAGGCAGGCGATAGATGAACTCGAGAGCGAATATTGATCCTGTAAAAGCCAAAGCTAAAAGGATTAAGTGTGAGGATGAGCACTTATTTTTCACAAGGGCATTCTTTTTGCCTCGAATGGGCTTTAAGTTTTCAGTCAATTGGCATCATGAATATATTGCAGACAAGATTGATCAGGTCATATCGGGAAACGTTAAAAACCTTGTTATTAACGTTCCACCTGGTTCGGGTAAAACCGAACTATTAACAAACCTTATTGCCCGTGGTTTAGCTAGAAATGCTCGATCACGCTTTCTGTATTTGTCGTTTTCACAGTCTTTAGTTGAGGATGTATCTGCAACGGCGCGAAACATTGTTAAATCGGTCGATTTCCAAAGCCTATGGCCGGTCAAAATCTCAACCAGTACCGATGCTAAGTCTAGTTGGAAAACCACAGTTGATGGATACGATGCAGGGCATGTTTATTCGGCTTCGATGGGTGGGCAGGTTACAGGTCGCCGTGCGGGTACATTAGCAAATGAGGGCTTTACGGGTGCAATCATTCTTGATGACCCATTAAAACCTGAGGATGCATTTAGTAAGTCAGCGCGTAAGAAAGCCAATCGTAAGATCCTCAATACAGTCAACTCACGGAAAGCCAAGTCAGACACACCAATTATTCTGATCATGCAGCGTTTACACGTTGAAGATCCAACTAATTTTGTCATGACTGGAAATGTGCCTGGTGATTGGGAACAGATAAGCATTCCGGCTTTGATCGATGATGATTACATCAACCAATTGCCTGAGCATATCCGTTGTAAAGTTCCGCGAGATGTTGAGCGTGATCAACATGGTCGTCAAAGCTACTGGCCATTAAAAGAATCTCTTCAATCGTTACTGCAGCTTGAGAAAGGTGGCGAGGACAAAGACGGCGCTATTGTTTCTCGTTATACGTTTGCAAGCCAATACATGCAGAATCCTAAAAAGCTAGGCGGCGACCTAGTTAAGGCTGAATGGTTCCCGCGATATGAGGAATTACCAGTACTTAAGTGGCGTGGAATCTGGGCAGATACAGCACAGAAAATTAAAAAGCATAATGACTTTTCCGTATTCCTATGTGCAGGTCTTGGGTATGACAATAACCTCTACATCATTGATTTAAAGCGCGGTAAATGGGAGGCGCCAGAATTATTAAAAGAGGCTAAGTCCTTTATTAATAAGCATAAGGAAAGCAATACCAAAATAGGCAAGCTTAGGTATATGGCAGTAGAGGATAAGGCTAGTGGTACTGGATTAATTCAAACTATTGTTAAAGAAACGACATTGCCTATTAGGGCGATCCAGCGCGATGAGGATAAGCTCTCAAGGACTATGGACGTTATTCTGTATGTTGAAGATCGCCGTGTATGGTTGCCTGCAAACGCACCATGGCTTTTGAATTACATAGAAGAGATTGAAGGGTTGACTGCTGATTGGACACATGACCATGACGACCAATGGGACCCGACCATTGATGCAATTAATGATTCATTAGCAAGCAAGCCAACTGTATTTGATTAGGAAAAATTATGTCTGAGACTAAAAAGGCCGATGCGATTGGCGATGCAGGAGCTTATACAAATTTTGTTTCCAACATTGGGACTGAGCGTGACAAGGCATCACATGGGCATTTCGTTAAGAAGGTTATTCCCGATGAACAACTTGAAGCGGTCTATCAACATTGGCTTGCCAAGCGAATTGTAAACCGTCCTGCCAGTGATATGTTGCGTGCTGGATGGTTCTATGAAGGGATTCAGGATAAAGACCTGACCAAGCTAGAAGATGCCTGTAAGCGGTTTAATTTTGACAATGTTCTATTGTCTAGTTTGGTTTTATCTCGCTTGTACGGCGTTGCATACATTTTGCTAGGTACAGTTGATGGTGGTGATCTTGATCAGCCTTTTGACTTAAATAAGTTAGGTATTGGCCGTTTAGAGTTCTTCACCGTACTAAAGAAAAAGTACATTGAGGCAGACACCACTAAATATTTACCTCCGAGTAAAAGTGGGGGCCTCATTAAGCAACCTGAGTTTTACAAACTCAAGCTAGATGGGCAATCGACACAACGGATCCACCACACACGTCTTATTAAATTTAGTCATGCTGATGTTGTCAATGAAGAGCCGCAGAGTGTATTGCAAGAAGTTTATGAGGAACTGCTAGACCATGCTGCAGTTAAAAAGGGCTCGGCCAGTTTGGTCCATGAATCAAAGATTGATGTGATTAGTACACCAGGGTTGGTGGACAAAATCAGAGATGATATGAAGGCGGTAGCTGAACGATTCTTGAGTGTAGGCCTGTTAAAGAGCCTTAACGGTATGATCGTTTTAGATAAGGAAGAGGAATACGAGTCTAAGGTGTATAACTTTGCAGGTCTGCCAGACATGATGCGTGAGTTCTCTATTCAAACGTCTGGTGCAGCTGATATCCCTTATACCATTCTATTTGGCCAATCACCTGCAGGCATGAATGCCACGGGTGAACATGACACCCGCAACTATTACGACAGCATAGCCACAAAGCAAACATGGATGCTTAAGCCTTTTATGATGCGGCTTTTAGCTGTGATTTGTCAGGCGACTTTTGGGCGATTGATACCAGGGCTTGGTATTGTGTTCAATCCATTATGGCAGCTTGACGCTAAAGTTCGATCTGAAGTGGAAAAGGCAAATGCTGAGCGCGATGCAAAATATCTCGATATGGGTGTTATTACTGAGCCACAGATTGCACGGCAGCTTCTAATTGATGAGGTTTACTCTGTGATTGATGAGGCCCATATCAAGCAACTTGAATTAATGGTGACCTTAGATGACGACGATAATCCAGATTCTGAAACCCCACCTGCAGGAAGCGAAGAAACGTAAAAAGGGGCGTAAGGCTACCAAACTTAGAGCGGTGAAAGTAAACCGCCGAATAGAGTTTTATTACATGCGGCAATTGCTGGCCATTTCTAAATATTGCCAGGATCAGACTAAGGAATTAGTCATACCTACAGTAGGTCAGAATATTGGTGATGCTTGGTTTTCTGACATGATTGCTGCGTTTAGAGTAAAACTTACTAAGTATGTAATCGAGATTGCTAGGCCAATTGCTCAGAAAGTTGTTGGAGATACTAGCAAAGAAGTGGACAAGCAAATTGCTGAACATACCAAGTCAATTATCGGGGTGGACCTAACGCCGTTTTATCGTGCTGCCGATATTCAGGATGTGGTTGATGCTAATATTGAGGCGAACGTTGCTTTAATCAAATCGATACCGAGTCAATATGCTGATAAGGTTGAGGCGCTTGTACTTAATGCACTGCAGACTGGCCAAACAAATGAAGAGTTAGCAAAGGAAATTACAAAGCTTGGTCGTAGCACTGATTATCGAGCTCGTTTAATTGCCGCAGATCAGATGGGTAAGATTAATGGTCAGATCAACAAGACTCGTCAACTATCCATGGGTGTTGAAACTTACATATGGCAAACAGCTAAAGATGAAGACGTGCGGACAGATCATCGACTCAAGCAGGGTAAGACGTTCCGTTGGGATTCACCTCCAACAGGTGGACATCCAGGTGAACCTATTCGTTGTCGTTGCACGGCGTTGCCAAATTATGAGGATATTTTAATTGGTTAGCTTATACTGTTTAAAATAATTTATAAAAAAGGGGGTAATGGTGGCTGAGGGTAAAGAGAGGGATAGAGCTGAGATAAAGGAAAAAGCAGATCAATACAAAGTTTTATTTGATTTTTATAAAGCTGAATATGAGGCGCTGAGAAATGAATTTTACAAAGTAGAAGATAAGGCAGCTAAATACCTAACATCATTATCGGTGTTATCAGGAATTTTACTAGTGTCGTTTAAGGGTGTTGTTAGTGATTTTCAACCTACCTTTTTATCTTTAGCTCAGATTTTCATTTTATGTGTGTTGGTCGTAAGCTTATCAACTTCATGGCGATTTATATTTATGGTTTTAAAGCCGGTAGATCTCAAGACTTTTCCGTACACTCAAGATGGTATTGATTATTTTAATAAGGTAGACCTAGATGTTTTTTATTATTCAATGTCGATTGAGTATGTTGGCATAATTAGTACTTATAAGATTGCGATTAGTGAGAAAACTGAGTTCTTAATCAAAGCATTTTCTGAAATTAAATTATCAGGTTTGGCTTTGCTGCTCTTCCTTAGCTTGATTTTTGTTAGTAATGTATTCTGATCTTAATTAACATCTAAGGAAAATCATGAGCAATAGCAAACCACCTGAATATGTGCCGCCACCGCAAGCAGAACTAGTCACCAAGTCTAAAGACAAGCCGGCTAAACCGAAATAATTAGTTTTGTAAATTAACCCACCAGTTGGTGGGTTTTTTATTACCCAAAGAAAGGTGATGTATGTGCTGTAATAAATGCTGTGCTTGTTCCTATGTTAAAAGTTCAGGCTATCAACCCAAACCAATACCAGTTTCATCTGATTTTAAAACGTCTGCAATAGTCATTTTTCCACCAAAGAAACCTTAGTAGACCACCTTCGGGTGGTTTTTTTTGAGCGCAATTTATGAAAATAATTTATCAACTCAAAGTTGGTGACTTTGCGCCAAGCGAATCCTCACGTTCATTTACCAAAGAAGGGTATTTGAAATGCGTCAACGTTCGCTTGGCCAAAGCACCTCAGGTACGCCAGTACCAGGCATATGAGTTTCCTAATCTGGATGGTTTTACACCTGATCAGACGATTAATGTCTATACGCCAGCAGACGAGCTTTTTAAGCCTGAAACTGTCCAAAGCTTCAATGGCGTAGACGTTACTGACTACCACCCACCCAAGAATGAGATTAACGCATCTAATTGGAAGGATTACCACATTGGCTATTGTGAGAACGTGCGCCAAGAGGGTGATTACCTGGTTGGGGATTTACTCATTAAGGACAAGATCAGTATCGATCTTATTCAAAGTAATGAGCGTATCGAGATGTCACTCGGTTATGCAGCAATTTTAGTTCTTGAGCAAGGTACGGCACCAGATGGTACGCCTTATCAAGCTAAGTTTATCAATTTTTACGGCGATCACATGGCGCTGGTGAAATACGGTCGCTGCGGTGGTGATTGCCGCATCGGTGACCAAAACCAAAATCATCCAAACGAGGATAAAACAATGGAAGTATCGGTAAACGGAATGCGTTTTGACATTGGTGATAACAAAGCCCTGGCAGATGCATTAAAGATTCAAGAAGAGCAGCTGAAGAACCTTAAAGCTGCAAAATTGAAAGTAGGTGATCAACACTTTGCGATTGGGGATGAATTAACAGCTGTTCAAGCGGTTGTGGATAAACTCCATACAGACAAAGCCACACTTGAGCAAAAAGTTGGGGATTTGGAACGAAATCAGATTACACCTGAAAAGTTGGAACAAGCGGCTACAGAACGAGCTACGGTTATTGCTGATGCTAAAGCATTGGTGCCAACGATTAAAACTGAAGGTTGCAGCTGTGAGCAGATCAAACGTGATGTGATTGCTGCTAAAGCCGGTGATGCTTTGGTAGGTGCATTATTAGGATCTGTTTCGGTAGGTGATGCCAAGCCTGAGCAGATTGATACCGCTTTCCGTGCTCTATCTGCAGTTAAGGGTACGATACCAACCAATCCTGTAGGCGATGCATTGAATCGTCAACAACACATTAAAGCAGGTGATGGTAAACCTGCCGGTGGTGAGGGTGATGAGCAAATCTATAGCAAAGAAGATGCATACAAAACAATCTAAGGGGATGTAAATCATGGTTAAGCAATATGATGCGGCACCAGGTATGAAGTTTCACCTCATTGGACCAGAGGATATTTTATCTCTACCAGTTGCAGGTTCAGTCTTGCTGAATGATGGTGATGTGGTGGTTCGTAGTACAGATGGTAAAACAGTATCGTCTGTAACTGGTGCGACCAATACAAAGTTTGGAATTATCTTACGTCATGGTGTTGGTAAGTCTGGAAAAAACAGTGCAGGAAAGGAAGCCTATCAAGCAACGGATATCGCACCAGTTATGACTATAGGTTCGATTTACGTGAAGGTAACAGCACCAGTAACAGACATCAGCGCCAAGGTATATGTCAAAACCGCCAATGGCACAGTGCCAGCGCCGCTGGGTTCTTTATCTCCAACTGCAACAGATGGTACCGAGTTACCGAACGCATCTTGGGAAACAATTTCAAATGAGCAGGGCTTAGCCGCTGTTCGATTACGTGGGGCATAATAATTATGAGTAAATTGGCGGCAATGAAGCTACGTTTAACGCCTGTAGCTCAAATGGTTCAAGCAAATATTGGCGATGCATTTAACATTGATGCATTGGCCCAACTATTCGTTAAGTTGGAAGAATTTAACGATATGGATCCACAGCTTCAACAAGTCATGGATTATGCAAAGTACATTCCAGTTAAAGCTGTAAGTGGCGTTTACGGCGGTGGCGAAGTCTTAACCCGTAAAAAGGGTGTTGGTATCGGTAAAGAGTATTCGGGTACGGGTAATTATATTCCTGTAGCTGAAGTTGATTATGATACCGTTTCACTACCAATCAAGGTGGGTACCATCAGTTATTGGTATTCAGTGCTTGAGTTAGAAACGGCTCAGAAGCTGAATGTTACGCTAGAGGCGGATAAGGTTCAGGCGGCACGTTTAGCAGCTGAGAAGCATTTAAGCAACATTGCTTGGTATGGTAACGAGCAAACAAATATTAAAGGCTTTCTAAATCAAACAGGGGTAACAGTTGTTACCGCTCAACATAGTTGGGCTACAGCAACAATTGAAGAGGTTTTAGGTGACTTCAATTCAAGCTTGGCCGATGCTGAAGATCAGATTGATGGTGATGTCTCAGTACAACCAGATACTTATTTGATGGCATCAAATCAATATAAGCATCTTTCAACTCGAATCGTTCCAGATTCTGGTGGTAAAACTTTCTTGAAGTTCATTGAAGAAAATAACATTTTTGCCACCCAGAATAAGCCATTAACCATCCGTGGTTTAGGGCGTTCCAATGGCAAGGGTACGGCAGGTGCTGACCGCTCTATCATTTACCGTCGTGATCCGTCATGCATTCAAATGAAGTGTAATGATGTGACTTTCTTGGCAGCCCAACCTGTAGGACTGGATATCAAAGTACCTGGTCACTATAAATACCAGGGCGTATGGTTGAAGCGTGTTGACTCACTTCGTTACTTGGACCACGCATAAGGATTAAAAGAACATGAAATATTCATATACGTATAGCGGCTCTCAGGCCGCTTTTGTTTTTTCTGGTCTTGCTGTTTTTCCTGCAGGTGTATCAACGTTAATAGATGCTGATATCCATAAGAAGCTTCAAGACAACAAATTTGCGCAGCATTTGATTGAGTCAGGTGAAATTGATGTTCAAGAAATTGATGTGCCAAGTGAATCTAAATCAGCTGGTAAAACAGGTGGGCGCGGTACTACTGGTAAAGGAAAGCAAAATGATGCAGCCGCAGATGCTGCTAAGGCAGCGGATGATGCACAAAAAGCCGCCTTGGAGTCAATCAAAGCTGAATTAAAAGAGCTTGAGGTTACATTTAGTGATGATGAGTCACTTGAGCAGTTACAAGCTAAATTGGCTCAAGCCAGGGAGTAAGGTGTCTGATGGACGTACAAACGTTTCGCCAAAAGTTTGCCCACGATACTGCATTAGTCAACATATCAGATCCTGTCATTCGGGATGCTTTGGAAGAGGCTGAGCTGGTTGTGTCACAGCTTGAGTTTGGCGCACTTAAAGAACGTGCTGTAGGTCTGTATGCAGCACATATTCTTAAAGTTGAAACTAACAGTAAGGGCGGTGGTGCGTTTTCAAACGCATCCAGCATGACAATTGCTGGCCAGAGTGTGAGTTATTCACGATCGCAAAAAGAAACGTTCTTTGATCAGAGCATTTATGGTCAGCGTTACCTTGCCTTAAAAAATTCCATTCCAATTGATGATAAAGGCACAAACCCTAATCGTTTAGGTGTGGGTGCCTTTGTTGTATAGGAGAAAATACATGCGTTTTAAATATCAAGCACCAACAGGATATAAAGCAACTACCTTAGCAATTGCTGGCCAAGATCTGGAAGTTAAAAACGGCGTTGTTGAATCACAGGATGACATCATCCGACTTCTAAAGCCTTTAGGTTTTGAGCGATTTGTTGAAGCGGTAGAAACCAAGAAATCGGCTGCAACTGCTAAAGAGTAATAGTCTATGAGCGATACTCGTGTTGATGTCCACGTCAATTTTGACGATATGAATGATCGCATTAGATTTGAAATAAGACGCACGATTAACGCTCTTACTTTAAGGCTGCAGCGAACAATTCAGGAAGATATGTTGAGTGGCCAGAGGCTAAAGGTTCAATCTGGTCGCTTGCGTGGATCTGTTTCATCCAAAGTGGATGAGGATAAAGACTGGATCGAGGGTACAGTTGGGGCCGGCGGCGCATTGGTTCCATATGCTTTTGTGCATGAGTTTGGTTTAAATGGTTCTATGGGGGTGAAGGCCCACCTACGCACGATTAAGAAAGTTTTTGGTCAACCGATATCACCGACTCAGATCAATGTACGAGCGCATTCAAGAAATGTCAGATTTAGTGAATTGCGTTTTATGCGCGATTCATTGGATATGATTGGGCGTATTGCACCACGTAATATTGATGCCGCAATTCAAAGAGGTGTAGCAAGTGGATAGTGAAGCAATATATCAAGCATTGTTTGATCGATTGAATACTCATGTTAACGGTGTAGTAACTATCAGTCGCCGTTTACGTCATTTTAATAACGTGCAGTCTATTGAACGTCCTGCATTGTTTATTACTCAGGGCAACCAACAAGAGGGGTCGGTAAAGGGCTTAAATGCAAAGATAGAGCTTGCTGCTGAGTTGTATCTCTATATTCATGAAGCGGATAAGAATAAACCACCTTCAGCGCAATTAAATGTATTTGTCGATCGTGTGCGTGCTGCAATTAAACCTGATTTCCCTGAAATGTGTGAATACCAGACCTTAGGGGGATTGGTTGAGCATTGTTGGATTGACGGAACAATTGAAGTATATGAAGCGGTTGAGAATATGCTTGATGACCAGGCTATTGCAATTATTCCCGTCCGTATCCTCACAACCAATTAAACATAATTCATTCAATGACCGCCATATGGCGGTTTTGTCATTTTTGAGAGGTCAAAATAATGGCTCAGTATTTATTCGGTGCTGGCAAGATCTTTGCCACACCAATTCAAGATGTATATGGTCAGCCGATCAGTAATCCCACACCCGTTGAAGTTGGCGTCTTACAGTCTGTTTCTGTAGATATTAGCTATGACTTAAAGGAACTCTTTGGCCGTGGCCAATTTGCTGTTGATGCAGCACGTGGTAAGGGCTCAATTAAGTGTAAAGCTAGTTTTGGTCGTATCAACGGCACATTACTTAACTCGATTTTCTTTGGCGGTGTAATTGCCGAGGGTGGGATTGAGACAATTGCGCAAACCATTAACGGTGAAATTGTTCCAGCGGGTGGCCTTCTAACTCCTGTGGTTCCTAATGCCGGAACGTACGTTAAGGATCTAGGTGTTACAGATTCAAAAGCGGTACCAATGAAGCGTGTCGCTAGTGCACCAACAACAGGTCAATACAGTGTTGATGCTGCAACTGGTGCGTATACATTTGCTACAGCAGACGTAGGTAAAACTGTATTTATCAGCTTTAAATACTCGGCAACCGTGGCGGGAGCTAAGCAGATCACTGTATCTAACTTGGATATGGGTTATACGCCAGAGTTCGCCGTAAACCTGCAGCGTGATTATAAGGGCAAGTTTATGGGCATGGAGTTCTTCCGGAATGTCAGTAACAAACTTGGTTTTAGTTCTAAGCAGGATGATTACGACATTCCTGAGTTTGAATTTCAACCAATGGCTGATGATCTAGGCCGCGTATTCAAAGCAACATTATCGGAGTAAGAGCAGATGCAATTTAAACAAGTTGATAATCCACGTGGTAAAGAACTCATCATAGATGGCAAGCCACTGATGTTTGCACCATTATCATTAGGTGCGATTGAAAAGCTGCTACCTGCTTTGCAAAGCTTTGAGCCTTCAAATGTTGGATTGGTGATCGATGTAGCGCATAAATCACTTAAACGGAATTATCCTGATATTTCCCGTGATGATGTTGCGGATCTCATCTATATGGACCAGTTAGAAGAGGTGATAGGTGCGGTAATGTCGGTATCTGGTTTGCAAAACAAAGAGGTTAAAGGGGAACAGCAGGGGGAATAGATTGGGAGGAGTTATATACACATTTGGTGCTTACATTAGGGCGTGATTATGATTATGTTCGAGATGAGGTCGATTTAATTAGGCTCAAAGCACTAAATGAGTATCAACGAGAATACCCTCCCACAAATATTGGTGTTCAAAGGCTTTGCCGTATATTAGAAGCATTTATTGGAATAGAAGATAATGCCAAAATATCAGATATCACAGATGATGAAGATGATCTGATGGAAGTTCTGAATAATTTCCCTCAGGGTGGTTAAGGCTACCCTGAAGTTTTGTGTGACAATGCGTAATCAGTTTGATAAATTATTCTTACTTTATAATAACCGGTGAAATCATGGCTTTAATTAATTGTAAGGAATGTGGTGCGCAGGTTAGCACACAAGCAAAAAGCTGCCCTAGTTGTGGGGCTAAAATTAAAAAACCAACATCAATTATTACTTGGATATTTTTAGGTTTAATCGTCTTTGGAATCATTGGAGCTATGATTGGTGGTGAGAATTCTAATTCAAATTCATCAGCATCTGGGGAACCTTCTTTATCTCCAAAAGAACAAGCGCTTAAAGATTTAGATTTTAAGTTTGATTGGAGCAAAGGGGGATTTGATAACATTATGATGATTGATATGACAATTAAAAATAATGGAAAGTCGGATATCAAAGATTTCACAGTTGAATGTGAGCATACATCGAATAGTGGAACTAAAATTGACAGCAATAAACGCCAAGTTTTTGAAATTATTAAAGCTGGTGAAACGAAGAAATTTCAAGAATTCAATATGGGCTTTATACACCAACAGGCAACATCATCAAGTTGTGGAATCACAGATTTAGTAATTATGTGATTAATTTTTATGCAAAAAATAGCACCCTAAGGTGCTCTTTTTCATCATCATCTTAAACAAGTATAGCCGACCGTATTAGGTCGGTTTTTTATTGCCTGAGGAAAAATGGAATGGCAGACAATCGTGTTGAGGTGCGTGTTGGCGCCAGAACCTCAGAACTCGAACAAGGCATGAATGATGCTGAGCAAATTGTTGAAAATGCTGCAGACAATATTGAGGACACAGGAAGAAATATTGACTTTATACCCGATTTCTCAAGTTTTAGAAGCAGTATAGATTCAATAACTCAATTGGTCACAACAAGATTTGAAGAGGTAGGAACATCAATATCAGCAAGCTTCACTCGTAGTTTCGCGATGGTTGGGCTTGGAATAACTGCAGCTGTAGGCACAGCAATGATTGGTTTGGCAAATTTAACTAATCAGGTTGGCGAAGCATCTAAGGAGTTGGAAAATCAAGCTCGTTTGGCTAATGCGACTACTACAGAATTTCAAGAATGGGCTTTTGCCGCTAAGAAAGTATCAGTTGAGCAAGATAAGCTTTCAGATGTCATGAAGGATGTGAACGATAAGTTTGGTGACTTCATGCAGACGGGCGGCGGGGAGATGGCTGACTTCTTTGAAAAAATTGCACCAAAGGTCGGTGTTACTGCTAAAGAGTTTCAAGGCTTATCTGGTCCACAAATCCTAGAAAAATATTACCAGACGCTTCAAAAGGCGAATGTATCGCAAGCGGAAATGACATTTTATATGGAGTCTTTGGCTGATGATGCAACTTTGCTAGCACCACTACTAGAAAATAATTCAGATAAATTAAAGGACTTCTCACAGCAAGCGCATGATCTAGGTTTAGTGATGGACGAACAGGCCATTCGTGCCACAAAAGAATTTAGTTCTGCACTTGGCATTATTCAGGCAACAATGCAAGGTGTCTTGAATAATATGGCTGCACAGGCTGCCCCAATATTAACTGAACTTGTCAACAAGGTTCTCGATTTTGCTGCCAGGTCCAAAGAAGGAATTGATGGATCGGTTACAGCTATCATCACAATATTTGAAAACCTGCTTGGCATTGTGCAATCCGTATTTACATTGATTTCTGATATATGGAACGATTTAACAGCAGATATCGGTGATGGAGCAATTTCACAAATCAGCTTTATGGACTTAGTTTCAGGGGCAATGAAAGGATTTGCTGCCGTGGCTGTGGGCTTAAGAGTAAGTATTGAAATTGCATTTGCAGGTATTCGAGCTGTCATTGCAACAGTTTGCCAAGCTATTAACATCGCTATTAACACCGTTGTTAATGTATTCGCAGGTTTTAGAGAGTCAATACAATATGGATTAGATGTTTTAACAATAAAATTTCAAACCTTTGGGAATGTTGTTAGCAATGTACTAAGTTTTAATTTTTCTGCTGCAAAAGTTTCATTGGTAAGTGGTTTATCACAATTGGGTTCTATAACTGATCGATACACTTCTCAGTTGCAATCCAGACTCTCAAACTTAAAAATGGGTTGGAAGGTAGGTGTAAATGGTACTGAGAATTCTTTGGAAGCAGCTGGAACATCAATCGCTAATTCAGCAACAACAGGAGGTAAGCAGTTTAAGAACTTATTCTTTAAGAACCCAACTCCAACGAGTCCAGCACCGCCACTTCAAACACCAACATTTAACTCTAATTTTGGTATTGGTACTGGCGTTAAAAATGCAAATGGATCTTCAGCCAAGGCCAAATCTGATGCCGATGCTAAGGCTAAACAACGAGCAGCCGAACATGAGGCTAAAGCAATTGCTGATATCAGGTATAAGTATGCATCCGAAGAAGAAAAAATAGCTTTGGATCTCAAAAAAGCTTTAGGTGAAATTGAGAAATCAAAAGCCACAGAAGCTGAAAAGGTCAAGTTCCGTATCGTGGCTGAAAAGGAGGCTAGCGATAAAACAATTGCATTGCGTGTCAAAGAGTTTGATGAGGTAAAAAAACTCCATGAACAAAGAATTGAGAATGATCAGCAAAGTGCCCAACGCAGATACGAGATTGAAAAGGCTCAAATTCAAGCTGCATTTGATGCCAAGAAAATTTCAAATGTGCAAATGTATCAGCTAGAAAAAGAGGCTGAAGATAGATTGCGTGAATTAAAGCGCCGAGGCTTAGAGGAACGCCTTGAACTTGAAAATCAGATGAGTACCAAGTCTGGCAAGCAAGGTAATCAGAATCAGATCCTTAATAACATTTCAAACTTAGATACTGATCAAAAAGTATCAGATACAAAGTCGATTGGTTTTATTAAAGATTCTGAAATGAAGGACTTTGAAGATAAGTTTGGTAGTCTAACTTCTAGAATGTCTAATCTTTGGGATCAGGGTATACAGGCCATGATGAATGGCACATTAACCTGGCGTAATGCGACCAATGCTGTTCTAACTGATATGGCAGGTTTCTTTATCCAAAAGATGGTAACAGAACCCTTAAAGCTTTATATGGCTGGACTAGCTCAGCGCTTAGCAATCAGATTAGGTTTTATTAAAACTGAGACTGTATCAGAAAGTATGGGGCAGGCGGCTCAGACTGGCGCTACGATAGCCGGTGAAGCAGCTAGAACTAGTGCAACTGGATCGGGAGTGTTAGCGCGTCTAGCAATTCGTTCTTTTGAGGCCATCAAATCAATCATGATCAGTGCATGGCAAGCAATGGCTCAAGCATTAGCATCTGTACCACCACCTTGGAATATTGCTTTAGGCGGTATTGCATTTGCCGGTGTTGCTGCTTTGGCAGGAAAAGTTGCATCAGCGAGAGGAGGTTATGACATTCCTGCTGGTGTGAATCCTATGACTCAACTGCATGAAGAAGAAATGGTTTTGCCTAGACAGCATGCCAATACTATTCGCGCCTTGGGTAAAACAGTAATGGGCGATGGATCTCTTTCACAAGCTGCATCTGCTGCTAGCAATGATCCAGGATCAATGCAACCAATTAATATCCAAGCTTGGGATACCAAGGATATTAAACGTTTTATGAAAAAACATGGGCGCGAATTGGCGGGTGGACTGAAAGGGTATGGTCGTAACTTTGGCAGATAAGGATTAAGCATGTCGAATGAATTATTTCCAGAATTACCTGGTTTAGAGTGGGATCTGGTTAAGATCCCAACTTTTAACACCAAGATTATGACTTCGGTTAATGGGCGTGAATTGAGAGCGAGCTATCAGGCGGTGCCAAAATATGAAATCTCGTTGTCTTACGCATTCCTCCGAGAAAATAAAGGGAGAACTGAATTGCAGCAGCTTGAAGGATTCTTTTTAGAGAGACGAGGGGCATTTGATTCGTTTTTATATAAAATGCCTGATGATAATGAGTTTAGTTGTAATTATTTAGGTGATGGTTCAACAACAACATTTCAACTTTATAAGACGATGCACAACTCAAAACTACCATTGGGAAATACGAAAGAACAAATCACTAGTGAAATTGACCCTAATATATGGAATCAAACCACAACAAAAACCATGTGGGACTCTAATATATCAAAACCAATGTGGAACCATGCGACAGCTCAAGTTACTACTGATGGCAAATATGTACTTTCTGAGCCTTTAGATATTGGTATTGGTATAACGGTATCAGGTACTTTCTACTATCGCTGTCGATTTAAAGATGACGAGCAGCAATTTGTTAATTTCATGCATAAGCTTTGGAAGGCTGGCAAAGTTGAATTGGTTGGATCGCTAGGGAGCAAAATATGAGACAAGCATCACCACAGCTCATTGCATTACTTGACGCTGATCAGTTTCTAATGGCTGATTTGTATACCATTACCACAATTCAAGGTGATGCATATCGATATACCAATTATGATTTTGATCTTACAGTTGCTGGCCAACTATTTAGAGCAGATGGACCGATCATTGAACGTGAAGGCATTATTCAAAATTTAGGTATTGAAGTAGATAGTTTATCAGTCACGATTATGGTAAATGACGATACGCTGTTAAGTGATGTGCCAATTGTTCAGGCTTTCCATAATGGAATTCTAGATGGTGCACGTTTTAAGCTTGAACGTGTATTTATGAATATGAATACTCCAACTAATACCAGTGCTGGTGCAATCACACTGTTTGAAGGAAGCTTGATTGAGCCTGAAATGGACCGCAATCAGATCCATGTCAATGCTGCATCTGATACGGATATTCTGAATGTAAAAATGCCACGTAATCTTTATCAGCCTAGTTGTTTAAATACCTTGTTTGATAATGGTTGTGGCTTATTAAGTTCTGCTTATGTAGTTAATACGCAAATAGAGGCAAACAGCACATCAAGTCGCATCATTTGCACCTTAAACCAGCCTCAAGGTTGGTTTACTCAAGGCGTTGTGGAGTTTACTCAGGGTGTTAATCGCGGGATTAAGCGGACAGTGCGTTTGCATGAATCGGGAGCATTGTTGCTTACCTTGCCACTTTTAGAAATGCCAGCAATTGGTGAGTCAATCAAAGTTTATCCTGGTTGTGATAAACGACTAGATACTTGCCAAAACCGCTTTACCAATAGAGCACGTTTTAGAGGTGCTCCGTTTGTTCCAATTCCAGAAACATCAATTTAAGAATTTTATATTCAACAGAATCCCTGCCTTAAACCGCAGGGATTTTTTTATAGGAATTTCATAAATGGCAGATTTACCTTTACCAAATGAATTAATAGGCTCATCCCTAACGGAAAGTGCTTTTAAAACAGGTCTTGTTAAATTATTAACAGGTGTTAATCAGGTCGCTGCAGAGGGTAACCAATTCACAGTAGATCAAGATGAAAAAATTGAAATCAGCCGTTCGCAAAATAACAGTAAATTCAGTTTAGACCAAGTGCTGTTTAATGCTATGCCAACCGCGACAACTGGAACACCAACTGTAGTTGTTCGAAATGGAATTAAGCAATTACGGCTTGTAAGTGCAACGACGGGAGGTTCAATTATTGCTCAATGGGATTTTGATGTAGCTTTGTTCACACGTGAATTTGCTGCTTCGATTGTTGTTGAGGGTTTAACGTCTGGGTCGAATGGTCTTGTTGGTATTCAGCAGCTTAATAGTAGTAATGCAATTATTGGTTCTACATATGCTTTGACGAGTGTAACAACGGCAATTACAAAACAGACTTTTAAAATGCAATCTTCTGGCGTTGTTGCCAATTGCAAAACCGTACGATTGGTTGTAAACATGCAAACAACAACAACACGAGAAATGTATGTTCATAGCCCATTCATTGCGGATGGCACAAACGCTGAATTTATTGCGCCACGCGACACAAGGAATGAGAACTTGTTGTTATCTACTTTTATCAAGACTATCGGCAAGAACCAATTCAACAAAGCGTTGGCTGAGGATGGAAAACTGATTGGTTATCAAACAGGAGCAACTTCAGCTTTTGCAAATGGCATGGCTTTTGGTAAACAACCTGTTCAGGCTGGTGGTACTTATACCTTCTGGATGCCCTTAAGTACGTCATTCGCTTTTAAGCACATCATTTACACCTATGATAAGTATGGTGTGTTTTTAGGGATGGATGCCTCTCAAGGTTCATCCAGTGAGTTGGTGAACTCAAATCCGCCTACCAGTATTACTTATGCAGATGGCGACAAAACTGTAACTTTCACTATTCCAGATAATTCAAATATTGCATTCATTCAGATGATGATTGTGTACGCAGCGCACACAACAACTGATTTCAATAATTTAATTAATGGAATGCAATTGGAACTTGGTACTAAGCGCACAGACTTTGCAGCTTATGATCCGAATGGGCAGGAGATGCTGTATTTAAAATCTTCAGCTCTGCTTGATACACCGGAAAGTGGTGGAAGCACAACTGTAGTGGAGGCAGGGAACACATTCACAGTGTACATAGATGGCACCTATGCCTATATCAGAACTCCGTTCAATGATACGTTGGATATGGTTCAATTGGTTCAATACGGAACAAATGCGAAGTGGTCGAATAATGTAATTAACCCTTACCAAATCAAAACCATCCCTAAATCGACAGCAAAAGAAAATCTTGTCACTGCCTACAATGCTGGAGCTTTGGTTGTGAGTCATGGGGATGATGCTGCACCGCTTCGCTACAACGGGACTTATATCGGGGCCAATCATGGTGCTTTTGTTGTTCACGAAGTTACGCAAACAGCACACGGTAAAACATTTGCGGATGTGGGTTCCAAGTGGTCAAACGGCACTCGAGAATATACGTTAATGCGTATCGTGGATGCTAATAAACTGTGGTTCGTTTCTAACAATACGGGAACAGCTACGCAGTGGGTCTATAATACAACCACACTTGCTTCAGGTACATTGACTCATGTTAGTGGCGCAACCAATACAGCAAACATTTCTGTGTCTGCTGATGCGATTACGCAGCTATTTAGTGCAGTTAATAATCATGTTAAGAAGTTAATAACAGATGGCTATAAAGAAATTTCTACATCTGGTTTCTATGATGTTGAGTCACTAGAGTTTATTGATTCATACAACATCATGAATGTTCCGGCTATCGTGGCCTATGCGCAAGCAGGAGCAGGAACTGCAAGTGAGCGTGAATTTACTTCAAACGCTATTGATTGGGATGTTCGTGTTCAGGTTGGCTACCGCTATGCGATAAACGGAAGTTTAACGATTAATACACAGCTTTATAAGAAGTCTGCAATTAACTTTGAATTTGCTGGATTAACTCAGGCTCTACCATTGAGTTATTCTGGTAAGACGTTGCTTCAGTATGCTCCGAAGATGAATACCGTGACAGTTGGTGGAACGCCTTACAATTTATCTAACGTAATTGATGTAACTAGTGTAACCGCAGTGATTAATATGCTTAAAGCTGATTGGTCAGATGCAACCAATCCGCCGGATCGCATGGCTCAGGTCGTTAAGTCTGGGGCAACAAAAGAATATGGTCATGTTATTGGATATAGTCTGACGCGCGGTGATACCAAGCCAAGCATCAGAAAAGACACAACAGATGCAGGTTTCTTCAACGGCCCGACTAAAAAGATGTACCCTAAAGCATTGGTTACTAATCTTGACACTGTATCAAATACGATTGCATACCGTTCACTCTACAACCCAAATCTACTACCAGAAGCAACGGTTTACACTTGGTATGAAGATAACGGTGAAATCTTTGTGATTCTTGATATTCATCAAAGTGCGCCAATGTTAAAACTTCCGCTTCCAGCAATGTTCAATGGTAAGTCTGCCGATGTAGTTGATAGTCATGCAAACTTCACACTACACAGTGAAATTGTGAGTGATGGTGGTCTACTTTGCTCGGTTGTGAATGGATATGCGACTGTAACAATTAAGTTGAGTTGATATGAAAAATCTTGAAGCTGTCGCAGAAGCCATGACTTGGTTAGGAACACCATACCATCATCAAGGGCGTGTCAAGGGTGTTGGTGTGGATTGTGGAACTTTACTTTGTGAAGTTTATGAAAAAGTGGGTTTAATTGACCACTTTGATCCACGACCATATCCACCAGATTGGCACATGCATCAGATGGGGCAGCGCTATCTAGAGCATGTTCAAAGTGTGTGCTATGAAGTTGAAGAGCCGCAACCAGGTGATATTGTGCTTTATCATTTTGGCAAGTGCATCAGTCATGGTGCCATTGTTGTTGATTGGCCAACGGTCATTCATTCCTATATTCATTTAGGGGTTATCATCCAAGATGGCACAAAAGGAAGTTTAGCCCGCCGTCGAGCGGGTTTTTTTCGCATGAAGAGGTTGAAATAATGGGTGGACTTTTTGGTGGTGCCACAATCAGCATGTCAGATACCCGCATTAATTCAATGCGGATCCAACAATCTGCTTATGGGCTTTGTCAGCCGTTGGTTTATGGTAAAACTCGTGTTGCTGCCAATATGTTTTGGTATGGTGATTTTAAAGCGATTGCACATACAACCACCACAAAATCAGGCGGCAAGGGAGGGAAAACAAAAACACAAAACACGACATATACATACAGTGCATCTTTGATGATGGGGCTTTGTGAAAATCAAATTAAAGACATTGGTATGGTTTGGGTGGATAAGGACCAATTAGTTGATAAAGAGGAAGGTGGCATCACTTATCACCCGATTGATCAACTTGGGTTTGAATTGTTCGATGGTAACAACAATCCTATGTGGGGTTATATTTCAGGTGCTCACCCTGACCAAGCACTTAATTACCCATTCCTAGGTTATGTTGCTGCAGCGAATTATGATCTTGGCGGTAGTGCCAGTTTGTCGAATCACAACTTTGAAGTGATTAGTAACATTACATTATCATCAACCATTCATGATGCGAACCCTGCAGATGTGATTGAGGATTTTATAAAGAATCCGCGGTATGGTGCAGCGCCTAGCCTGAACATAGCCAATATGGAAGAGTTCAGAACCTATTGTCGTGCAGCTAATCTTTTAATTTCACCGGCACTAACAGAGCAAAGAGAAGCCTATGAAACCATCAATGAGATTGTTGAATCAGTCAATTGTGCGGTGGTGCCAAGTCCAGATGGTTTGAAAATAAAATCATTTGGTGATGCGGCATTAACAGGGCATGGTGTTACTTATACGCCAGATCTAACACCAGTTTATCATCTAATGGATGATGATTTTATAGGTGATGATGAGCCAGTTAAAGTGCGCCGTAGCCGTGATACAGATGCTTATAATCATGTGCAAATTGAGTACATCAATCGGTACAACCAATACAATACTGAAACTGTTGAAGCCAAGGATCAGGCAAATATTGAAATGTTCGGTTTGCGATCGGAAGATCCTAAAAAATTAACATTTTTTTGTGAGCCTAAAATTGCTCGTCATGTTGCACAGTTGCGTTTGCAGCGGTTACTTTACGTGCGTAATGAATATGAATTTCAGTTGGGATGGAAATATTGCTTACTTGAGCCAATGGATATTGTCACCATTACGGACGAGTCGCTAGGCCTTGATCAATTTTCCGTTCGTATAACACGAGTTGAAGAAGATGAGGATGGTGTATTAACAATTACGGCTGAGGAACTGGCAGAGGGTTCGCGATCAGCTATTGAATATGACCTACAATCTTCAAATGGTTATCAAGGCGGTAATGAGGAACCAGGTGATGTGACAGCACCAGCAATTTTCGAACCGCCTTTAGATATTACAGATGGAAAGAATGAAGTGTGGGTGGCTATATCTGGTGGATTGAATTGGGGTGGCTGTAATGTTTGGGCCAGTCTTGATAACACAACCTATGAAATGATTGGCACTATTTATGGTTCAGCGCGATATGGGCAGTTAGTTGCAGCAATTGATAATGATGACACTTCAATGCAAGTTCAATTGAATACAGCAAGTCAATTATTTAGCGGCACATTATTAGATGCACAAACTGACCAAACTATATGCAAAGTTGGTGATGAGTATTTTAACTATCAAGATGCGACATTAAATGGATCTGGTCTTTATACATTGAGTAATGTGTTAAGAGGGCGTCTTAATGATAGCCAGAACCATAATTCTGGTGAAAGGTTTATTCGTTTAGACCGAGCGATATTTAAACATACTTATAGTAGCAACCTCATTGGTAACATCATCTATTTGAAATTCACAAGCTTTAACGGTCTTGAGCAAAAAGAACAGACGCTTGATGAAGTCACTGCATATAGTTATACACTTAATGGTGGCAGGCTCTCTGGTATTGTTGGCTTGTCACTGCAGTCTCCATTTGTTGGTACGTCTTTCAAGGCACAATGGCAAGTTGCAATAGGTGCAGATGGTTATAAAGTTCAAATTTGGTCTAACGGTGTAAAGTTACGTGAAGTTGAAACCACAAATACTGATTACAGCTATTCAATAGAAGAAGCAAAAGCAGATGGTGTACAGCGTTCATATACTATTCGTGTTGCAAGTAAGAGCGGTTCAAATTTAAGTACATTTGCAGAATTAAGTATCAGCAATGCTGTACCACCTGTGTTATCTAATATTTATACTGCGGCATCTTCAAGCTCAATTACGATTAATTGGGTGCCAAGTGATGTGCCTGATTTAAAAGATTATGCAGTTTGGTTAAGCAGTACAGCTAATTTTGATCCTACAGTTATACCACCATCTTGGACTGGTGCAGCATTAACAACAACGATAGGAGGCTTACAAGCAACAACACCATATTATATTCGTGTTGCGGCTAGAGATGTATGGAAAGATACAACTTGGAATTATTCAAATCAGATTACACAAAGTACTTCTGAATCTTAAAACATAGATTATTTCTATTTAAATCACCTCCTAATTAGGCGGTTTTTTATTATCTGGAGAAAAGAAAATATGGCAGAGCCAGTGAGTAGCGGTGCGGGTGCCGCAGTAGCAATCAAGATGTACGGCATGTGGTTTTTGATGGGAATAGCTATCTTCTCAGCAACTCTCGTTTACTTAGTTGTCGTAATGACACGGATGCCGCGGACACGCAATGAATGGGTTGTGAGTCTAATTACGACGGTAGTTGGTAGCATTGCAGGTGGGGGCTTTTTAATTCAGCGGTTCGGTCTGCATGACTACATTACAACATGGGCAGGGTTGTGTGCGGTGGGGGGATTGTTCTTTGTTTCGGGTTTGCCATTCTGGGCAATCATCAGGTGGACATTTAACTATGTAAACGCACGTGAAAATGCAACGATTATTGAAGTGGTTGAAGAGCTAAAAGACTTCAAAGATAACCTTTAACAAGCAGATCCAATCCAATGCCGCCGTTTGGCGGTTTTTTTACGTCTAGAGGAAAGTGAAAATGAATATTGAAGAATATTTAAATGAGTTGATTAAGCGTGAGGGTGGTTACGTAAACAATCCTGCTGACCGTGGCGGTGCTACAAACTTTGGTATTACTGAAGCAGTTGCTCGATCAAATGGATTTAAGGGGAATATGAAAGATTTGCCTCTATCTACAGCAAAAGACATCTATAAGAAACAATACTGGATCTCGCCACGATTTGACCAAGTAAATGTAATTAGTGCCGCAGTAGCTGAAGAGCTGCTCGACACAGGTGTGAATTGCGGTACTGGGTTTGCGAAGCCTCTACTTCAACGTGCATTGAATCTACTTAACAACCAAGGTAAGGGTGGTTGGTTAGATTTAGCTATAGATGGCGTGTATGGATCCGCAACTTTGAATGCACTCAAAATCTATTTAGACAAACGTGGCAAAGATGGGGAAAAGGTTTTAGTCCGTATTTTGAATATTATGCAAGGGCAGCGCTATATCGAAATCTGTGAACGTAACCCAACGCAGGAGCAATTCTTCTATGGATGGATCAACAATCGAACCGCATAACGTAAATGTTTATCACTGCAAACGCTCATTATCATCCTTGATAGTGAGCGTTTTTATTTTGTGTGTATTATCAGGCTGCACGGCTCACTCGATTAAAACAAACGTCTCAATTAGTGTGTGCTTGCAGTGTGTTCAAGGGAAAAATTAAACGGTTATGGCTAAATCAGTAATCTGTCAACCAAGATTTATGGCTAAATTTTGATTTTGTCAACTAAAGACCAGATAACGAAAGTTTTGTTGTGGAAATATAGGCGCTACATGTTTTACATATAGCGCTCAATTATTTAATGAGTTTTGTCAAAACATGCATATAAAGTTTCGTATCATGTATAAAAAATTGTGTTTATAAATATATTGATTGTTTTTTAACCAATTTGGTTATAAATATGATCAAAAACTTCTGCAAGCTTTTAACTATGGATCACACTTAAAACTATATAATTATTCTTCAAACCAAGAGACCAACCAGACTCTTTATAGAATGGCTCGCCGTACTTAATTGTGTGCTCGATATAGAAGTAGACCCAGTTTTTCATTTTTTATTCTCAAATTGGTTTTTCTATATGGTAGTGTTCTTCAAAATAGTAGTCATTAGAAATATCTAACCAAGCATTTAAGTCATGATCAAATTCTAAAACGCGGTTCTTAAACAGTCTAATCACGCGATTATTTTTAAAACTAAAATGAGAGGTTTCATCTGGTAGCTCAGACCAGTCAACTTGGCCATGATCAGCAAACCAATCTTCCCAAGCTATTTGGATCTCTTTTATATAGAACTCTTGTTTCTCTTTGTTCCATGCGAAAGGGTGGTCTGTATTTAGTTTTTTGACATGCTTCCGGATGAAATACTTATTTTGCTTATGCTCTTCGATAAAACTATTTATTAAAGACTCTAAGAATTTATAAGGCACAGTGATCGTATCATCTAAAGCTACTTCAAAAGCTTCGAAATTATCCATGTGAGAGAAACTGCGCTGTGTCTTATTCCATTCCTTAAAATGATTGTTGTATGTACCCTCAGCAACATTGATTGCTTCAGCAAAGTCCAAGCGATGATCGCCGCGTTTTTTTAGATTCACATATCGCTTCAATGTGTTCCATGATTCATGAAGAGTGATTGTCTGCAGCTGTGGAATAGTAAAACCTTCTTCAGCATATCGAGTGGCAGCTTCATGGCGCAAATCGTGAAATCTTAGATCTTCAATGTTTAATTGAGAACATGCTCTAGTGAAGTAAGCTGAAACGGTTTGAGTATTTACAGGCACTAATAACTTATCGCTATAGCCAAGTTCCAATACACGCTTACGGGTTTCACTTTCCATTAGCTTGCCAACCAGGGTAATTGTCTTGGACTCTAAATGAAAATATTTATGGTTGCCCTCAGATCCATCAGGATGTTTAGCGTCACGAACTAACCATTGGGTATTATGTCGATCATAATCTGTAAGACGCAGAGAGCAAATTTCATCCTCGCGTCTGCCTGAATAAATTGCGAACCACATAATTAAATGCATTGGCATTGATTTTCGCTTTCTCATCCACTTTGTATAAAAGTGAGTGGTAAGGGCTTGCAGTTCTTCAGAAGTGGGGAGTCGATCGCGTGTTTTACTTTTTGTGACGATACGAGACTTTCTTAAACCGGTTACGGATTTTTCAAACTCATCAATCGTGCGCTCAATCTCTTTACCCCAAACAAACTGGGCGTGAACCATGACAGCTTTAATGTGGCTTAATTCTTTTAAAACTGTTGATGGTGCTACACCATCTGTACCCAGTACTGGGTCTCCTTTGCGCCGTCCAATTGCATAGTCTGAGAAATCTTGTCGGGTCAAAGAATAGATATTTCTTTCAGATAGCTCTACACTAGCGATCTGTTTTAATGCACCAGTTTTTGTTCTAGCAAAACTATCCGCTTCATTTAAATATGCAGTGATAAATTCAGCCAAAGTTTCATGCTTTAATTCTGCAGCTGGATTAAGCATCTTTTCTGGATTGATTTCTATTTCAGCTTCAGTACGCTTGATCCATTCATCAGCCAATGATTTTTTACTGAATGTCTTTGATGCATTGAATGTAGGATAGCCTTCGCGCTTAACTCTGACTTGGGCACGGTATCTGATAGATCCATCTGTTTGAGTTCTTTTTGTGACCGTTCCCATTAATTTGCACCACAGATATTTCAAGGTGCAAATAGGGTGCAACTAAACACCATCGAAAGTCAAGAATAAGCGACTAAACGAGAGTAAACGAGGTTTAAGGAATTGAGTCAAAACAACACTATTAAAGAATTGTTTGATAAATCAATAGATAAGAAACTTTGGGTCGCGCCTATGGCGGGCGTCACTGACAGACCGTTTAGAACACTCTGTAAATATTTCGGTGCAGGGCATGCGGTCAGTGAAATGATGACTGCTAATAAAACTTTGCGCATGAGTAAAAAGAGTTTATATCGGGCTAACTTTGATGGTGAGCTTGCACCTATTTCTGCGCAAATCGCAGGTTCTGATCCTGAGCAACTTGCTGAAGCTGCACGTTATCAAGTGGCAAATGGTGCGCAAATTGTTGATATTAATATGGGCTGCCCAGCCAAAAAAGTATGCAACAAACTTGCGGGTTCAGCATTACTACAAGATGAAGATTTAGTTGCACGGATTTTAGATGCTGTGGTGGCAGCGGTTGATGTGCCAGTGACTTTAAAAACTCGATTGGGTTTTTTAAATGGACATGAAAATATTTTACGTGTTGCAAAACGTGCAGAAGAATCAGGAATCGCTGCCTTGGCATTGCATGGTCGTACTCGTGAAGATATGTACTTGAATACAGCACGCTATGATCTGATTAAACAAGTTAAAGAATTGATTGATATTCCTTTGATTGCGAATGGCGATATTGATAGCCCAGAGAAAGCCAAGTATGTATTAGATTATACGGGGGCAGATGCCATCATGATTGGTCGTGCTGCTCAAGGTCGACCATGGATTTTTCGAGAAATAGCGCATTATTTAAAAACAGGTGAACACTTGGCTGCACCTGATATTCAAGAAGTAAAAAATGTACTCTTAGGACACTTGGCAGAATTGTATCAATTTTATGGTGAATATTCGGGTTGTCGAATTGCACGTAAACATATCGCTTGGTATACCAAAGGTTTACGTTCAAGCAATGAGTTTCGTCAAAATATGTATAAGGTCGAAAGCACTGTCCATCAGGCAAGGGTTGTAGAGGCTTATTTTGATCAGTTGCTTGATTTAGGGCAGCGTATGAGCGATGTACAAGTAGAACAAATCAATTTATTAGAAATTAAATAATTTTAAGCTTTAAATACCTGCAATGAATTTGATCATTACAGGTATTTTATTTATTCCAAATGTGCAGTGATTTTCTGCAAAATTTGTAAAATAACATCAAACTCACTTTGTAGCGGCGTACTTTTACGAGTCACTAGAGCCAAGGTGCGGCTAGGTGCATCAGTAATAGGCTTTACAGCAATTTCTTCATTAAAGTGAATCATACTGTTTTTTAAAGCAATTTCTGGCAATAGAGTAAAACCTAAGTCAGAAGATACCATTTCAACTAATGTTGGCAATGAGCTTGCTTTTAAACGATGATCATTTTTACGTTCACCCACTGGGCAAGCACTCAATGTATGATCGCGTAAACAATGACCTTCTTCCAAAAGCATTAAACGAGATAAATCTAGATCGTCTAATGAGTTAGCTTCAGCAGCATTTTTGTCTTTTTTATTGTAAACAACAAATAGATTTTCTTTCGCAATCTCAGAGACTTTTAAACCACGTGTGTCAAATGGAAGTGCAAGAACAATCATGTCTAAATTGCCATGCTCAAGCTTTTCTACAATTTTTTCACTTTGTGCTTCATGTAGATGAAGTTGAATTTTAGGCAATTGCTGATGCACTTCATCAAGTAATTGAGTCAAAATAAAGGGTGCAATGGTCGGAATAATGCCAAGATGCAAATCACCCGTTAATGGTTCACTCATTTCTCGACTTAAACGCATTAAGTCCTGTGCATCGGCAAGTAATACTCGTGCTCGTGCAACAACTTGCTCACCCAAAGGCGTTAAACGGACGTTTTGACGATCACGTTCAACTAAGACGCCACCTAATAGACGCTCCAGTTCCATAATCCCACCCGATAACGTTGATTGGGTGACAAATGAACGGCGTGCTGCTTCGGTAAAATGTAAAGTTTCTGACAACGTAACTAAATATGATAGCTGTCTTAATGAAGGTAATGCAGCCATAGTGTCCTAGTGTGATGATCTAAAGTGATTAGCAAACAAACCGCTAAGTTGTGGAATGAAATGTGCAGGAATATCATGCCCCATTCCATGAATTAATTCAAACTTAGCACCAGAGATCGCCTTTGCAACAGCTTTCCCATGACTTGGTGGTAGCAAACGGTCTTTGGAACCGTGAACAACCAAAGTCGGTTGAGTAATGTTCTTGTTTAAAGGTAATAAAGAACCTGTACATAATATTGCTAAAAACTGTTGAAGTACACCCGCTGGATAGAAACTACGACGATATAATTTACGAATCGTCTGTATTGCCTCAACTTGATTGACATATCCAGGTGAGCCAATGATATGAAATACTTTCAAACTATGATTTACAATCGCATCTTCATCATGTGCTTCTGGTTTTCCGATTAAACTAAATAATTGCTTAGGGAAGGGAGGTGGTAAAAATGGTTGATTATTGCTGGTGAATAATAAACCAATTTTTTCAACTTTTTCTGGATATTTAGCAGCGACGATTTGCGAAATCATACCCCCCATAGAAGCACCTAAAATATAGGTTTTTCCCAATCCAAGTTGATCTATTAACATCGCCACATCATCAGCCATATCATAAAGTGTATATGGTGCACCTTCATTTCCAAGCCCAAACATAAAACGTCCCATCAGTTTCATGGTGTTCAGTCTTTGTCTTTTATTACGGATCTTTGAAGATAAGCCAATATCTCTATTGTCAAAACGAATAACGCGATAACCTTGATCAATCAATGATTTACAAAAGAAATCAGGCCAAAACAGCATCTGAGCACCCAAACCCATAATCAATAGAATCGTGGGGTGTTCAGGATTACCACCCATTTCAACATGCAATTCTATGCCGTTTCCCAAGGTAACTTTGGTTTCTTGCATAAATGCAGCATAGGGTGACACGTTAAATTGGAGAGCACTGTTCATGGTTTTCATTCCAAGTTGAATTCTTTTTATATTTTAAGAGTTTGTTATACATCATATCTATAACAAACTCATGTATTTCAAACTTAAATTTGAGCTGGAATCAAATCTGGTACCAGTTTAGTTAAGCTCAGACGTTGCTTACCAGCCGATGCACCTAAAAGCACAAAACCTCTTAGTGTACCTTCGCTGTCAGTCGCTTTAGCGAGCATACCATCATCAAATTCTTCAGTTTCCCAGTTTACTTCAACTTCTAATGGCGCAGGTAACACCGTTAAAGGCGCTGCTGGTGTTTTCACGGCAACAGGCATTGCAGGGTAGTGTACTGCTGTTGTTTGACCACTCAAGGTTTTTGCTAAAGCACGTGCTTGTTGCATGATTGGCATTACAAACGGTAATAATGTTCCATTCACTTCTGCGCAGTCACCAACAGCATAGATATCGGCTTGGTTAGTTTCCAATAATGTATTGGTGATGATTCCGCGACTGGTTTGAATATTTGCAGCTTTTGCTAAAGATGTATTTGGCTGTAAACCAATCGCCGAAAGCACGATATCCGCAATTAAAGTCTGACCTGTTGCCAAAGTTACTTCGTAATCTTCACCATTATTAATTTTCGTTACTTTCTCAACAGTGGTTGATAGAGCGAATTTAATACCTGCTTGTTCTAAATTTGTTTTAAAAGCATCAGCGACATGATGTGGTAATAAACGACCCAATGGCTGAGGTGCAAGGTCAATTACAGTTACATCATAACTGCTATGTAATAAGTCATTCGCAAATTCGCAACCGATTAAACCTGCACCTAAAATCACCACACGTTTATCTTTACGCTTGGCTAAATTTTCACGGAATAAACGATAGTCAACTAAAGAGTTTACGACATGAATATCTTCACTGCCATCACCTGAAATTGCTAAACGAATTGGATTTGCGCCAACTGCAAGTACCAGTTTTGAATACGGCTGAGAAAATGTCTCACCATTTTTTTCTAATGTAATTTTATGCTTTTCGGCATCAATTTCTTTAACCCAAGTCTCAGCTTCAATACGCATATTGAGTTGAGTGCCCATTTTTGCAGCATCACCCAATGCAATTTGTTCAGGTGCTTTATTTCCTGCAAAAGCATTAGATAGGGTCGGTTTTGCATAGTTTACTGCATCATCCCCACAAATCATCACGAGTTCATGTTCTGGACTGAGTTTCCGAAATTCTCGTGCAACGGTATATCCTGCCATGCCCGATCCGATGATGACGATAGGATGCATTGTAATCTCCACTATATTTTCATTTAAAACAAACAATAGGAAAAAAAAGACCATGATCATTGTCATGGTCTTTAGTATCTATTTAGATTTCAACCATTTCAAAATCTGCTTTTGAAACGCCGCAATCTGGGCAAGTCCAATCATCAGGAATATCTTCCCATTTAGTACCTGCTGCAATGCCGTCTTGTGGCCAACCATCTGCTTCGTCGTAAATCCACCCACAAACGATACATTGATATTTTTTCATGTGACTCTCCAAACTGATAGGTGTGATGTCATGCCTTTCAGTAAACTATTCCATAATGTCGCTACGATCGCTGCAATAGAACAAACTTGTGTTGATCAGGAGTTGATTTTTACGCAGAACGACTTTTAAGTAAAGTAAATGCAAGAGTTTAATCATTTATAAAAAAACTAATATGGCAATTCAATCTGAAACTATTGTAATTTGAGCAATTACTCTAATTTTTTATTGTGTTTTTAGTCGATTGTTACGATAAAAATAACCAATGTATGAGTTTGGTTTGAATAAAAAATAAACATTTAGAATTGTAATATGATGGATTATGAAAATAAAAATGGAGAATAATTTATGGAAACCTTGTCGTTTGATATAAAAATTTATGCATCCCCACAACGCGTATGGGACATTTTATGGACCAAAGAAACCTATCAAGATTGGACTAAATTTTTCTCATGTAGTTCGACTATGCAAAGTGATTGGACTGTTGGCGGTCAGACACGTTTCTTTGATGGAGAAGGAAACGGTATGATTTCAACCATTGAAAGTATTGATCAGCCTAAAGAAATTGTCTTTAAACATTTAGGCATGATCCAGAATGGTAAAGAAGACTTTGATAGTGAGGAAGTTAAGTCATGGGCTGGCTCATTGGAAAAATATTTATTATTTGATTTGGATGGGATAACCCAATTGCATGTCGAAGTGGATATTCAGCCTGAATATACTGAAATGATGAATAAAGGATTTGATCAGGGGCTAGCACTCGTCAAACATTTAGCTGAGAAAGATAGTTAAGTAAATTCAAAAATTTTAAGAAAATGTAGATATTAAAGTTATCCAATAGATACAAATATTTGCTTTTTTCTTATTAATGTCATTCAAATGCTGCGAAAATAGCTTTTGATCTGTTATTCTATGCGACTTCAAATTTACTTAGATCGAGGCAGAGATGACGCAACAAAACGCTCAATCGAATTCAGAAC
>Ga0209599_10000368_pt1 | contig 30801 bp, 21 predicted proteins | sample Shrwel_input2_FT_FD_187534 | JGI IMG/M metagenome (GOLD analysis project Ga0209599, IMG submission 187534) | Subsurface microbial communities from deep shales in Ohio, USA - Utica-3 well 1 S input2 FT (SPAdes) (version 2) ...
AACACGGCATTGGCGTGGTCCTGGGCACTTCCGTATTTGCCCTGCTAATAGCTATCACCGTGTTGAGCTTAAAGAAGGAACAGACTGCTGGACAATGTTCATGCCTGGTCCACAACGTAGAGAATGGGGTTTCCTAGTAAACAACAAATGGATACATAACAACACATACTTAACAGAAAAAGCAAAGCAATGAATAGTAAAGAAAAAGAAGTAATGGATATTCTGCAGGAAGAATGTGCAGAAGTTATTCAAGCAGTTAGTAAAATTAGCCGCTTTGGTTTAGATAATTTAAAACCGGGAAAGCCAAAAACTAACCGTGAACACCTAGAAGAAGAACTAGGTGATTTGTATGCTATGATTGAAATCTTACAAGAACTAGATGTTGTAAGTTGGACTAATATTGAGAAGGCTGCTGAAGCTAAACGTGAAAAGCTCAAGCAATGGTCAAATATCTTTACTGACTAAATTTAGTTATTTGTTGATCTGACCTATCTACACAGGCTCGCATGCCGCAAGTATGCGGAGCAGATGGTAGTTGAAAATTAGGACTCCATAAATTTCCCAAGGGCTTGTCATTGCAACTACTACCAGATACATACCCCTGATGAGAAATAACTAATTTCTCAATTCCTACATTACATAGATAACCTGTATAGACAGGATTTTCTTCAATCTTTTTTTCATATCTTTCTTCAAATGTTGTTTCTTGAAAATGTTGCTGTACTTCTACTAATTCTTCTCCACGCATAATACGTAACTGTTGTTCAGTGTAAGCAAGCATTCCGGCAACTGGATCTGCCTCATTGTATAGCACAGCTTTACCTATTTGTATACCGCATTCAGATTGTAATTCTAAAACACGTTTCATGTCTTCATCAAAATAATTAGGACGGATAGGTGACGAAATATCAATATTCTTTCCTGCTTTTTGGAACGCCTCAATAATAAATTTCATAAGTTTTGGATTTTGCCAATAATGATAAGATAAATGAAGACTATCAACATGGGGTTCTATAGCCCACCAATCTAACCAAAGTTTACCACCGTTAGTAGTAAGATCAATCGTGCCGCCTCTCTCTTTGCATAGTTTTAACATCATAGGAAAATCAAACATGTCCAACGGTTCACCACCATTAAATGTCCAATCAATTTTTCTTCCTAGAGAATCGTAGTGATCGATTAATTTTCGAGTGACTTCCATATACTCGAGTATTCCTCGGGGAAGTTCTCCTCCTCGAAATCGAATCGGGCAGTAACTACATTCCGATGTGCAGTAGTCATTCAACATCCAATTTATATGTGTTTTTAAATTACTCATTTGTTACCTTATATTGTTGACAAATCTAAATAAACGTGTATAATGTATTTAAGTACTTCCTAGGAACAATAAATGAACAAAATTAAAGTATCCGAATTATTCTATTCAATTCAAGGTGAGGGGCGTTTTATGGGCGTGCCTTCCGTTTTTCTACGCACATATGGCTGTAACTTTACCTGTCAAGGGTTTGGTATGCCTAGAGGCGAATTAAGTCACGAAGCAACAGACATTGCGGCTACTCATACAATGATTAGCCCGTTTACAGAATATAAAGCATTGCCACTAGTGTCAACTGGTTGTGATAGTTACGCTAGTTGGCACCCTGCTTTTAAAGATCTAAGTCCAATGATTAATGTAGACGGACTTGCAAAAGATATTGTGGCTACACTGCCTTTTGGCGAGTGGCGCGATGAACATTTGGTTATTACAGGTGGCGAGCCGTTACTAGGTTGGCAAAAGGCTTACCCGGCTTTGTTAGAGCAACCGTGCATGTCAGAGTTAAAAGAAATTACGTTTGAAACAAACGGCACAATGCGTTTAACAAAAGATTTTAAACAATACTTACATACTTGGGCACACCATCACGATAAAGATTTTATGCGCGAAATTACATTTAGCGTTAGTGCTAAACTTCCAGCGGCTGGTGAACCTTGGAAAGATGCAATTAAGCCTACAGTAGTTGTTGACTATCAAGAATACGGATACGTGTATTTGAAATTTGTTGTGGCAACTGAACAAGACATCGAAGATGCACTAAAGGCCACAGAAGAATTCCGTGCTGAAGGATTTAAAGGTCCTGTATATTTGATGCCAGTTGGTGGCGTAGAGAGTGTTTACGCTCTAAATAATAAAGCAGTAGCATTAGCGGCTATGAAACACGGACTTCGCTACAGTGATAGATTGCAGGTTCCACTATTTAAAAACGAATGGGGTACATAATATGAACAAGTTTATTAAAAAATTATTTGGTATAGATAAAATTGAAGCCGAAACAGAAGAAGCTATTCGTCAAAAAGTAGCGGCTCAGTTATCGGCAGAAAAAGCCTTTGAAGCAGAACGCCTTGCTAAACTAACGCCAAAACAAATTGCCACTGAAAAGAAAGAACCCTGGGTTCAAGTATTAGATACACATGTCAACAAAGACAACATTAAGAATGGTTTTTTTGAACTTGACTGGAATGAGTATTTTGTGTTACAATTAAAAGAAGCAGGCTACAAAGGCGATACAGAAGAAATGATTGTTGACTCATGGTTTGGCGAACTATGTAGAAATGTAGGCGGTGAATCGGGCATTAACATGAACCAGCGTACAGCAGGTTATATTAATGTAAACAATTTAGGTGATGGTAGAACAGAGGTTTCTTAATGTCTAAGACATATATTTTAGTAGATACAGCAAATACATTCTTTCGTGCTCGTCACGTAGTTCGTGGAGATCTTAATGATAAGATTGGCATGAGCATTCATACTGTATTAAGCAGTATTCGAAAAGCATGGCGTGACTTTAACGGTGACCATGTAGTGTTCTGTCTTGAAGGTCGCTCGTGGCGTAAGGACTTCTATGCTCCTTACAAGCGTCAACGCACAGAGGCTCGTGCCGCACATAGTCCTAAAGAAGCAGAAGAAGAAAAAGTATTTTGGGAAACGTTTGATAATTTTAAAGACTTTATCATTACTAAAACAAATACCACAGTCTTACAGAATCCACAATTAGAAGCAGATGATTTGATTGCAGGCTTTATTCAAGCACATCCGAACGACAACCATGTAATCATTTCAACAGATGGCGACTTTGCACAACTCATTGCACCTAACGTGAAACAATATAATGGCGTAATGCAGATCACAACCACACACGAAGGATACTTTGATGAAAAAGGTAAACGTGTTAAAGATAAAAAAACTAATGAAGTTAAAGCCGCGCCGGACCCAACTTGGTTACTCTTTGAGAAGTGTATGCGTGGCGACACCTCCGACAACATCTTCTCTGCTTATCCGGGAGTACGTGAGAAGGGGACAAAGAATAAGGTTGGTCTCCGTGAGGCCTTTGCTGATAGAGAATCCAAAGGCTACTCGTGGAACAACATGATGCTTCAGCGCTGGACCGACCACGAAGGTGCCGAACATCGTGTATTAGACGACTACACTCGCAATGTAAAACTATGTGATCTAACAGCACAGCCCGATAATATTAAAACTATAATTAAAGAAACTATTGATACCGCAACGGCCGCAGAGAAAAGTATTCCACAAGTTGGAATTCGTTTGCTAAAGTTCTGTGCAGAGTTTGACTTACAAAAAATTAGTGAGCAAGTACAAAGTTATGCGGACCCACTTAATGCAAGGTATGTAGCATGAATTTTATATCAAAAGTAGTAATTCCAAACAAGGAATGGATTATTGAAGATCACGGACAAAAGATAGGTTCAGTAGCAAAACTAAAAAAAGGTTACGAATTTTTTAGACGTGGGCAAAAGATCAATTTTAAAGATCTTAAAACATTCACAGAAGAATTTGGTGTAACACTTGTCGAAGGTAAAAAAACTCATAATTTTGAAATAGAATCTGTTAGTTACAAAATCTATGAATTTCCATGTAGCTCAAAACCCTTTGAATCTGTTTACAATGTTAAAAAGAAATTACCTTTATTTGCTAAGAGTGCCAAAAGTAAGAGTCAATATTGTGCAGGTTACTATGTAATTAAATTCCGCAAAGGCTGGGTCAAGAGTTTTTGCCCTAAACTAATTACACTAGAACGGTATCCATTTCACGGTCCTTATAAAACAGAGATCGAAATGAAGGCCATGCTTAATACTGTCAACAAAACATGAAACAACTCAATACATTACCTATAGAAGACTTCTTAGAAAAGACTAGAATTGCTATCAAAAGCAATCAAAAAAGTCTAACTTTAACTATAAAAGAAGCTACAGATTTACAAAATAGTCTTAGTATTGTAATGACTAGACTAAGCGGAAACTTAGATCAAATGCTGTCAGAAAATCAATTTCCAGACAAGATTGAAATAAAAGTAGACGGTGGCAAATTCTAAAAACCTGCTAAATATATACGCACTTTTCGGAGATACGTATATTATGAGCAGACCAAAACCTAAAGTTTTGTTAGAAATTACTAATAAAAAATCCTATAAAACTGATCAAGTTTTAGAGTCTGAAGCCATCTGGGCAGTCTTTTACGAAGACAAACCAATTAACCTCAAAACTACCAGTGTTGTTGCACAGCAACTAGGTCCAAAATACAAAAAAGTTAGTTTTTCAAACAGCGGTCATGCATTTAATCTAGCAGAAAAATTAAACAAATTATTCAATACCACTGACTTTACCGTTTACAAACTAACAACCGGCGAAAAAGTCATAAATGAATCCGAAGCATGAGATAACCAAAATCGTTCTAGAAGCCAAAGGGCTTGTAGCAGATGAGAAGCGGATTAAACAAACTATCCCAATTTGGTGGGTAAACCCAAGAAAAAAAGAAAAAGGCGGGCTCAGACTTACTGAGCAAGGATTTGAATGCCTGCAACAGGCAGATATCAAATGCTATGAGATTAGATTTGACGAGCCCATTTTCTTTACTAATAAACTAGCCATCTGGATTGACCAAAATATGGACTGCCCATTTTATATAAACAATAAACGTATTTGGGTATTTGGAGAAAAGATGGCTGTCCAATTAGTGTTGTTTTCTGGCAACATTGCAAAGTTCCAAAGAGCCAGAGAAAGATTTACAGAAAAACAAAAAAACACTTGACAAGAGACAAGATCTTTGCTATAATTAACTTACTGTAAAACATACAGCTTCAACAGTTTTTTAAAGAAAGTAGATTATGTCAGAAAAAATGTCAGCTAATCGCACTGTTAGCCCTAACGAAGCCAAAGCGGCAATTCGTAAGTGTATCAAAAAACAACGCCCTGTGTTCATGTGGGGTCCCCCCGGTATTGGTAAATCCGATATTGTTAAACAAATCGGTAACGAGCAAGAGCGTGAAGTTATTGACGTTCGTTTGAGCTTGTGGGAACCTACTGACATTAAAGGTATTCCATATTACAATTCCAATTCTAATACAATGACTTGGGCTCCTCCTGCAGAATTGCCCACTGATCCAGAATCTACTGCGATCTTGTTCTTGGACGAATTGAACTCTGCGGCTCCTGCTACACAGGCAGCGGCTTTCCAATTGGTGCTTAATCGTCGTGTTGGTACTTACCAATTGCCAAAAGGTGTTAGCATTGTTGCCGCTGGTAACCGTGAGGGCGACAAAGGTGTAACTTATCGTATGCCTGCTCCGTTGGCTAATCGTTTCTTGCACGTTGAACTCCGTTGCGATTTTGATGACTGGCACCAGTGGGCTGTTACCAATCGCGTTCACGAGCAGGTTGTTGGTTACTTGGGTTTTGCCAAGCAAGACTTGTATGACTTTGATCCAAAAAGTTCTAGCAAGGCATTTGCTACTCCTCGTTCTTGGATGTTTGTCAGCGAGCTGTTGGAAGAAGATGACGTTCCAGATAACACATTGACTGATTTGATTGCAGGTGCAGTCGGTGAAGGTCTTGCTGTTAAGTTTATGGCACACCGCAAAGTAGCAAAACAGATGCCCAAGCCAGAAGATATTTTGGCAGGTAAAGTTAAGAAGTCTGAGATCAAAGAAATCTCTGCTATGTATTCTTTGACGATTAGTCTTTGCTACGAGCTTCAAGAAGCAGATCGCAAGAAAGCTAAGAATTGGGATGCTATGGCAGACAACTTCTTTGGCTTTATGATGGATAATTTCCCCACAGAGTTAGTCGTTATGGGTGCTAAGGTTGCGTTGACTAATTATCAATTGCCGTTTGATGCCAGCAAATTGGCTAACTTTGACAAGTTCCATACCAAATATGGTAAGTACATTATCCAGGCAATGGAAGGCTAAAATTGGACCCTGCGGGGTCCTTTTTTACTTGCTCTTTTGATGAAATGAATGTATAATAGTATTATCGCAACTAGGAGTTATCATGTCAGTAATGAAAGCTGAAAAGCAAAAGAAACAAGATTGGGTAGGCAAAGAATTTAGTTCTGCTGAAAAGGCAAAAATCCTTGACAAGCTAATTACAGCCCGAGTCGGTTTGTTGTTGCGTCATCCGTTCTTTGGTAATCTTGCCACACGCCTTAAAATGGTAGATGCCAGCGAGTGGTGTCATACACTGGCCACAGATGGTCGCAACTTTTATTTCAATTATGGTTTTGTAAACAAGCTCACACCTAAAGAGGCAGAGTTTGGCTTTGCACACGAAGTTCTACATAATGTATTTGATCACATGGGACGTCGGGATAGTCGAGATCCTATTCTTTCAAACATTGCCGCTGACTTTGCTACTAACCAAATTCTTAAAGATGAAAGAATTGGCACAGTGCCAAGTTTCCTTAAAATTTATCAAGACGACAAATATCGTGGCATGAGCTACGAGCAGATCTATGATGACCTTTACGAGAAAGCAGACAAGATTGATATCGGCTCACTAGGTGAATTGTTAGACGAACACTTGGACGGTGACGGTGATGACGGCGACGAAGGTGAAGACGGAGACCAAGAAGGCAAGGGCAAAGGTCGTCCACGGTTGACCGCAGAAGAAAAGAAACAAATCCGTGATGAGATTAAAGAGGCTATGGTAGCGGCGGCTCAGAGTGCCGGAGCAGGTCGTGTTCCAGCAGGCGTTCAGCGTATGATCAAAGATTTTACCGAGCCTAAAATGGACTGGCGACAACTCTTGCGTATGAATATCCAAAGTATTCTTAAGAGCAATTTCAGCTTTAGCCGCCCTAACCGCAAGTCGCAACATAGCGGTGCTATTTTGCCCGGTATGACCAATGATGAAACTATTGACGTTTCTATTGCCATTGACATGTCAGGCAGTATTTCAGATGCTATGGCTAAAGACTTCTTGTCAGAAGTCAAGGGCATTATGGACGAGTATGTTGACTTCAAATTAGACTTGTGGTGCTTTGATACTCAAGTATATGGCTATCGACAATTTACAGGCGATACCGCTGATGAGATTATGAGCTATGAATGCAAAGGTGGTGGTGGAACAGACTTTGACGTAAACTATGACTTTATGAAAAATGAAGGTATTGAACCCAAAAAGTTCATCATGTTTACAGACGGATATCCTTGCGGTAGCTGGGGTGACGAAGACTATTGCGACTCATTGTTTATTGTACACGGCAATGAAACCATAGTTTCTCCATTCGGCCAGACAGCCTATTATAAATAAAGTAGGTACATAATGTCGCTAAATAGAGGGACAGTTAATGCGTTAAATGTTTTGGGATTTAGGAAGCTATCCTTTATTCCAGAACACTTTGCTAGACTCTCTATAGATCATAGGATAGATGTTAAGTCCGTAGAGCATTGGATTGAATACAATCTTAACAGTAGGTATGCAATTTGTAGAAACTACGGATTAGATCATGCTAGAAAGGTTATCGAAATTACAGAAATCGGTCTAGAGGATGCTAAAGAACTAACTATGTTATCATTAGGGTGTCAACATTTACATAAGAAAAAGGAATTATTTTAAAATGGAAAATCAAGAACAAGCACAAATGGAAACTCAACCAGTAGGCGGTGAAGCACCAGCGGCAGCACCTACTCCAGAGTTAACAATTACAGATTTAATTAACATCAGAGCAGTAGTAGATGTTGCAGTTCGCCGTGGTGCATTTGGCGCCAGCGAAGCGTCAGCAGTTGGAGCAACTTTTGACAAGCTGAACACGTTCTTAAATGCTGTTGCACCAGCAAAAACTGAAGAACAACCACCAGCACAATAAAAGGAGAAGCACATGAAACATGTGGGAAAAATGAAAAACAACTCTGCTAGAGTTGCAGTAGCATATAGAACACTACCAGGTGATTCAGCAAGTGCCTTAGTTATTGGTACTTCTGGTTTACCGGATGCATATCACGATTCGTTGATGGCATTGATTGAGAGCGATGCAGGACAACAAGCTAATGAATTGGCTGATGTATTAGCAACACGTAGGTTTCCAGACGGAGGCGTAATGCTCCAGTGGCTACATGCAGGCGGACACTTGAAAAAAGTTCCTACTACTCTTGTGCTAATGACTCCAAACAACCAAAGTTTGATTCCGCTTAACGAACTCAATGTTGTTATTGCAGAACAAAAGGGGGTTGCCGTTGACGAGCTAGCAGTTACTGAAGACGGCAAACCTGCTACAAAGAAAGAACTAGCTGCCGCTAAAAAGAACAAGGAAGAAATCATTGTTACTAGCGAAGTTGAAGCAAATGTTAGTAGCAAAGAAATGACTCCTACTGAGATGCGCTCAAGGGCAGACAAACTCTTTAAAGAAGCACAGGCTCTACGCAAGCAGGCAGATGCAGTTGATCCACCAAAGAGTAAGAAAAAAGAAGCCGCAGTAGTGGACATTGAATAATGCATCCAGATAAGGTCTACCTCGATGCTCTAAAAAATATTTTGGAGAACGGTGAAGACCGTCCAGATCGAACAGGAGTTGGTACACGAAGTATCTTTGGTCTCCAAATGCGTTTTAATTTAGAGGACGGCTTCCCTGCTATTACTACAAAAAAGTTAGCATGGCGGGCCGTTGTATCTGAATTACTTTGGTTTATTGAAGGCAGTGGAGATGAATATCGTTTAAGAGAAATCCTACACGGTGATCGATATTCTGAAAAGAGAACTATCTGGACTGATAATGCAGAAGCAGACTACTGGGTTAAACGTAAACTACAAAGACATCCAGGCGATCTAGGTCGTGTTTATGGAGTCCAGTGGCGTAGATGGCGTAAACCGTTAGTTCGTATTAACAAGGTTGTATTGCAAAATCACGATCAGTTGTTAGAATTAATCAACGGCATTAAAGAAGATCCTTACAGTCGCAGACATATCATTACAGCATGGAATCCAGGTGAACTAGACTTAATGGCTTTGCCGCCATGCCATATGATGGCACAGTTTTATGTTAATAATGGAAAGTTAAGCTGTCAGATGTATCAACGTTCAGCTGACATGTTTCTTGGAGTGCCATTTAACATTGCTAGCTACGCATTGTTTACACATATGATAGCCCAGGTATGTAATTTAGAAGTTGGAGAGTTAATTATTACTCTAGGCGATGCTCATATCTATAACAATCATTTTGATCAAGTTAAAGAACAACTCAAACGTGAACCAAAACCGTTAGCTACGTTAGAATTAAATTCAGAAATTTCTGTTATTACTGAGTTTGAAATGGAAGATATTGAACTAGTTGGCTATGAAAGCCACGATGCTATTAAAGCACCAATGGCTCGTTAAACTACTAATACTTCAATTACCCCAAAGCCCTCGGATTGAGTTCCTAGGGCTTTTCCTATTACAGAACCCTCTTCAGCATGAGATGCCCAACTTGCGGCATACCCCGGATAGTTACTTGTTACTAATAGATCACCCTTGTTTATAGACCCTACAACTTTGCACAAAACACGACCTTTTAAAGCAATAAAGGGGTGAGTTTCGTCGGTTCCTGCCTCAGAATTCATCATATAAGCGGGGTTTTTACTCACTATGCCCGCTACCCTTGTATCTGCATATTTGTCAGTTACAGTAACTTCTTTATCTCCACCAATTACTAGAACAGTACCGTATTCATAGACTGCATCGGCTCCATAACGCTCTGCCAAATCTGCATAACGTGCTCGAGCTGCCGTAGTATCTAAAACTCCAATGGAAGGATTAAAAGTAATACCAGAACTCTTATAAGCAGTATTAGTAACAGTATTAATAAACGGAACCCAGAATGATGCGTTAGTGTTAGTAGTTTCAGCACTAATACCAGAACTAGCAGTAGCAATATCAGCATGTAATGCGTTCAATGCTTCAGCCGCAGTTCCCCAAAAATAACTGCTAGTAGTTAATCCAGTAACTTCACTTCTAGAAGATCCTGAAACAGGATGGGCACCTTGCAGGGTAATACCTTTTACAATTTTTGTAAAACTAGTAGTCCTAGAAGCATAAGATGGCGGGGTAGTATAAACCTCGTCCATATCGTATGTTTCAGCTGACACTATAGCAATTACTTCGTCATTGGTGCCTAATACCGCTTTGATATTATAAACTGGAAGATCTGGAACCAAGACATTATATTCAAAATCACTGCGCCATTGCGCTTTTATATTAGCTCCGGTTGCGGGGCCAACAGTAACATATTCAATACCACTCCAAATTTTTAATTGGCCGCTTACTAAATCATACCACAGTTGTCCTTGGTCAACATCTGCTGGGGCAGTTTCACTAGCATTTAATTTCGATAAAGGTTTAAATTTGGCAGGAACTGTGCCACTAGCTTCAGCATAACAAATGTTTAATGTGTTGTCTAACGTATTATACCAAGTTTGTCCAATTAATGGATTCAATGGTGGGGTTGTATTTGAAAAATTTTCTAATAATTTTAAAAAATTTTCATTCTGTATTTCACCATAGCCTGCATAATTCCTACCTACAAATATTAGATCAGTAGTTTGATCTAATGAAGCATCCTGAACTACTGTAATTTGTTGACCGTTAGTTTTGTTTATAATATATGGCATTTAGTATTCCTTATGGAACAATGTTAAGAAAAGTTGAAGTTGACCACAACCATGATGCTGTTGCAGTAGTATATGCATACCCATTTAAAGGTTCCCACCAGATTGATCCGAATGTGTCAGTTAGATGGAATTTTCTAACCGAAGTTGTTGTATTATAAACACATACCACCGATGCTGTAGAAGCTGGAAGATATGTAGATGTTGAAAACATTTTAGCAAGATCGGCAGCAATAGCACGATTAGCATCATCGTAGGCTACAAGATTAGTAGTAGTGTTAGTAGAAGTATAAGATCCATATGGGGTTATATTATAATATGCTGTTAGATCTGTATTAGGATGGTTTCTAACATTCCATCCATTTATCTTAACACTTCCAAATACATTTAAATTTTTAAATATAGTAACACCTTCCTCGATAGGTTGTACAGATGAAAGTCCAAGTAGTATTGTAGAAGAGCTTGCCTCCATTACAAAAGAAGAAGTAGAAATTAAACCTATGTAACTTCCATAAGAATTAATTAAACTGGCTTTCTGAGCAAGTTTTGTATTATTATCTCTTATAGGAACCTGAGATGGTAATATTCCAAACGTGCCCAATAGTCCAGAAGCAGAAGGTCCTACTAAATTGTAACTATTACCATCCCATACTTTTAATTGACTGTTAACAGTATCATACCAGAAGTCGCCAGTGCTGGTTGTTATAGGAGCTGTTCCACTAACGTGCGATCCGTATGTTGGTTGAAAAGAGCTACCATCATACACTGTAAGTCTCTTAGTAGTTTTATTAAACCACAATTGACCAGTTTGCGGACTTCTAGGTTCTTCTGCTGCCGGCGATGCAAAACTGGTTAACAATCTAACCAGGTTAGTATTGTAATATTCGCCGTAGTTATTAACGTTTTTACCTATTAAATCTAGGCTAGTAGAATAGCTATCAACATCGCCTACTGCAATAGTTGATAAAACTGTTCCGTCGTTGTTGTATATAGTATAGGCCATTTTATGTCTTTATATGATAATAAATTGGAGCTCCATTAGTTCCAGATACTGTAGCAGTTGTTAAATCAGGAATTCTAAATTTTCCAAAAGAAGCTGTACCATAGGTAGTTCCAATAAGTGCAAACAAACTAACATAAGTTGTTGCTGTATGTTCAGATCCGTTACAGTATAACCAACCTGTATATGGTCCAGGATTTACATATCCGATGATCATACCTGTTGAAATTAAATTAGTATATACGTCCGATAAGAAATCACGTTTACTAATCTGCTCTAGCCCAGTAGTTGCACCCGATGCTGTGTTCAATACCATTAAGGTCTGCGTAGCAGTTGTCGAAGACGTAACAGATTGTGCAGAAATTAATGTAGTCGAAGCAGTAGTAACTAATGTTACATTGGCTGCTCCGTTAAATTGTACCGGAGTTTGGGTAATCATCTGCCCCGATATTTGGAAATTTCTTACAGTTTCTAAAGTAGTAGCAGTAGTAACACTACCATAAATCTTAACATAAGTGGTAGAGCTACCAATATTTTTTACATATACGCTTTCAAAAGGCTTGCTTGCAGATCCTAGATCTGTAGTTGAGTTAATTGGAACAACATCTCCAACAGTTATTGAAGATGCTGTTGATAATTCTGTTCTACCGTATACAGTTAAGTTTCCAACAACAGTTGCATTGCCAGCAACAGTAGTAGATCCTCCTAGATCAAGCACAGACGTTGACGAACTAGCAGCTGATATTGTTAAATTTTCTTTAAATATGCCGCTACCGTTAACAGTTAATGCAACACCACTGACTGTATTGGTATTGATAGCAACTGTGCCTAAGAAACTATCAAATTTAATATAAGATTTGTTGTTTATTCCAAGTTTTAGTATAGAACTATTATTGTCAAAATTAATAACAGCTCCAGTTGTTGTTGTGTAAATTTGTATTTCTCTACCGTTTTGTCTCTTAACAAATAATCCTTGAGGAGATTCTACAACCAATGATCCAGAATGCGTTTGTCGTTGAGAGGAAGGCACAGTATTTTTCATTACTTCGCTTGCCTGTATATAGATACCATTAGAAATTTCTAGTGATTTAGCTCTATCTGCAAGACCGTTAAACTTAGCAGCGACTCGAGTAGTAAGATTAATACCAGGATTTAAACTAGCAAAACCATCAATAACTGTTCTAGGAGTGAATGTATGATACGCAATAATTTCAATGACTTTACCGTTAACCCAATTTAGAATTACTGGATAAGTCCCGCCCGTATTACTTACTAAATTTACTGATTCGCTGCCTGTTTTAGTTTCACCAGTTGAAACATTTGGACCTACCAGCGTCCATGTATTACCGTATCTGATTTTAAGTTGGGTATTTCCTGTGTCAACCCACATATCTCCATCAATTAAATTTTGGCTATATTCTATACTAGGATCGTTTGCTTGTTGATAAATCCCATTTGCACTAGGCCAACGGGCACTGGTTGCGGCGCCATTATTAACACGTAAAACTTTACGAGTTGGATTACTAGTATCATACCATAATTGCCCTTCAATTGGATTTAACGGTGCGTTAGGGCTAGCAAAATTTTCTAATAATTTTAAAAAATCTTGAGCAATAGTTTCACCGTAGGCAACATATCCAGGTCCTACGAGATCTAAACTAGTACTATAATTATTTTTAGTAGGTCCAGAAATAGTAATAGTATTAGTTTTACTAGGATCTGAAAAATTTAGTGTATATTGTGTCGCCATGATTAGTTTCCAATATTACTCAAGCTCTGAATTCTTATTGTATAATCAATTTGAATTAATCTGTTCAAACTTTTTTGTACAGGGTGGAAAATAACATGAGTTAATAACATTCCAGTGTTAGGACCTTCAGTGCTAAAAGATTTTAATCCTAATTCGTCAAAAACATACGCACCTTCTGAATTTGTTGCATTATCAAAAGCAGCTTGGTCGCTAGGTTCGCCAAAGTCTAACAAACAACTTACAAGAACATCAGTGTAAGCAACACCAGCAATGTGTCTAGTTTCCATAAAGTTTCTTGCAGGATCTAAAGAATAGCTTTGTTTAGCATCAACTGTTTTGTAATAAGTTTGATTATACAAGGCAGCAACATTACCTGTATTATTTGGAGTTAGATATGTAATAATACCTGTAGGGTCGACTCTAGTTCCTCCGTTACCAAACACCATCTCTGCAATAGTTCCTTCGCCCTGATTTGCTATACTCTGTGCCAATGCAATAGAGAAATTTTCGTAGTGAATAGCGTTTCGTTTATTAATAAAGACTTCTTTAGTCTGAGGATCATATATCTTAATATGTCCTTGGATGCTAACACTACCTGCTTCGTTGGGTTTAGAAGGAGTAGGCGCTATAGGATCTTTTGGTAAATTGCTCATGTTTTTATCTTCCATACTGATATTTATCCATATAATTTATTCGTATTTTATCTTCCGTATCTGTAGATTTTAGGTCTAGGCCATGCCTGTCCTGCGCTGGGGCGAAGGCCTTGATTTACTTTAGGACCAACTTGCCCGTCAACTGGGCGTTCTTTATAAAAATATAAAAATCTATTGGCGGATCCTTGAAGGTCAGTAAAATCAGCCGGGCCGCCTGTGCTTGCTGTAATTTGATTAGTCTTAGCATGTGTTTGTATATAGGCCCTTGCTTGAGTTTGATTTATCCTAGGCCAAGTTTCAGCTAAACAAGCAATTACGCCAGCTACCTGCGGGCTTGCCATTGAGGTTCCAGTGTATTTGGTTATATAGTAATCCGTATCTCTTAAATCATTAGAATAAACACCCAATGTCGAATTTACACTACTCATAATAAATCTGCCAGGAGCATAAGCATCTACCCTAGGTCCACAGTTACTTGAAGTTATTTTTGAATCATTAAATAGGGAACTTATTGCACCAACTGTTATAGCATTTTCTACAGATGTTATTGTTCCCCGCATATAATAATATGTTGTTGGACCAGAAATAAAATAGTTGTTATAGTCATCAGAAGTTGAATCAGACGGGTTTGCAATTTTAGCATACGCATTGCCGGCGGCACCAACAACAATAACTCCAGCAGCCATTAGGTCAATTAGATCTTGTTCAGTACTTGTATTTCTTCTGCTAGTAAAAGTAAATCCACCTGAGTTAAAAATTCCATATCCTAAAAGTTGAGATGACGTAAACGGGCCATTAACACTAGTTCCTCTATATCTAACAGAGGTAATTGTAGTAATATCTACACTAGTGAACACTCCGTAACTATGATTTGTTATTGTAGGATTTTTAACTCCTGTAATAGGATTAACTTCTTTACGTTGATGCCATACTTTGATATAATCTGCAAGAAACGTTGAATAGCCTGGGAAAAAAGTTGCATTAGGATTTGTAGAATAAGGATTTATATTATAGATATTTGCATCGTGGGCCCAACCTTGTGTATTTCCTGCAAGTATTCCAGCAACGTGGGCCCCGTGATCATTATCAGATGTCCTAGCAGAATAACCATTACTGTCAGTAAAAGGATATGAAGGATCAACATACGGACCGTACTGATAGTATGATGTAGACGGATTGTCAAACCCAATTACAATAGTATCAAGCTCAAACCAGTCGTATTGATTTACTCGTGAACCGCCAGTTCCGTCAACATTAACTGCAAATTCAGGATGAGCTGGATCCATGTGGCCATCTACAATTACTACATCAACATGTTTTCCGCTGGCGGTTACATTAATAGTACCTGATGCCCCAGGAACACCGTTTGATCCCCAGCTTGCTCGCTGAACTCCTTCAACTGATCTTAGTAGTCCCCAATTCTTAAAGTTAGAGGATACTGAATTAGATTTGTTCCAAAACGTACTAGATTGAATCCAGCTTGGTCGAATTTCAAGTCCTGCTTCTTCAAGTGATAATTCAACTGCCATGACTCTAGAATCTTTTCGAACTAACTCAGCTTCTTCATCTGTTAATCTATAATGAGTGTTTCTGCTAACTGGTCTGCGAACAGCTACTGGTACTGCTCTGTCAGGAATGAATAGAGCGCCGCCAGGAGTCTCCATATCATCGTAAAAAGAATCTAGATCCTCGTGCTTGTGTAAAGTTATAACATATTCGCGCTCTTGCATTTTAGCTTTCCAATTGTAGTAATGTTAAACTAACATTTATAACTCTAGAAGATACATCTTTATTAGTGACTGCTAGATATATTGTAGAAGTTGTTGAAACATCATTGTTAAATCCAAGAACACCAGGAGTAATTAATTGTGTCAGCGAGCCCGATGTAGTGATAACTTCAGCTAAAATTCCACTACCAGGAGTAGGGTCATTGCCTTCTGTTCGGCTAGCATCAGCAGTTCTACTAGCACCATCTGTGTAAATTCTTACCCAGGCAGGATAGTTGGTTACTACTTTTGATAATAGATAAGATTTAAAACCTTCTACTTGACAATTTTCCGTAGCGTCTGCTAGCACTGATAGTGCTGTTGTTCCTACAACCGTAGTCCTTGTTGACAATCCAATACCTGCACCAACTGACGCTGGTTTCCAAACTGAACTAACTGAGTTCCATACCAAGGCTTGTCCATTTGTCGGGGGTGTTGTTACTGTATCAACATCAAGAAAAACATTAATACTTGTAGCAGTATATGCAGCTGGAATTCCAGACAATGAAGAATAATTTCCTGTGGTAGAAACTTCTGATAATGTAAGCCACTTAGTATTATAATCAGCGGAGTCAATTTTTGCTAATACTTGATTAGCAACACCTCCAGTAATTACTCCAGCACCTGTTGTCCCTGTAGAACCGTTAGTTCCAGCTTCTCCTCTAAACCCAGCTTCTAACAAATCTGTTGTTATTTGATTTAAAAAATTTAAATAGTTAATTCGTTTTGTAAGTCTATTATCAACAATTACAAAAGTTGTAGCATCTGTAACGTTTGTAATAGTTGGTAGCAGTGTAATATTTGGCATTTTTAATATCCTTCTAGAGGTTCTCCGTTTTCGTCTGTTAAAGCATTGCTATTTTCAAGGAGCACTTTATCTCCTCCATAGAAATATATGTCAGGTAGCTCTGCGGTTCTTGAACGTAAGAAATTAGCTTGAGTAGAAGTACTTGTTAACAACGATGTTGCTTCTGTTCCTGTCCACAATGCGCCTTCTTTCTTAACTATAGTTATTCTTGTTCCAGTTGTAATTTCTTCAGCAATATTTAATGTAATTCTTGTTGGTTCAATGAAAGTCAACGGCCATGCTATATTAATTGAAGTTGCAAAGCCGACACCCCAGCCGTTAAACAAAACATTATGTCCTGAATAAATGACTGTATATCTAGCGCCACTAGCATCTTGCATAATCCATCCAGGTTGTATCTGCATTGTAGCTGTAGTTTCAGGGAGCACCCAACCTGAACCTGTAGGGGGTGTGCCGCCAGTTACATCTGTAATAACTGGGACAGTCACTAGCGTATTCATGGTAAATTCGGGAGGATAGACTATTGTGCTATTTACAGAATCATAGTAAGAAATAGATCTATCATGCACACTTAAAGATGTTTTTCTTAACGGACGGCCGCCATAATAAACTTCAATCTGATCTACAGCGTTTGTAAGAGTTGAGAATGTAATTCCGTCTCCTGCATGAGTAGAAGAAGTCACTGAGAACGTAGATGTATTAGTTACTTCACTGATAAGATACGTAGTAGTATTTGAACTAGGAATATGTTGTGTCAAACTATAATCAATGGTTGGAATACTTTGACGTATACTCTGGTCAATAACTGTGGTACCAATGTCAGAAAACTTTGCAGGTCCTGTGCCTAAAGTTGATCGGCGAAGTCCACTTAATATATTTCCATTTTTAGCAGTGTATTCAATGCGTTCACTGTCAATGTAAACAACGCCTGGTAAGTTTCTTCCAGGGTTAGGTTGTAATAAATGATCACCATCCTCTACGTAAATCTCATTGTCAGTATATTGCAACGGTTGCGCTAATTTTGTAGAGAAATATTCTGACAATCGTCTAAACTGTTGTCTACCAAACATGTCTTTAAAGATCTTATATCCTAACACTTTACTTCCATACGATGGGGGATTAATTACAACAACTACAATGTCATCGTTTTCTTCAATGTTAACAAATTCTGATAATTCAATAGTTCTCATATCTTCAAGAAGCATGTAATCAAATCCAGCAATTAATGGTTTGTTAGCTACCGTTACCCATACATAATTTTCATTAATTGCAGGGTATGTTAATATTAAAAGATCGTTGGCACTAAATCGTTCAGTTCTCATCATCATATTATCATGATCAGTAAATGAAGTTACTTTAATAGTTGCAGATGTTACCGGAGCTGTTAACTGTAATGTATTACCAGTTACCATATAGTCATAGTCAACTAATGATATAATTGCAATAGCATCGCCGTTAATAATTCCAGGTTTAACTAATGTAATCTCACGTGATAGTCCATTTACAGTAAAGTCATAACCAGGTCGTAGTTCAATTCCGTTAAGGTATACCTTAACATTATCTAATGTGTATGTACGAGGTAGATCAGAATTTTTAGGATCAATCGGATAATTCATTTTACCATTTAGGATTTTATAATAACTTGCCCAAGGTGGTAACATTCTATATCTAGTAGAACCTGATGTTTTCTCAACTATAACTTGTTCGCTAACAGGTTCAATTCCTCCAGGAGCACTATCAAGAATTAACTCAGAAGTAGCAGTAGATCCAATACTAAAGAATTGTTCATGTACTCTATTAAATTTAGGATAAGGAGTATCAAAGAACCACACTTGTAAATTATATGTATTACTGACTAATCCGTTAACAGTAATCATTGCTCGATTATTAACAGAACTAGTCGGAGTTAGAACATATCCTGATACACTTATGTCATTAGGTGACACTGACGGAGATATTTCAAATTCATTTAACAATACATACACGCTCTGAACTTCGTCAAAAGGTAACAAGCTAGATACTGATATTGTTCCAGTGTTAGTTTCGCTAAGGATTTCAGCTGCTACATAATTACTGTCTACAATAACATCAGAGCCCGCTGTAACAAAAGAATATCCTACTAAGGTCGTTCCAGTTTGCGAATTAACAGAAATAGTATTGCCAAATATTGAATAAACTTCACGGTTGTTCGGAGTAAAAGATCCTTCATTGGTAACTCTTTCAAATGGTCTTCCGTTAGCCTGTACTCTAAATCCTAATGGGGTATCGGGTAACCAAGATAACGTAGCTCTTGTTATTCCGTCAGCTCCTGCAACAAATGCTCCAGATACTACCATAGGGCTCGATGGAGGTTCATCAACTGTGTATACATTAATACCAATACTATCTCGAACATGCCCCGGTACGCATTCTTCCGGAGCATAACTGTCAACTGAATTTAAAAAGTTGTTACCGTCAATGACAATATCTTCTGGTTTGTAACCTATAGACGTATCTAATAAAGTTCCTCCGTTTATTGCACTATCTAAACTATTGTAATTAGTGTTATAAGAATAGAATTCTAATTCAGTGGCTCCAAATAATCTAACGTTTAGATCTCCAGATATTGTAGTTGTTGAATTAGCATGCCTTAAAGAAACTGTAGCCCGATCTAACCCATCAATTGAATTAGAAATACTGTACCAAACTGTATCAGTACTAGTAGAAAGTACTTCTACAGGGTGTGTGCTCAATGATACTTCTGCTCGAATAACATCATCAAATGGTGCAAAAGTCTGAACTGTCGCAACATCAGTATTTGAAAAACTGCCAGTAACGCTGTCTAATAATTTATTAGATGCAGTCAATCTTCTAATGATGCTAGATAATCTAAAAGCTGCTCCTGATTGTAATGTGGTAGCAGTACTGCTTAATTCCAATTGTGAAAATGCTTCAACGTAATTACTTGTGCATTTTTCCACTCTAAGAGCTTGATTAAACCCAGGGTCTAAACTAGCAATAGCAATTCCTTGAGAAGTACTAGTTGTACCACTTAAAGTTACTGTCGGTATGGAGGTGTATCCCATACCTGTAATATCCATTACTATCTGTGTTACAGTAAACCCGTTTTGTATAGCATGGGCTGTTGCTTGTCTACCACTAGGAAGATTAGGAGGAGAAATTGTAACAGAAACTAATGCGGTAGTCGACGTCGATACAATGGGCGGCGTAGTTGATACGCCAATTCCAATTCCATAACCAAACAGACTGTTAACTCCATTAACTACTATTGAGTCACCTACATTAATTGCATTATGGAACGAATCTTTTGTTTCGATGATAATAGTTGATCCGGAAGAGGTGCCGGTAGAATATATTCGGTCTATGGAAGTATCTACTATGTCGAGTGTACTAATATATACTCTATTTCCTACAACTCGTTCCACAACTGTGCGTTCTTTAAAAATTTGAGTTGATGTATTCAACGGTACAATAGTTTGTCCTGGAAAAATTCCATCACTTGATACCACCATAAAAGAACTTTGGTGTCGATCTAAATTGCTAACAATCTTAGTTAATGCGTAATCACTAACTGTATCTCCCCAAGGAGCAGTATCGTATTGTGTTCCAGTACTATCCCAATTAGGAGATTGATCAAGCATTAGTCCTTGTATGGATATTCCAGGATACTCTGCACCTTCCATTAGTAGCGGTAATTCTTTACCTGGCATTATATCTGTAGGATTATATAAACTGTTAATTCTATCTACAGCATTATACAAATCAATATGCTTGGTATAGGTTACTTTAAAAATTTGACCATATTGAGGTACTCTATTTAAGAATACAAATTTAGCATAGTGTCTAATATACCCCGGCAATTCACCAGAACGTTCTGTATTCAAGAAATACTTGTAACGATGATCAACCATTGTTTCACCTTCCCAAGAATACTTAGGGAAAGTCTGTGGTACATCTATACCAGTTTGAGAAACTTTAACTTGATAATACTCTACTGTATAATCAGACCCAAATACTAGCTTACCATCTAATAGAGGAGTAATTGATTTTTTGTCGGGACTTGCTAACCAAGTTAATGTAAATTTGTCTGAAACTCCGTCGCAAACAAATTCATCAGTTACAGATAGATTTTCAATATCGCCAACTGTAGAAGTCCTGTCAAACTTCATCCCAATGATATTCTTTCTTATTGTATCATTGGCCATAATAACTGATACCCTAGCAGTATCGTCGCCAATGTTACTATCAGAAATAGTAACGATTGGAGGAATTACATACCCGGATCCAGGATTAGTTACTAATACTTTAAATACTTCACCGTTTCTAACATAGGCTTCAGCAGTGGCTCCTGAACCAGTATCGCCGGTAGCAGTAGTGATAGTTACTGTGGGTCGTTGAGTATATCCAGAACCTGCATATCCCACTTCAATTGAACTAACATAAAACTTATAATTGTCGGCCCAATCTTTCCAAGGGCGTACTCCTAACAGCGGGTCTCCTAACCCAACAACTGCAAGTGAATCAGTAATTGTATTATAATACGCTGGCAAGTCAAAGTCTGTTATATCTAATGGCAATCCCTCAGACGTATTTTCTTGATAGCTGTATTTAGAAGTATAACTTCTTATCTTTGTATGATAAGGTTTAACTTCATTAATGTAATTTTCAAAGTATTCTTCGTTGTTTAATTTGTAAACAGGACGCTGGTTCAGGGTTCCAATGTTGTTGAACACGTTAACAAAAGAAGTTTTGAAAGCCCAGTCTAATAATTTTTGCTCAGTTAGTGCATATTTTACTGCGGCAAAGAAAAATAAGTTCCAATTTACTTTTAATGAATTGATAAAAATATTATTCTTTAATGCTAACAGAATGTAATATAATTCCTGATCCGGAATTTGATCATACAACGTTTCTTCAATGGTAGCATTATCATAGGCGTATTTTCCTATACTATAATCCCACAGCGAATCTAATAATTGTATAGTTCCTTGTTCTCTATAAACAATATCATATGACGGAATATAATTTCCATTGCCTGATACTTTCTGTAAGATAGCATATTTTCCGTCGCCTATATTTTTAACTTTTACATAATTGCCGTCAGCAATAGTTGTTAATGAACCTATATCAAACAAATTAGAAATTGTATACTGTATAGCTTTGTAAGAATCATAAGTATTGCTTACCCAGTCAACTGTTTTCCAATATAACGGTGTGTTGTATTTTTGTGTTTGAACTTTAACCCATGTTCTTAGAGAGTAATCAAAGCTATGTTTTGTCCATCTATTTCCATAATCAGAATTTACCTGAACAATAATAGTGTGAGCACGGACTGATACTTTAGCTAATACTGCTCCAGTCTCATCATTTAAATATCCGTCGCCTGCATTGATAATTGTTGCAGAAACTATCTTACCCTCAGAATCTAATTCTGTTAAAATTTCAGCCCCTGTTCCGATACCGGAAGTAGGAATAATTGTAACTTTTGGAGAGACAGTATAGCCAAAACCTGGATTGGTAATAATAACACTTCGAATTTTTCCATTTTCTGCAAAACATTGCAGTTCAGCTCTAACAAAATTAACTGTAAAGACTTCATCAAGTGCTGCCGAATCTTCAACTATTGCATCGTATTCATAGGAGAATAATGCCGGTTTTTCTTCTATCTTGTTAAGATTTTCAAAAGAATAATTTCCTACAATCCTATTTTCAAGTAATACAGAATTTGCAAAAGAGATTAAGTTACGTAATGCAGATAATCTGTCTTTAAATAATGTTTGCTGAGGACGGATTCCAATACCATATCTATTTCTATGTGTGAGATTCTTACCAGGTACTTCATTACCAAAACTGTCGTGTCCTAGTAAACTGTCAAACAGCTTCTTCTCTAACAGTGTATTAGGCACATTAGTATCATCACCTTCATTTAACAACAACCATTCTGTATGTTTAGGAGTTGTAAAATTATAATCAATAGTAATATTTGCATTAATTCTGTTTCCAATTAACATAGGTTGAACGTTAGCAAATGCTACAGCATTAGATGATAATATTTCAACAAATTTTAATCCATTGGCAACAGGATCTGCAATATAACTAGCAACCTGGAAGCTACTTAATCTGCGATTTTTAACATTAGGCAAAGTAACTTTATTTTTAACCCAGTAATAATAAACATTCTCAAATGAGCCGGTTACATTATTAAATAGTTGTTTAACTGAAATAACACTGTTATCTGGATATTTTGGTTGTCCGCTGATACTGTTAACCAGTCCCTTAGTAGTATCAGCCAAGGCGGCCCATTCACTAGGTAATAGATCAGATTTGACCCATTCGTAGACATCTATACTTGCGCCTGGGAATAGTCTTCCCCAATTATTCTTTCTATATACTTCATCACCTTGTTCGTACCAAGTATACTTGGCAGTACTTAGGTCCCACCATAATTCACCTACGTGTTCATCTAGCCAGTTAGTGTCAGTGTTAACAATTATGCCTGCAAGACCTATACTATATGTTGCAGGATCAAATGCTGCTTTGTATTTTAATTCTTGTTCGGCTATCCCTGCAATTTTACCTTTAACTGGATCAATAACATCAAGATATTCAACTATCTCTTCTTTCACTGTATCGATAAGTGCAACACGACCAATTGTTGATAGATCAACACTATCTTCTTGTTGTCTTAAAACTTTCCATCCTTGACTTGATGAATCAATTTTACTAAACATAAACAATCTAGAAGCATCAGTTGCAGGAGCTGGCAATAGATTACTTTGATTTGTCGGAGCTCCAACAAACACTTCGTTGTTAGTTACAACAACTGCACTTCCGTATCTGCTACCAGCCGTTATGGTATAGATAGCAGGTTCAAGTGTGAAAGTTGTATACGCAGTTCCCCAAACTTCAGTTGATGCATTTTTTGCATATATTGTTAGATTGCGAATACCTGCAGGCAACCTACTAGTATCAATATAAAAATAGTGATCTCGGCTTGGAGAATTTTGAATTGTTCCGCCGTAAGGGCCATAAGTTAAATCGTCAACTTGCCCAATGATGTAATTAATATTAACATCAGTGTGGAAATTAACAATAATTGTGTTTCCAATATTTGTTACAGTTTCGGATAATGTAATGTTAGATATCACAGGAGCACTAGGTTCATTGACGCTAACATTAAGTGGCAAAATAGCTACAGTGTTTGCTTCTTCAATAATCTTAACATCATTTAATTCATCTGCCTGTATAAATTTATTACCTATCTTATTGTATAAGTAGACTGTTCCAGCATCTGGTAGAGATTCACTAAACTTAGTAGAATCATTGTCAAAGGTTGTTTTTCCAGAATTATTATTTTCGTCAAATATTTGTTCACTGCTTCTAGTCTTACCTAAGGCACCAATACCAATTGTTTGTTCATCTTTACTAATAGAGATAGAATAACCAAATTTTAAATCATTAGTAGGCAATGGGTTGTCAATTACTTGATAACCAACTGTACTACTAGAATAGTGTGTGAAACTTATAGAAGTTACTGGACCAGTGGTTGCTGCACTTAAGGAGATTATAACAATAGTACCGTCAAAATTTGATAGAATGTCAACTGCACGGGTTCCGGCAGGTATTCCTTCGCCTGTAACAAATGTACCTAATACATAATACAATTCCTCAACATCACCATCAGTAGTAAGTTGATCGCCAGTTGAAGTAGTAATTGTTAATGTGCTAGTTTTCTTAGGATATATTACAACTTTACCATACGGCTCGTTTGTATTCTTAACTTCGGGAGCAGAGATTAACAAATAATTTCCACTGGTAGTAATTGCAATATCGTGCCCAAATCGGCCGCCTTCTCCAAACGGAGAAGCAATTGTTTGGAAATATTCTAAATTATTATTAAACAATTGAACAATACCAGTGTCGTTCGTTTGTCCCGGAGCACTGACAGCAAATCCAATTGAACAACTAGCAATTTTATATCCCCACTCTGCACCGTCAGTTAATGTTACTGACGACGTAGTGTATAACGGAACACCCCATCTTGGTGTTACAACAAATTCAGGTGTTATATTATAACTGTAAACTGCACCAAAGTTAGTAGCTGTCAGTGAACTTGTAGTAAGGAAACTAGGTCCAGGGGCCCCAACTAATAAAGTAGTAGAAGCAGTGTTCGATACCTGGTTAATAGATACTGAATGACCAAATCTAGAATAATGTGTTGATAGTCTGTGTGATATTACAGTTTCAGTAAATGCAGGGAAATCTTCAAGGCGGCTATCAATTTTAACAAGCCCTTCGTTGATATTGCCCTTATTGAGATTTAAGAAAGGAAGAAGATAAGAAGTGCCTGTACTCATGACATCAGAAGCTTCAGGAGCACCAGTAATGTATAATTTCTTTCCTATGTCATATTGTAAAGAGTAACCAAATTGTGTAGAACTTGTAGAACTACAATATTTGTTGCCTGGTTCAGTGTTTAAAATATAATCATACGTACGAACCCATGCGCCATTTACTTTATTAAAGACTTTAACGCGGCCCCAGCTGTATGTTCCGTCAATTCTCCAATCTGGAGCAGACACTAACATTACAGGACTATCATCAGATGCAAAAATAGATGAGCCAAATTTCTGACCAGGTGGTGTGTTTACTGTGTCAGAAACTGATGCAGAGTAGTTTTTAACTTTTTCGTAAACTTGCCACTTACCGCCGGTGCCTTGATCAATCCAAACTTTATCACCTGCATTTAATTTTAATAAGTCAGTAACCTGCGACAGATCTTCAAGATTATCATATCTTGCTTCTTCAAATCTATACAACGAACCGTAATTCAATAATTCTTCGTTTTCAATACTAGATAACGCAGTAGAAACTGTAAATTGATTTGTGTTTACAATAGAATTAACAACGTACACTCCGTTAACTTGAGCGTTAAATCTTACTACAGAAATAACATCGCCAGGTTGAAGGCCGTGATGACTGTCTGTTACAAAAGTAATTTCACTGGCAGGAGCACTAACAAATACTCCACTAATTTCAGCTAACTGTTTAGTATATCTGTAAACGGTCCAATCTCCGTTTTCTTGGAAACCTAACCAAACAGTATCACCTTCTTGTATTGCAGAATTATTAGCAATATCTAACAGACTATTTTTGTTGTAGGCAGTAGAAGTAACATCATCTGATCTTACATAGCCTGCTGTGGTTAATTTTAAATTATTATCCACCCAGTTACTAGCATACGAACTGATAGTATTTGTAGGAGAATAATCAACCGGAGTTAATAACAATGACGATGACGTTATATAATTAATTAATGGATTAGCATTAGTTGGAATCAAATCAACAAATTTAACTAGATAAGGATTCTCTAGGTATGTGCCTTCTTCTAACGGAAATTCAATCTCATTTAATGTTTCAAAACTTCCGTACTGACCTATTCTAAAGGCCCATTCTTCTTTAAATGTCAGGTCACCTTTATTAGCAAATTCTCCAGCTTTGGATAATTTGTCAACAGCATTTTTAGTGCCTTTGTCCTTAATCATGCCTTGATAAAATTTGTACTGGCTAATTGGATTTGTGAATATATTATTTAGATATGTTCTAGGTGTATATCCAGTAAGGTGCTGTGCCAGCTGTTGCTGACTATAATCAAAATTATCAATGTCAAGACTGTAAAAATCTTCAAACTGGTTAATTTTATAATCAAAATTGGGCAGCAGTTGAGGAATTGGTTTACCAGATAACTGCACCCACTCTGTAAAATTAAATGTAACGCTAGCAACTACTGTTACCAATGACTCATAGTATCTACCGTTGTAACGTACAACCATTCCTGGTAGATATTTTTTGTAAGGTTGCCAATCAGAAACTTCAACATTATCATATACAAATCCTGGACTGAATAAATCACCGTTCCAGTTCTTTGTTCTAAATCCAGAAAGTTTAATTCTTCGTTGTTTGTATCCAGTTTCTATGTCATAGATAGTGTCATTAAATACTGTAAAGTTATTAAACACCATGCCGTGTTCTTTTTGTACAGAATTTAACGTGGCAAAGAATAAACCTTCGTTAGCATCTTTGGTTTTAATTGTACATATAGTATCTTCACGAGCCATAGTAAATCTATCTGCAGGATAAGGTTTTCCGTCTGCTTTTAATAAACTATATTCGTATTTGGTTCCAACAATGTTGTCCACTACAGAATTAGGGAAATTGTATTTGATGTAATTTGCAAAAGGACTTAAAGTAATTAAGTTACCATCGGCCCAATTTTGAGTTGTCCAATACAAGAATTCTTTGCCTGTGAATTTCCAATTTAGCATTTCATTTAGGTCTGCATTAAACTCATCAAAGATAAATCCTTGAGTCTCGAGATATGCACCATAACCTAAAATAACATCGTAAACTTCTTGAACAGTAGCAAATTCTGATCCATAAGGAATCTGTGTTATCGCAGTTTCAAATCTAGCAGGGGATTGAACTGTAGCGCCACCTTTAACTGGTAGGTCAGGAAGACCTTGGAATAATGTAGGATCAAAAGTAGAACCCGCATTGTGACCTATTTTAACTCTGTAAAATTTATTACTATATCTTACTAACTGCCCTTGTTTATAATAACGACCAGTTGACTGTTCTGCTGATGTTATATCGATAGAACTCAGTCCGTTGTTTCCGTTGTTAACTATATTAGACCATTCTGAAAATTCTTCAGATACTCCGCCTACTTTTACAACTCCTGAAGAATAAGAAGCAATTGGTTGCAGTATTTCAAAGTAAGGATTCTTTATATCGTAGCCCTTGACTATAAAGTTACCGTTAGAGCGTTGAACAATAATTCCAGAAATTCTAGCCGTCTTAATAGGATTGCTTACATTTAAAATTAAAGAATAATCTTCAGCAGGCAAAACAACTCCCGGACTTGTCGATGTTGGATCGATGGAGTCAATAATAATTTGTAATTTTTCTTTACTAACAAAACCACCAACCTTGTGGAACAAATTAACATTAAGATACTCAAGGTCCTGACGTAACTTTGTAATATAGTTTTGATCTTTCTGTCTACCTTTTTCAATAACATAGGTACCAAAGCCTGCTATTTGATTATCATCTTCTCCCTCAATTATTAACTTTCTAGGGTCTAGATACAAATCATCTTCTTTATAAGTTAGTTGTCCAACACTATTAATAGATGCCCTACTAACATCAAATAATCCAGAACAAAAAGCGCAAGGATCTAATAGAGCGGCTGCGGCAATTAATGCAAAATGACAATGACTGCTTCGTCTCCACGCAAGTTCGGCAGGACTAAGATCACCAAATTTCCATTTTGATTTTTTATCTTGGTATGAATTTGGTGTAACTAAAAATGAATTAGGTGCTTTCAAATTGCCCAATGCATCAACTGGGATAATAGATAATAATTCAGGTCTTGCATATTCAGTAAGGTATCTATCTTCACCTCGTAGATATCCATTTCTTAAATCAGTCCAAAGTTTTGTATTAGACGAAGTGTATGGGGCAGACCCGTATTCTGCTTTCCACCAAGAAGGCTCTTGAGTTATTCCTAACATTCTCCAAGGAATAACGTTAGGACGAGGAGTATCATAAAACTGTATGAAGAGATTTTTCCAAGATCCAGAAACAGGAGAATTGTTTACAACATCAAAGCTACCTGTGTAATTCCAAGTGCGTGAATTTACTTCATCAAAAGTAGTATTAGTAGCTATATCAACTCCGTAAGTTCCAGCCCAACGAGAAAAGTCATTAATTAATATATTGTTTACATCCTCTGAGGTATAATTTTTTGTTCTAAAGGCGCCCGGATCAAGAGAAAGAATATCAAAAATGTCTCTGTTATATTGAACTTTAATATTATTAAAAATTCTTAATTCAAACTCAAGAATAATTGCATCTCGATAATCACCGTAGGCATTTATAATACTGCCGTCGTGTCCCTGTATTGATTGCACACTACCAACAGCTATTGTTGTATCGTTGAATATTAGTGGATGATACGCTGGATATAACCCTAATTTTGTGGGGGTAGGAGGAATATAACAACCTAATGTATTTGTATAACAGTTAATTGTAACCACATCACCGACTACTATAGGAACTAATAAAGTCACAGAACCGTCAATGTAATTAAAAGTATAATCAGTGTCATGTGTTAATTGAACGTCATTTAGATATAAAATAACTGATTGAAAACTTAATCTTGTTAGATCAAATTCAAATCCAATAGGATACTCAATATTAAAAACGTCAGTAACAGTAAATGTTCTAACTGTTTTATTCTGTCCATAACCTATCATATCAGATCGTTGATATAAAGATTTAAGATCTTTTGCGGTATTAAGATCTGTTAAAATTAAATCAACTGCATCGGCTGGAGATAATTGACTATCAACATTGACCATCGATCTTAAAAAATTCATCTTAAATTGATCGTAATGATCGCCTGCCTGTCTAATAGCATCAACTATATTATGTTCTTTCTTTCCAAAGAAAATCTGTGCAAAAGAAATTGGATTGGCATTAACTACCAATCTAGAACCATACTTGGCATAATCAGCCAGATCTCTTAGATTAGTTCCAGTATACGCAGAAATTTTACCAACCATTGTAGATACATGATCTCCTAATTCGCTGAGAGTAAGACTCAATGCTGATCCATTTAACGGGTTGTTTGTTAAGCCAATCGGGGTTTCATAATAACCGTTTCCGTTTGGAGTTTGATCTGTTTCTATTTTTAATACTACAACGTCATTAACTGCCAAGGAGGTAGATGTTAATAAACTAACATTACTAGAAGTAGCAGTTGTTGTTGCAGAAATTTTTATACCATTTACATACGCACTTACTGTTAAATTAGTATCAATAGGAGAGTCTAAACAGGTAACAGTAATAGTATTAGTAGTCTCTGTTATTGTTTGTAATTCTATAACAGGAATTTTATAATCAACAGATTCTGCCCAGACGTTAACTAGGCTATCGTTTAATTTTAAATAAGTAACTGCTGACGAAATAGTTCTACTTACATTATTGTTAATCAATGTAATAGTATCTACCATAAAATAATTTTTAAACAGATAACTGCCTGTTCCAATATTATTTTGATATTTTAAAGAAAATCCTAATATGGGGTCAACTACTCCGGTCCCAATTTCATACCCAAAAATTTGATTGCCTGTAAAATTATTAGATTCAGTAATATTAGTATAACTAACACCGTCGCTGGTAAACAAATCAAATAACGGTGGTTGATTTAATGTAGTGTGTTGTTGTGCATATACCCATGAGCCAGTAGATGCATTAAAGTACCAACTTGTTCCATAATATTCTGTACCAAAGTTTACACTTACCGAATCCATGTCATTAGGATTTGCATCTTCGGCGCCAATGAGGCGAAGCACAGGAACATCCCCTGATAGATCAAAATCAACTTGGAATATTTTACCTCTAACATCTAAATCTGTGTCAGCATTAAAAATAACTCTATGCCCTTGTTGCAATAAAGTTTCGTCAACATAGTATCCGTAAGTACCGTCAACTGTGCTGAATGCATCGGTAGTGGAATTGTCAATTAAATCAATATTTCGAATTCCAGTTTGTCCAAAGTTGTATAATTTTAAATTTGGTCTAAATTCAATAATAGGTCGTTGAGCTCTTGTATCTAAAGGATAGATTACTGGAATATTATTGATTTCAGAAGTAGATTTGATAACATCTTTGTGGAACCATCTGTTATATCGTGTCCACGGATTTAAGTCATCACTGGCTCTATTAATAGTAATGTAATCAGGAGTTAACGGTAATTTTTTATCGCCATCAAACGGATATTCATCAAATTGTGTTTCATCAAAAGTTTCATTATAAACTATAGCAGTTCGATCATACGAATTC
>Ga0209599_10000369_pt1 | contig 30627 bp, 44 predicted proteins | sample Shrwel_input2_FT_FD_187534 | JGI IMG/M metagenome (GOLD analysis project Ga0209599, IMG submission 187534) | Subsurface microbial communities from deep shales in Ohio, USA - Utica-3 well 1 S input2 FT (SPAdes) (version 2) ...
TCTTGATACACATATATAATTATTAAGTAGCTCGGGAAATTCTTCCGAGTTATTTTTTTTGAAAAATATTACAAATAATTCATAATCAATGCTTGTCAGTTTAAAAATAATTCATAATTTTGCACCCTAAAATAAAAAATAATATAAAGCAATCAAATGCCTACTATTCAACAATTAGTTAGAAAAGGAAGAGCCACACTTGCTAAGAAGAGCAAATCGGCTGCTTTGGATTCATGTCCACAAAGAAGAGGCGTATGTACGAGAGTATATACAACTACTCCTAAGAAACCTAACTCAGCACTTAGAAAAGTTGCGAGAGTAAGACTTTCAAACGGAAAAGAAGTTAACGCCTACATCCCGGGAGAAGGACACAACCTCCAAGAGCACTCGATAGTATTAGTACGTGGCGGAAGAGTAAAAGATTTACCGGGAGTTAGATATCACATTGTTCGTGGTGCTTTAGACACTGCCGGAGTAAACGGAAGAACGCAAAGACGTTCTAAATACGGTGCCAAGAGACCAAAACCAGGACAGGCTGCTGCTCCTGCAAAAGGTAAGAAAAAGTAATCATTAAATAAGGAACAAGAACAATGAGAAAAACAAAAGCAAAAAAGAGACCGTTGTTACCAGATCCAAAGTTTAATGATCAATTGGTAACAAGATTTGTAAATAATCTAATGGTAGATGGTAAAAAATCTATCGCTTTCAGAATTTTCTATGATGCATTAGATATCGTAGAAGCTAAAAAAGGAGATAACGAAAAATCTTCTCTTGAAATCTGGAAAGATGCATTAACTAACGTAATGCCTCACGTAGAAGTAAGATCAAGAAGAATTGGTGGTGCAAACTTCCAAATTCCTATGCCAATCAGAGCTGATAGAAAAATTTCTATGGCAATGAAATGGTTAATAAAGTATGCTACTGCTAGAAATGATAAGTCTATGGCTCAGAAATTAGCTGCAGAAGTTATCGCTGCTTCTAGAGAAGAAGGTGCTGCTTTCAAGAAGAAAACTGATACTCACAAAATGGCAGAAGCTAACAAAGCTTTCTCTCACTTTAAATTTTAATTAAGAAATGAGTAGAGATCTTAAATACACAAGAAATATTGGGATTGCTGCGCACATTGATGCCGGTAAAACTACCACTACAGAGCGTATTCTTTTCTATACAGGTAAAACTCACAAAATTGGAGAAGTACACGAAGGTGCTGCTACAATGGACTGGATGGAACAAGAAGCAGAAAGAGGTATTACCATTACTTCTGCTGCTACTACATGTAGCTGGAATTTCCCAACAGATCAAGGGAAAACACTTCCTGAAACTAAACCTTACCACTTCAATATCATCGATACCCCAGGACACGTAGACTTCACAGTAGAAGTAAACAGATCTCTTAGAGTATTAGATGGTCTTGTGTTCTTATTCTCAGCAGTAGACGGAGTAGAGCCTCAGTCAGAAACCAACTGGAGATTGGCTGATAACTACAAAGTTGCGAGAATGGGATTTGTAAACAAAATGGACAGACAAGGAGCTGATTTCTTAAACGTTGTAAAACAAGTTAAAGAAATGTTAGGTTCTAATGCAGTTCCAATCGTTTTACCAATCGGTGCTGAAGAAGATTTCAAAGGTGTAGTAGACTTAATTAAGAACAGAGCTATCATCTGGGATGAAGCAGGACAAGGAGCAACTTTTGATGTAGTTCCAATTCCTGAAGATATGAAAGATGAGGTAATGGAATATAGAGAAAAATTAGTAGAAGCAGTAGCTGATTACGATGAAACTCTAATGGAAAAATTCTTTGAAGATCCAGATTCTATTACTGAAGAAGAAATCAATGCTGCACTTAGAGCTGCAACTATTGATTTATCTATCATTCCTATGACTTGTGGTTCTTCATTCAAAAATAAAGGAGTTCAGTTCATGCTAGATGCAGTTTGTAAATATCTTCCTTCTCCACTAGATAAGGATGATATCAAAGGAACTGATCCTAAAACTGATGCTGAAATCATTAGAAAACCAGACGTAAAAGAGCCTTTCGCTGCATTAGCTTTCAAAATTGCTACTGACCCATTCGTAGGTAGATTAGCATTCTTTAGAGCTTATTCAGGAAGACTAGATGCTGGTTCTTATGTTCTAAATACAAGATCTGGAAACAAAGAAAGAATTTCTAGAATCTACCAAATGCACGCTAACAAGCAAAATCCAGTAGAATTTATCGAAGCTGGAGATATCGGTGCAGCAGTAGGTTTCAAAGATATCAAAACGGGAGATACTCTTTCTGATGAAAAAGCACCAATCGTTCTTGAATCTATGATTTTCCCAGATCCAGTAATTGGTATCGCTGTAGAACCTAAAACTAAAGCAGACCAAGATAAAATGGGTAACGCTCTTGCTAAATTAGCAGAAGAAGATCCTACATTTACTGTGAAAACTGATGAAGCTTCAGGTCAAACTATTATTTCAGGGATGGGAGAACTTCACCTTGATATCATCGTTGACCGTATGAGAAGAGAATTTAAAGTAGAGGTTAACCAAGGTCAACCACAAGTAGAATACAAAGAAGCACTTACACAAGTTGCTAACCATAGAGAAGTTTACAAAAAACAATCAGGTGGTAGAGGTAAGTTCGCAGATATCGTATTTGAAATTGGTCCTGCAGACGAAGGTAAAACTGGTTTAGAATTCATCAACGAAATTAAAGGTGGTAACATTCCTAGAGAATTTATCCCTTCAGTTGAAAAAGGTTTCAAAGAATCTATGAAAAATGGTCCATTGGCTGGTTTCGAAGTAGAATCTATGAAAGTAACCCTTAAAGATGGATCTTTCCACGCAGTAGACTCTGACCAATTATCTTTCGAATTAGCTGCTAAAATGGGTTTCAAAGCTTCTGGTAAAGCTGCTAAAGCTGTAATTATGGAGCCTATTATGAAACTTGAGGTAGTAACACCTGAAGAATATATGGGAGATATCGTAGGAGACCTTAACAGAAGAAGAGGTACTGTAAACGGTATGGATGATAGAAATAACGCTAAAGTTATCAAAGCTTTCGTTCCACTATCTGAAATGTTTGGTTATGTTACTTCGCTTAGAACTTTATCTTCTGGTAGAGCTACTTCTTCTATGGAGTTCGAGAGATACGAACCAGCTCCAACAAATATTGCAGAAGAAGTAATTGCTAAAGCAAGAGGTTAATCTTTAAAAAATTAGAAAATGTCACAAAGAATCAGAATAAAACTTAAGTCTTACGATTACAATTTAGTAGATAAGTCTGCTGAGAAAATCGTGAAAACTGTAAAAGCTACTGGTGCTGTGGTAAACGGACCTATTCCATTACCAACTCACAAAAGAATCTTTACAGTTCTTAGATCACCACACGTAAACAAGAAAGCAAGAGAACAGTTCCAACTTTCTGCTCACAAGAGATTGATGGATATCTATTCTTCTTCTTCTAAAACTGTAGATGCTCTAATGAAATTAGAGTTACCTTCAGGTGTAGACGTAGAAATCAAAGTGTGATAATTTATCACTTTGCTATGATAATAACCTCCCAAACAATTTTGTTTGGGAGGTTTTTTTATATAATAATTTTATAAATTAAAAATTTAATATTTAAAAAGTCATATCCTTATTTTTTGTAAAATTTGTAAAAAAAATATTATGAATAATAATAAAAATCTTTTTGATCAGTTTGCAGATTGGGCAACTGCTTTTACTGGTAGTGCTGGAGCTTTTATAGGTGCCTCTTTATTGGTTTTAATTTGGGCTTTTACTGGACCAATCTTTAAATTTTCAGAAACTTGGCAAATGGTAATCAATACTGGAACTACCATTGTGACTTTTTTGATGGTTTTTTTGATTCAAAAAGCTCAGAATAAAGATTCAAAAGCCATTCAGATAAAACTAAATGAACTTATAGCAGCACACGAAAAAGCCAGTAACAGAATAGTTGATATAGAAGATTTAACAGAAAAAGAATTAGATAAACTTCATAAATATTACGAAAAATTATCAGAATTGGCAGAGCAAGATAACAATATTCATCTATCACATTCCATAGATGCCGCAGAAGATAATCATGAACATAAATTAAGAAATGAAAAAATTCATAAAGAAATTGATAATGAAATGTAATATTAAAAAAAAAATCAGACATTAGAGCCTGATTTTTTATATTCACTTCTTTGCCTATTTTACTTTATCAATTCATACGTTTGTTGAGCGATTTCCAGCTCTTCATTGGTAGGAATAATCAGAATTTTTACTTTGCTTTCTGGCGCTTGAATTTCTACAGGAACTTTTGTGTGATTAAATTTCACATTCGCTTCTTCGTCTAGCTTTATGCCAAGCGCTTCTAAATTTTTACAAGACCAACTTCTTACTACAGCATCATTTTCTCCTAAACCAGCCGTGAAAATAATAGTGTCAATTCCATTCAAAGCTGCAAAATAAGAACCGATGTATTTTTTAATTCTATAAGTATATAATTCTAAAGTCAGTTTTGCATCAGCATCGCCTTGTTCACATTTTTCGTTAATGTCTCTTGCATCGCTGCTTCCGCCTAAACCAAGCATTCCACTTTCTTTATTCAATATGTTTTTCACCTCTTGTAAAGAAAAACCTAATTCTTCTACCATGTAAAAAATAACAGAAGGGTCTATATCGCCACTTCTGGTCCCCATCGCCAATCCGCAAAGTGGCCCGAAACCTAAAGTCGTGTCTATGCTTTCTCCGTTTTCATTTGCTGCAGCCATACTTGCACCGTTTCCTAAGTGAATGGTAATGGCTTTTAAATGGTCATTTTTTAGAATTTTTTTGGCTTCATTGTATACAAATTTGTGGCTCGTTCCGTGGAAACCATACACTCTAATGCTATTATCTGTATAGAATTTTTTAGGAATAGCATATCGGTAAGCGTGTTCTGGAAGTGTAGCGAAAAACGCTGTATCAAAAACTGCTACCTGAACTGCATTCGGAAAGAATTTTTCAGAAGCTTCTATCCCAATTAAGTTTGCTGGATTATGAAGTGGAGCCAATGGAATCAAAGATTTTATGGTATCTTTCACTTCAGGAGTAATGATTTGCGTTTTTGTGAATTTTTCGCCACCGTGAACTACTCTGTGACCAATTGCTTTGATGCTTTCTGGATTCTCGATAACTCCGAAATCTGGATGAGTTAATAAACCTGTAATCGCCTCGAAAGCTGTAGCGTGTTCTGGTAAATTTTCTTCTAAAATATATTCGCCAAAACCTTCATTCGTTGCATATTGATGTTTGATTCTACCCCCTTCAATTCCGATTCGTTCTGCTAAACCTTTAGCCAAAACTTGTTGTGAAAGAATATTGATGATTTGATATTTCAGAGATGAGCTTCCTGCATTAATAACTAATATGTTCATGTAATAATTTTTTAAAATTTTTAATTTGGGCAGCTTTTCCGCCTTCCGTTCCCGCTTTTTTATTTTTGCCAAAGCTTTTCCATTCAAAAAATAAAAAGAGCTCCACTCAAGTCGGGCTGCAAAGACGAGCTGTCTAAAAATTAGGTTTAATTGTTAGTAGATTGTATCGCTGTAATAATTACGGTGTTGTAAATATCTTCAATGGTAGCACCACGACTTAAATCGTTAATTGGTTTGTTTAAACCTTGTAACATTGGGCCAACTGCTAATGCGCCAGTTTCTCTTTGAACCGCTTTGTAAGTGTTGTTTCCTGTATTCAAGTCTGGGAAAATAAGAACATTGGCTTGTCCAGCAACTGGAGAGTTTGGTAATTTGCTTTTACCAACGATTGGATCTACTGCAGCGTCATATTGAATAGGTCCTTCTACTAAAATATCAGGACGTAGAGATTTTACAATTTCTGTAGCTTTTCTCACTTTTTCTACTTCTTCACCGCTCCCAGATGTTCCAGAAGAATAAGAAAGCATCGCTACTTTAGGTGTTTCTATACCAAATGTTTTGGCAGAATCTGCCGAAGAAATCGCGATTTCCGCTAATTGTTCAGGATTAGGATTTGGAACAATGGCACAATCTCCGTAAACCAAAACTCTGTCATCTAACAGCATGAAAAATACTGAAGAAACGGTTTTGAAACCTGGTTTTGTTTTTACGAATTGTAAAGCTGGTTTTATGGTGTGAGCTGTAGTATTTACAGCACCAGAAACCATTCCGTCTGCATGACCTTTGTGTACCATCATGGTGCCAAAGTAAGAAGCATCTAGCATTAAATCTTGTGCTGATGTCAATTCTAGACCTTTTGATTTTCTTAATTCATATAAAGTGTTGGCGTAATCTTCGTAGAATTCACTGTTGTGAGGGTCTACGATAGAAATTCTAGTTTCGTCCCAGTTTAATCCGAGTTGTGCTACTCTAGATTTTACTTTTTCTGGGTCGCCTAAAATGGTAATTTTTGCCACTTTGTCTTCTGCAATTTGAGATGCAGCGGTTAGAATTCTATCGTCATTGCCCTCTGGTAAAACAATGTGCTTTTGAATTTTTTTAGCATTGCTCAAGAGATTGTATTGGAACATTCTCGGGGTGAGACTTTCTGTTTTTACAGAGTTTATTTTGGTATTGAGTTCTTCTACGTCTACAGAACTTTCAAACAAGTCAATACTTAATTTTATTTTTGATTTATTTTCGGCGTAAATTTTCGGTTTAATTCTAGAAATTACAGATGCTGCTTCAAAAGTTCCCAAATTAGTGGTGATAATCGGAATAGGTTTTTGATTGTCGAGCATTAATTTGATAATAGATCTTTCTGGCGTGAAACCACCAGTTAAAACAATACCTGAAATATTAGGGTATTTCGGTGAAATATTTGCCAACGAAGTTCCTACAATCAGGTCACTTCTGTCTCCTGGCATAATACAAAGGCTGTCTGGTGTAATTCTCGGTAAAAAATTCGCTAATTGCATTGCTCCAATAACCGTGGTTTTCGCAATGTTGTCTAGTTTTTCTTTCCCGAATAAAACATGACCTCTAATATGATTGATGATTTCGCGGATAGATGGTTTTCCTAATTCTGGATTGTTTGGAATAACGGCTACGAAAATCCCTTTTTTAATTTCTTTGTTGATGAGTTTTTGTACTTCGCTTTGTTCTTTTTCGCAACGATTAACAATTACTCCTATTATATTAACGTCTTTTTCTAAAAATGAATTTACTTCTGCAATCACATTATTTACCAATTCAGGAACGGTTTCGAAACTGTCTTTTACCACTAATAAAACTGGGATTCCTAAATTTTTGGCAATAGAACCATTGAAATCTATTTCGAAAACAGAACCTTCTTCTGTAAAATCACTTCCTTCTACCAATACAAAATCAAATTCATTTTCTAAATTTTTATATTTCTCGATGATGGTATCATAAACCTCATTGATTTTTCCCTGATTTTGATGTTCCGTAAACTCACTTCTAGAATATGAGTAAGCATCTTCATAATTCATGTTAACATTAAAGTGAGATAAAATAGTATCTATATGATTGTCTACTACATTTTTATTTTCGATAAGAGGCTTAAAAAACGCCACATTAGGAGTGGTGCGTTTCAGCATTTGCATTAATCCGAGACTTACAATAGATTTTCCGCTTTGTGCAGAAGAGGTGATTACGTATACTGAATGATTCATTTTTAGAAAGGATTAAATTTATTTTGCAAAAATACGGCTTTCAAAACGGTTATGAAAGTAAATTAAGTGTCGAAAAACATGCGATTTGACAGCTATTTTAAATTTATAGCAAAAATATAAGCATTAAAAGGACTTCAGTTTCCTAATTACAAACATCATATTTTAATTAATCTTTATGATAGAATAATTATCAGTTTATGATTTCACGAGTGACTGAACATGAATGGATTAAAAAAGAAAATAATTTTAACTTACTGTTTGTCAGTTCAGAAAATATTCTTACATTTGCACACTCATTTTAGGGAAGAAGTATGCCTATTTCAGACGTAGATATTACTAAATTCCTCTAGAATAGGGAGTTATAATAAACAATTTAAGTATAATATATTAATAATGTCAGGTATTATTGGTAAAAAAATCGGTATGACATCTTTGTTTAACGAAGAAGGGAAGAATATCCCTTGTACGGTTATTCAAGCTGGTCCATGCGCGGTTTTACAGGTCAGAACCGAAGAAGTTGACGGTTACAAAGCGGTGCAACTAGGTTTCGATGACAAGAGTGAGAAGAACGTATCTAAAGCGTTAGCTGGTCATTTCAAAAAGGCTGGTTCTACGCCAAAGGCGAAAATCGTGGAATTCAGAAATGAATTCGAACACGAAGTGAAAGTAGGAGATCAAATAATCGTAGACATGTTCAACGAAGGTGAATATGTAGACGTAACAGGTACTTCTAAAGGTAAAGGTTTCCAAGGGGTTGTTAAAAGACATAACTTTGGTGGTGTAATGCAAGCTACCCACGGTCAGCACAACAGATTAAGAGCTCCAGGTTCAATCGGTGCAGGTTCTGACCCTTCTAGAGTTTTCAAAGGACTTAGAATGGCTGGTAGAATGGGAGGAAAACAGGTAACTGTTCAAAACCTTCAAGTGTTAAAAGTAGATACAGAACAAAATCTTTTAGTAGTAAAAGGTGCTGTTCCGGGAGCTAAAAATTCTTATGTAATTATCAAGAAATGGAACTAGTAGTATTAAATACATCAGGAAAAGAAACCGGAAGAAAAGTGCAACTAGACGAAGCTATCTTCGGAATTGAGCCAAATCAGCACGCGGTTTACTTAGAAGTGAAACAATACCTTGCTGCTCAAAGACAAGGAACTCATAAGTCTAAAGAAAGAAGCGAAATTACTGCTTCTACTAGAAAACTTAAAAAACAAAAAGGATCTGGTTCGGCTAGATATGGTGATATTAAATCTCCAACTTTCAAAGGTGGGGGTAGAGTATTCGGTCCTAAGCCAAGAGATTACAGATTCAAATTAAATAAAGCATTAAAAAGATTAGCTAAGAAATCTGTTCTTTCTCAAAAAATGAGAGAAAACTCTATTAAAGTATTAGAAGAAGTAACATTTGCTGCTCCTAAAACTAAAGATTTCATCAATGTATTTAATGCATTAGGTTTGGAAGGCAAAAAAGCATTATTCGTGCTTGCTGAAACAAACAAGAACGTATATTTATCTTCAAGAAACTTACCGAAAGTAAAAGTTTTAACTTATAATGAGATTTCTTCTTATGACTTAGTTAATGCTGGTGAAGTAGTATTCTTCGAAGGTGCTGTAGAAAAATTTCAAGAAAATTTAAGAAAATAAGTCATGTCAGTTATCATTAAACCAATCATTTCAGAAAAAGCAAACAGCCAATCAGAATTGAGCGGAGTTTATACGTTTTTAGTAGATACTAAAGCTAATAAAATCCAAATCAAACAAGCTGTAGAAGCTGCTTATAGTGTAAAGGTAGAAGACGTAAGAACAATGATTTATGCTCCTAAAGTTTCTGCGAAATACACTAAAAAAGGACTTCAAGTTGGTAAAACCAATAAATTGAAGAAAGCTTTGGTTCAACTTGTAGAAGGTGAAACCATTGATATTTTTGCAACAAATTAATAATTTTTATATAATTAATAGTAATGTCTGTTAGAAAATTAAAACCTATCACCCCAGGACAGAGATTCAGAATTGTAAACAATTTTGAAGAAATTACTACCAACAAACCTGAGAAGTCTCTAACTGTAGGACTATCTAAAAAAGGAGGTAGAAATAACACTGGTAAAATGACCATGCGTTATACCGGAGGTGGACACAAGAAAAAGTACAGAATCATCGATTTCAAAAGAAATAAGTTTGATGTAGCTGCTACTGTTTTATCTGTGGAGTATGATCCAAACAGAACTGCGTTTATCGCTTTAGTAGAATACACTGATGGAGAAAAGAGATACATCGTTGCTCCAAACGGTATTAAAGTAGGTCAAACTGTAGTTTCTGGAGATAATGTAGAACCTGAAGTAGGAAATGCAATGAAATTGAAAAACATACCATTAGGTACTGTGATCTCTTGCATCGAACTAAGACCAGGACAAGGTGCAATCCTTGCTAGAAGTGCAGGTTCTTCTGCGCAATTAACTTCTAGAGATGGTAAATATGCAATCATTAAATTGCCTTCAGGAGAATCTAGAATGATTTTAGTAGAATGTATGGCTATGATTGGCTCAGTATCTAACTCAGATCACCAACTTACCGTTTCTGGTAAAGCAGGTAGAAGCAGATGGTTAGGTAAGAGACCAAGAACAAGAGCTGTAGCTATGAACCCTGTAGATCACCCAATGGGAGGTGGTGAAGGTAGATCTTCTGGTGGTCACCCAAGATCTAGAAACGGTAAACCAGCTAAAGGTTACAAGACTAGAAAGAAAAACAAAGTGTCTAACCGTTACATCGTATCTAAAAGAAAATAATTATGGCAAGATCACTTAAGAAAGGACCTTTCATCGCACATCATTTAGAAAAGAAGGTTCAGGCAAACATAGAACAAAATAAGAAGACAGTTATCAAAACATGGTCTAGAGCATCAATGATTTCTCCAGACATGGTAGGTCAAACTATCGCAGTACACAACGGGAAATCTTTTATCCCAGTTTATGTAACTGAAAACATGGTAGGACATAAGTTAGGCGAATTTTCTCCAACGAGATCTTTCAGAGGACACTCTGGTAACAAAAATAAAGGTAGCAGATAATCATGGGATCAAGAAAACAAGATAGCGCAATCGCAAGAAAAGAAGCTAACAAAGACGTTGTAAAAGCTTCATTAAACAATTGTCCGTCTTCTCCAAGAAAAATGAGACTCGTTGCTGATATCATCCGTGGAGAAAACGTAGATAAAGCCCTATATATCCTTAAATATTCTAAAAAAGATGCTTCTAACAAGTTAGAAAAACTTTTACTTTCGGCTATTGCTAACTGGCAAACTAAAAACGAAGGTGCTGACATAGAAGCTGCTAATCTTTTTGTAAAAGAAATTTATGTGGATAGTGCAAGACAACTTAAGAGATTAAGACCTGCACCACAAGGTAGAGGTTACAGAATTAGAAAAAGATCTAATCACGTAACATTAGTATTAGGTAACAAACAAGATAATCAATAATCAAAGGTATGGGACAGAAGACAAATCCAATTGGTAATAGATTAGGAATCATCAGAGGATGGGATTCTAACTGGTTTGGTGGAAACGATTATGGAGACAGAATCGCAGAAGACTACAAAATCAGAAGATACCTTGAAGCTAGATTATCTAAAGGTGGTATCTCTAGAATCTACATCGAGAGAACCCTAAAATTAGTAACAGTAACAATCACTACTGCAAGACCAGGTCTTATCATCGGTAAAGGTGGTCAAGAAGTTGATAAACTAAAAGAAGAATTGAAAAAGATTACTGATAAAGACATCCAAATCAATATCTTCGAAATCAAAAGACCAGAACTAGACGCAATTCTAGTTGCAGAAAGTATTGCTAAGCAAATAGAAAACAGAATCTCTTACAGAAGAGCTGTTAAAATGGCTATGACCAGCACTATGAGAATGGGTGCAGAAGGTATCAAAGTTCAAATCTCTGGTAGATTAAACGGAGCTGAAATGGCAAGAAGTGAGTCTTTCAAAGAAGGAAGAATCCCATTGTCTACTTTCAGAGCAGATATCGATTATCACATTGGTGAAGCACTTACTCAGTACGGTAAGCTAGGAGTGAAAGTTTGGATCATGAAAGGTGAAGTGTACGGCAAGAGAGAATTATCTCCACTTGTTGGTCAACAGAAAAAAGCACCAGCTGGTAAAAAAAGAGACAGAAAATAATTAAAATTTTAGATTGAAATTTTAAGTTTTAAATTACCGTTACTTTTTTAAAATCTAAAATCTAAAATCTGAAATCTAAAATCTAAATTAGAAAACATGTTACAACCAAAAAGAACGAAATTCCGTCGTGTTCATAAAATGAAAATGAAGGGAAATGCGCAAAGAGGATCTCAATTAGCGTATGGAACTTTCGGAATTAAAGCTATAGACGGTGCTTGGATCACTGCAAGACAAATTGAAGCTGCGCGTATCGCTGCTACAAGATATATGAAAAGAGAAGGTCAACTATGGATTAAAATATTCCCAGATAAGCCTATTACTAAAAAACCAGCCGAAGTAAGGATGGGTAAAGGTAAAGGTGCTGTAGAATATTGGGTAGCTGTAGTAAAACCTGGTAAAATTATGTTTGAAGTAGGTGGAGTTCCTTATGAAATAGCTAAAGAGGCGTTAAGACTTGCAGCTCAGAAACTTCCAATAGTTACCAAATTTGTAGTAGCTAACGATTTTGTTCAACCTCAATAATCTTTGAAAAATGAAAAAAGCTGACATCAAAAATCTAAGCACAGGAGATATTAAAAATCAATTAGCTGCTCTTAAAGCTGATTACACTAAAATGAAATTAGCGCACAGAATTAGCCCGATTGAAAATCCTATCAGTATCAGAGATTTAAGAAGAACAATCGCAAGACTTGAAACTGAGTTAACTAACAAACAATAATTTCATTTTATCATGGAAAGAAATTTAAGAAAAGAAAGAATCGGAATCGTTTCTAGCAATAAAATGGAAAAAACCATTGTAGTTAGTGAAACGATGAGAATGAAACATCCAATGTATGGTAAATTCGTATTAAAAACGAAAAAATATACCGCTCACGATGAAAACAACGAGTGCAACGAAGGAGACAAAGTTTTAATTACAGAAACTAGACCTTTAAGCAAAAATAAAAGATGGAGATTAGTAAGTATAATTGAAAGAGCTAAGTAATGTTACAAACCGAATCAAGATTAAAAGTTGCTGATAACACTGGTGCAAAAGAAGTACTAGTAATCAGAGTTCTAGGTGGAACTAGAAGAAGATATGCTTCTGTAGGTGATAAAATCGTAGTTACTATCAAAGATTCTACTCCATCAGGAAATGCAAAAAAAGGACAAGTATCTAAAGCAGTTATCGTAAGAACTAAAAAAGCAGTTAGAAGAAAAGATGGTTCATACATCAAATTTGATGACAACGCTTGCGTTCTACTAAACGCTGCTGGAGAAATGAGAGGAACTCGTGTTTTCGGACCAGTTGCTCGTGAATTGAGAGACAAAGAATATATGAAAATCATTTCATTAGCTCCTGAAGTATTATAATTTTAAAAATTTTAGAAAAAATGGCAAAAGTTAAAATAAAAAGAGGAGATAACGTAATCGTTACTACTGGTAAAAACAAAGGTAGTAAAGGTGAAGTTCTAGAAGTGATTAAGAAAGAAAACGCTGATGCTAGAGTTATCGTAGCAGGTGTAAACGTTGTTAAAAAACACGTAAAACCATCTGCAGCAAATCCTCAAGGCGGAATCGTAGAAAAAGAAGCGTCTATTAATATTTCTAATGTATCTCTAGTAGATGCAAACGGAAAAGCTACTAAAGTAGCGTATAAAGTAGAAGGTGATAAAAAAGTAAGAATTGCTAAAACAACAGGTAAAGAAATCTAATTATGGAATACGTAGCAAGACCCAAAAAATTATATACAGAAAAAATTGTTCCAGCAATGATGGAAGAATTTGGGTACAAATCTATCATGCAAGTACCTAAATTAGAAAAAATTGTTGTGTCTCAAGGTTTAGGTGCTGCAACTGCAGACAAAAAAATCGTAGACTATGCAGTAGAAGAACTTACAGCTATCACTGGTCAAAAAGCAGTAGGAACTTTATCTAAAAAAGACGAGGCAGCTTTCAAATTAAGAAAAGGTATGCCAGTTGGTGCAAGAGTAACGCTTAGAGCAGAAAAAATGTACGAATTTTTAGATAGACTTACTTCATCTGCTTTACCAAGAATTAGAGATTTTAACGGTATCAAAGCCGATGGTTTCGATGGTAGAGGTAATTACAACTTAGGGATTACTGAGCAAATTATCTTCCCAGAAATCGTGATCGACAAAGTGAAAAAAATCCAAGGGATGGACATCACTTTCGTTACTACTGCTAAAACTGACAAAGAAGCAAAAGCATTATTAACTCATTTCGGTTTACCGTTTAAAAAGAACTAAGAAATGGCAAAAGAATCAATGAAAGCGCGTGAGCGCAAAAGAGAAGCACTAGTTGCTAAATATGCTGCTAAAAGAGCTGCCCTAAAAGAAGCAGGTGATTATGAAGCACTTCAAAAATTACCTAAAAACGCTTCTCCTGTAAGATTACACAACAGATGTAAATTAACAGGAAGACCAAGAGGTTACATGAGAACTTTCGGTATTTCGAGAGTTACTTTCAGAGAAATGGCTAACAATGGTCTTATCCCGGGAGTTAAAAAAGCAAGTTGGTAACAATTAGTTTTTAATCAAGATATTTAAGTTGCTTATGGCTTTTAGCCTCAAAATTAAAAGCCATCTGCAATACTGAATATCATTCACCAATAATAATTTAAAATAAAAAAATGGTAACAGATCCAATTTCAGATTTCCTAACTAGAGTAAGGAACGCACAAAGCGCAGGCCACAAAGTGGTGGAAATTCCTGCATCAAAAATCAAAAAGGAGATTACGAAAATCTTATTTGATCAAGGTTACATCTTAAACTACAAGTTTGAAGATAACGCTGTTCAAGGGACTATCAAAATCGCTTTGAAATATGATAAGCAAACTAACAAACCGGCTATTAAGTCTATCCAAAGAGCTTCTAGACCAGGTTTGAGAAAATACGCTGGTACAGAAGAATTACCAAGAGTATTAAACGGTTTAGGTGTAGCTATCATCTCTACTTCTAAGGGAGTAATGACTGATAAGAAAGCCAGAGAAGAAAAAGTAGGTGGCGAAGTAATCTGCTATGTTTATTAATTGTAAAAATTAGGAAGAAATGTCAAGAATTGGTAAATCAATTATAGAAATTCCTGCAGGTGTTACAGTTACTGTAAACGATAATGTAGTAACTGTGAAAGGTCCTAAAGGAGAACTTTCTCAAGAAATTACAGGCGGAATTACTCTTGAGCAAGAAGATGGTAAAATCACTGTAAACAGACCATCTGAAGCTAAAAATCATAAAGCATTACACGGTCTTTATAGAGCGTTAATCAATAATATGGTGGTGGGAACCTCTGAAGGTTTCACCAAAAAATTAGAATTAGTAGGGGTAGGTTATAGAGCATCTCACTCTGGTCAAAAACTAGAATTAGCTCTAGGTTTCTCTCACGGTATCGTATTAGAACTTCCAAGTGAAATTACTATTGATACTTTAACAGAAAAAGGTAAAAACCCAATCATCACTTTGTCATCTTATGACAAACAATTATTGGGAATGGTGGCTGCTAAAATTCGCTCATTCAGAAAACCAGAACCATACAAAGGTAAAGGTGTGAAATTCGTTGGTGAAATAATTAGACGTAAAGCTGGTAAATCTGCTTAAAAATTAAGACAATGGCATTAACAAAAGTACAAAAAAGAGATAGAATTAAAAGAAGAGTAAGAGGCAAAATCTCTGGAACTTCTTCAGCGCCAAGACTTTCTGTTTACAAGAGTAACAAAGAAATCTACGCTCAATTAATTGACGATAAAGAAGGTAAAACTTTAGTAGCTGCTTCTTCTAGAGAGAAAGGAGTAGATGCTAATGGAACTAAAACTGAAGTTGCAACTGCAGTAGGTAAGAAAATTGCTGAAAAAGCTTTAGCTGCTGGATTTGAAAAAGTAGTTTTTGATAGAAACGGTTTCGTATATCACGGTAGAGTAAAAGCTCTTGCAGACGGTGCTAGAGAAGGTGGTTTGAAATTTTAAAAATTAAAAAATTATGTTAGGATTAGATAATATAGAAAGAGTAAAACCAGGTGGTCTAGAACTTAAAGATCGTCTAGTTGCCGTAAACAGAGTAACTAAAGTAACCAAAGGAGGTAGAGCTTTCGGATTTTCTGCAATCGTAGTAGTAGGTAATGAAGACGGTGTAATCGGTTTCGGTTTAGGTAAATCTAAAGAAGTTGCTTCTGCTATTGCTAAAGCAGTAGAAGATGCTAAGAAAAATTTAGTGAAAGTTCCTGTAATGAATCATACAATCCCTCACCAAACTTCTGCTAGATACGGTGGTGCTGATATCTTCTTAAGACCAGCTTCTCACGGTACAGGATTAATCGCAGGTGGTGCGGTAAGAGCGGTACTAGAATCTGCAGGAGTACATGATGTACTTTCAAAATCTAAAGGTTCTTCTAACCCTCACAATGTGGTAAAGGCAACTTTCAAAGCATTGTTAGATATCAGAAGACCAGAAGAAATTGCAAGAATGAGAGGAATTTCTTTAACTAAAGTGTTTAACGGTTAATTTTTTATATCATGGCAACAATTAAAATCAAACAAGTAAGAAGTGCTATCAAAAGACCTAAAGTACAAAAAGATACTTTAGTAGCTCTTGGTCTTAAAAAATTAAACCAAGTTGTAGAACACGAAGCTACTCCATCTATCTTAGGTATGGTAGCAGCAGTGAGACATTTAGTAGAAGTACAGGAAAACTAATTAAATTTTAACAAAAATGAATTTAAATAATATTCAACCAGCATCTGGAGCTACTCATAATTCAAAAAGAGTAGGTAGAGGACAAGGTAGTGGCAAAGGTGGTACATCTACAAAAGGTCACAAAGGTCAAAAATCAAGACTGGTTACTCACAGAAAATAGGTTTTGAAGGTGGTCAAATGCCTTTACAAAGAAGATTACCAAAATTCGGATTTAATAACATTAACAGAAAAGAATACAGAGCTATTAATCTAGATACTATTCAAGCATTAGTAGACGCTAAAAATCTTTCTGAAGTTACTAAAGAAGTATTGGTAGAAAATGGTTTATCTTCTAAAAATGAATTAGTGAAAATTATGGGTAGAGGAGAACTTAAAGCTTCTGTTTCTATTTCTGCTAACAAATTCACTAAATCTGCTGAAGAGGCAATCTCTAAAGCAGGAGGTAAAGCGATCACTCTTTAATAAAAACAAATGAAAGGTTTTATTCAAACACTTAAAAACATCTGGAGTTTACAAGAATTGAGGGACAAGATTATTGTCACTCTTTCTTTAATTCTAGTATATAGATTTGCTTCTTATATTTCTCTACCAGCTATTAACATGGCAGAAGTAGGAAATTTATTAGATCATTTTCAAAAACAAGGTGGCGGTAAACAAGCTGCAGGTCTATTAGGTCTATTATCATCATTTACTGGAGGAGCTTTCAGTCATGCTTCAATCATGGCTCTAGGAATTATGCCGTACATTTCTGCATCTATTATTGTGCAGCTTATGGGAATGGCAATTCCTTATTTACAGAAACTTCAGAAAGATGGTGAAAGTGGTAGAAAAACCTTAAATCAAATTACAAGATGGTTAACAATAGGTGTTTGTCTCGTGCAAGCACCATTTTACCTAGGTACTATTACACAGGTTTTTTTACCTTACGAACAGTTTAGATCTGCGTATTATATTGATCCGCAATCTATTGCATTTTATGTTCCAAGTGTAGTGATATTAGTTGCAGGTTCTATCTTTGCAATGTGGTTAGGAGAAAAAATTACAGATAAAGGCATTGGTAACGGGATTTCTATCTTAATCATGGTAGGGATTCTAGCTGGTTTACCAACTGCATTTTTACAAGAATTTACTACTCAAACAGGAAACGGAGGTTTAGGAAGCATCATGATTCTTATCGAAGTTTTATTCTGGTTGGTGGTAATCTTATTAGCAATTGTACTTTCAGTTGCTGTAAGAAAAATTCCTATTCAGTATGTAAGTAGAGCTCACGCAACAGGTGGTGCAAACAGAAATTTATTACAAGGAGCAAGACAATGGATTCCTCTAAAAGTAAATGCATCTGGAGTAATGCCACTAATTTTCGCACAAGCATTAATGTTTGTTCCTGGTTTGTTAACTAAATTCGATGATACCAATACTTTCTTAGCAGGATTCAAAAATCCTTTCAGCTGGCAGTATAATGTATTATTAGTAATTTTAATTATCATCTTCTCTTATTTCTACACAGCCATCACTATTCCAGTGAATCAAATGGCAGATGACTTAAAGAGAAATGGAGGTTTAATACCGAAAGTAAGACCGGGACAAGAGACTGCAAATTACTTAGATGATATTTTATCTAAAATAACCTTGCCGGGTGCGTTTTTTTTATCTATCTTTGCAATCCTTCCAGCTTTAGTGCATGGAGGCTTTGTTCAGACTGAAGGATTCTCCCATTTTTTCGGAGGAACTTCTTTATTGATCATGGTAGGAGTAATTTTAGATACAGTTCAGCAAATCAATACGTATTTGTTGAACCATCACTATGATGGATTGATGCAATCTAAATTATCTAGAACATCAAACTTATAAAAAACATCTATGGCAAAACAAAAACATATAGAACAAGATGGCGTTATAGTGGAAGCACTATCTAACGCCATGTTCCGTGTGGAACTGGAAAATGGGCATGTTCTCATCGCTCATATTTCAGGGAAAATGAGAATGCATTACATAAAACTTTTACCAGGAGATAAGGTAAAATTAGAACTCTCTCCTTATGATTTATCAAAAGGAAGAATAACATTTAGATATTAAATTAAATACTAATGAAAGTTAGAGCATCAATTAAAAAAAGAAGTGCAGATTGCAAAATCGTAAGAAGAAAAGGCAGATTGTACATTATTAACAAGAAGAACCCAAAATTTAAACAAAGACAAGGCTAAAATTAAATTATGGCGAGAATTTCAGGTATTGATTTACCAAAAAACAAAAGAGGCGTTATCGGTTTAACTTACATTTACGGAATTGGTAGAAGCACAGCTTCTGAAATCCTTAAAAATGCCGGTATCAGCGAAGACAAGAAAGTCAACGAATGGAATGACGATGAATTGGCTGCAATCAGAAATTACATCACTGAAAACATTAAAGTAGAAGGTGAATTACGTTCTGAAGTGCAATTGAACATCAAGAGATTGATGGACATAGGTTGCCAACGAGGAATACGTCACAGACTGGGATTACCTTTAAGAGGCCAAAGAACGAAAAACAATTCTAGAACCCGTAAAGGAAAGAGAAAAACAGTTGCTAACAAGAAAAAAGCAAGTAAATAATCTTTAGATTAGAATTATGGCAAAACAAACTAAAGTAGTTAAAAAAAGAAAAGTAAAAGTAGAAGCGATTGGTGAAGCACATATCCAAGCTTCTTTCAATAATATTATTATTTCTTTGACAAACAAAAACGGAGAAGTAATTTCTTGGTCTTCTGCCGGTAAAATGGGATTCAGAGGTTCTAAAAAGAATACTCCATTCGCAGCTCAAATGGCTGCAGAAAATTGCTCTTCAGTAGCTTACGAAGCTGGTTTAAGAAGAGTAAAGGTGTTTGTGAAAGGTCCAGGTGCAGGTAGAGAATCTGCTATAAGATCTATTCACAATTCAGGAATTGAAGTTTCAGAAATCATTGACGTGACTCCTATGCCACACAATGGATGTAGACCACCTAAAAGAAGAAGAGTTTAATTTTTAGAAATTTAACCTATGGCAAGATATATTGGACCAAAAACTAAAATTGCACGTAAATTTGGTGCTGCAATTTACGGAGACGATAAAAGTTTCGAAAAAAGAAAAAATCAACCACCAGGACAACACGGACCTAACAAAAGAAGAGGTGCTAAAAAATCTGAATATGCTGTACAGTTAGCTGAAAAACAAAAAGCTAAATATACTTACGGTATCTTAGAAAGACAATTTGCTAACCTTTTCGATAAAGCGCACAGAAGCAAAGGCGTTACAGGTGAGGTTCTTTTACAATTATGTGAATCTAGATTAGATAACGTAGTATACAGATTAGGTTTTTCTAAAACCAGAGCTGGTGCTAGACAGTTAGTTTCTCACAGACACGTAACAGTAAATGGAGAAATTGTAAACATCCCTTCATATTTATTAAAAGCAGGTGACGTAATCGCTATTAGAGAAAAATCTAAATCTCTAGAAGTAATTGCTGATTCATTAGCTTCTAAATCATCTTATGAATGGTTACAATTTAACGACGAAAAGAAAGAAGGTACTTTTATCTCAGCTCCTGAAAGAATTCAGATCCCTGAAGATATTAAAGAACAGCTAATCGTCGAATTATACTCTAAATAATTTTAATCAAATTTTTGCTCAACCCAATATTATGGCAATTTTACAATTCATAAAACCCGACAAAGTAATTCTACTTAATTCTACGGATTTCAAAGGTCAATTCGAATTTAGACCATTAGAGCCAGGATTCGGACTTACTATCGGTAATGCTTTGAGAAGAGTTTTACTTTCTTCTCTAGAAGGATATGCTATCACATCTATCAAAATAGAAGGAGTAGAGCACGAATTTTCAACAATTCCAGGTGTAATAGAAGATGTTACGGAAATCATCCTTAACCTTAAGCAATTAAGACTTAAAGCAAAAGTAGAAAACGCATCAGCAGAACAAGTAAGTGTGAAAATTTCTGGTAAAGAAGTGATCACTGCAGGTGATTTTGCTAGCTCGATGAATAACTTCGAGGTACTTAATCCAGACTTAGTAATCTGCAACTTGACAAAAGAGGTGTCTTTCGAAATGAATTTCAACATCGACAAAGGAAGAGGTTATGTTCCTTCAGAACAAAACAAATCTAACAATGCACCTATAGGAACGATTGCAATTGACTCTATCTTTACTCCTATTAAGAAAGTTCAATATAGCATTGAAAACTATCGTGTAGAGCAAAAAACAGACTACGAAAAACTAGTATTAGACATTGAGACGGATGGTTCTATCACCCCTCAAAATGCTTTAACTGAAGCTTCTAAGATATTAATTTATCATTTCATGTTATTCTCTGATGAGAGAATTACTCTAGAAACTGAAGCTGTAAAAGCATCAATCCAATACGATGAAGAAACCCTTCACACAAGACAATTACTTAAGTCTAAATTAGCAGATATGGATCTTTCTGTGAGAGCTCTTAACTGTCTAAAAGCAGCTGAAGTAGAAACTCTAGGTGAACTAGTTTCTTATAGTAAGTCTGATTTGATGAAATTCAGAAATTTCGGTAAGAAATCATTGACAGAACTTGAAGAACTTGTTCACTCAAAAGGACTAAACTTCGGGTTTGATGTTGCAAAATATAAGTTAGACGCTGATAAATAATCCTTAACAATGAGACACGGAAAAAAATTCAATCACTTAGGTAGAACAGCCTCTCACAGAAGCGCTTTGCTTTCTAACATGGCATGCTCACTAATTGAACATAAAAGAATAAATACTACTGTTGCTAAAGCTAAAGCTTTAAGAGTATACGTAGAACCTATCTTAACTAAAGCTAAAGAAGATACTACGCACAACAGAAGAATTGCTTTCTCTTACTTACAAAGTAAAGAAGCAGTTGCAGAACTTTTCAGAACTGTAGCTCCTAAAATTGCTACCAGAAATGGTGGTTATACTAGAATCATCAAGACTGGTTTCAGACCTGGTGATGCTGCAGATACTGCATTAATCGAGCTTGTAGATTTCAATGAACTTTACAATCCTAATGCTGAAGAGAAAAAAGCAACTAGAAGAAGCAGAAGATCTACTAAGAAAGAAGCTGCTGCTGTAGTAGCTGCTCCAGTGGTAGAAGAAACTGCTGTAGTAGAAGAGCCAAAAGCTGAAGCTACAGAAGAAAAAACTGAAGAATAATTCTCAGAATTTCTATAAATAAAAAACCATTCAGATTTCTGAATGGTTTTTTTATGCTTATTTTTTACGACTTAACTCGAAAATTTGTCCGTTTTGGGTAATGGTGAGTAAATCGCCTTTAGATATTGCCTTTATACCATCTTTTTCATAAATATCACTTTCTATCTCGGGCAATTCTATTTTGAGTTTATTTCTTTCGATAAGGATGAAGTTACCTTCCTTAGTTCCCGTAGTAAAAGTTACATTGGCTTCTGTTCCATCAAAAGCACGATAAACATATTCCTTTTTTTCAATTTTATTTTCGGTTTTGGTAATCTTACCCTCTAAATTGGTTTTTTCTAAAATTACAGAATCTGTTTTGCTTACTCCATTAGCATCTATTGTTTTGATTATTTTTACTTCCTTTTCTATAGCAGTTTTGCTTTCTTTATCACAGCTGATAACGCCTATGAAGCCTAATATTAAGATATAGTTAAAAGATTTTTTCATTGCAATTTTTTAAAAATTAATAAGTATCTTTAAATAAAATTTGAGGGATTTTATGTTTTAAAAATACAAAAAATACCCTACAAAAATCATAAACTTACATTGCTAAATTATGCGTAAATTTGCAATGCAAAAAATAAGAAAAGAGCTGGTCTTCATTTTTTTGAAAGATTAGCCCTACAATAGAAACTTTAAAATAGAATAATATGAGTTACATTTCATTTATTGAAGCAAGACAAATTTTGGATTCTAGAGGAAATCCAACTGTAGAAGTTGATGTATTTACCGAAAGCGGTGCAATGGGACGTGCAGCTGTTCCTTCTGGTGCTTCTACCGGAGAACACGAAGCAGTAGAATTGCGCGATGGCGGTTCAGAATATATGGGGAAAGGCGTAATGAAGGCCGTAGAAAATGTAAAAGAAGTAATCGCTCCAGAATTAGTAGGACTTCCAGTTTTTGACCAAAATCTTATCGATCAAATTATGATTGACTTAGATGGCACAAACAACAAAGGAAACTTAGGTGCTAATGCTATTTTAGGAGTTTCTTTAGCTGCTGCTAAAGCTGCTGCTGCTGAATTAAGACAACCTCTTTACAAATATATTGGTGGTGTAAATGCTAATACACTTCCTGTTCCGATGATGAATGTAATTAATGGTGGTTCTCACTCAGATGCGCCTATTGCATTCCAAGAATTTATGATTATGCCAGTAAAAGCAGATTCTTTCTCTCACGCTTTGAGAAAAGGAACTGAAATCTTCCATAATCTAAAATCTATTCTTCATGACAGAGGTTTATCTACTGCTGTAGGTGACGAGGGTGGTTTTGCGCCAACTTTCAAAGGAACTGAAGATGCTTTAGATACTTTACTAAAAGCAATCGAAAAAGCAGGTTACAAACCAGGTGATGATGTAATGATTGCATTAGACTGTGCTTCTTCAGAATTCTACAAAGATGGAATCTACGATTATAGAAAATTCCAAACTCCAGATTCTGCACAATTTACAAGCAGCGAACAAGTTTCTTACTTAGCAGAATTGGTAAACAAATATCCAATTATCTCTATTGAAGATGGTATGCAAGAAAACGACTGGGAAGGTTGGAAAATGTTAACTGAAAAAATCGGTGATAGAGTACAATTAGTAGGAGACGATTTATTTGTAACTAACGTAGAAAGACTTTCTAGAGGTGTTAAAGAAAATATTGCTAACTCTATCTTGGTTAAAGTAAACCAAATCGGTTCATTATCCGAAACTTTAGCAGCGGTACAAATGGCTCAGCATAATAAGTATACTTCTGTAATGTCTCACAGATCTGGTGAAACTGAAGATGCTACAATTGCAGATTTAGCGGTAGCTTGCAACTGTGGTCAGATTAAAACAGGTTCTGCTTCTCGTTCTGATAGAATGGCGAAGTATAACCAATTATTAAGAATCGAGGAAGCTCTAGGCGAAAATGCAATTTTCCCAGGATTAGATGCTTTTAAAATTAAAAGATAATTTATTTACATAAATCTGAAAAACCTCCTACTTCAGGAGGTTTTTTTGTGGATTCTTCATAGTAATTTTATTTTTAAAAACAGCAACTATATCAATTTAGCAAGTTTATTACAGATATAGTAAAAATAAATAGGTTTGCATAATAGAAAGTTTTCGCTAAAATTCTTTTTTTTGTATTTTTACTGAAAATATATTATAAAACATGTCAGATAATAAAGTTATACTCAATTACGACGGAAATTCTTATGAGTATCCTATCGTAGAAAGCACAATTGGTGATAGAGGTATTGATATTTCTAAATTGAGAGATCAAACCGGACTTATTACTTTAGACCTAGGCTATAAAAATACAGGAGCCACTTTAAGTAATATTACTTACTTAGATGGTGATTTGGGAGAACTTTTCTACAGAGGTTATCCTATTGAGCAAATTGCGGAGAAATCTAATTTTTCTGAAGTAATGTACTTATTGCTTCACGGTGAATTACCAAATGCTTCTCAGTTTACGCAATTCGAGAATAATATTAAGAATTACAACTTCGTAGCCGAAGAAATGAAAAAAATTCTTGATGCTTTCCCACGTTCTGCGCATCCAATGGGGGTTCTTTCTACGCTTACATCTGCACTTACAGCATTTAATCCTAGAGCTGTAAATGTAAAATCTAAAGAAGATTTAGACCATGCTGCAGAAATGCTTATTGCAAAATTTGCTCACCTTTGTGCTTGGACCTACAGAAAAACCAATGGTTTCCCGCTTAACCACGGAGATAACAGTCTAAATTATGTAGAGAATTTCTACAAAATGACTTTCAGAAAACCATACGAAGAGTTCGAAATTGATCCAGTAGTTGTAGCTGCGCTAGACAAATTATTAATTCTACACGCAGATCACGAACAAAACTGTTCTACTTCTACAGTAAGAATGGTAGGTTCTGCTCACACTGGTTTATTTGCATCTATTTCTGCGGGAGTTTCTGCATTATGGGGACCACTTCACGGTGGTGCAAACCAAGCAGTAATCGAAATGTTAGAAATGATTGAAAAAGACGGTGGAGATGTTGCTAAATATGTAGAAAAGGCAAAAGATAAAGAAGACAGCTTCAGATTAATGGGATTCGGGCATAGAGTTTATAAAAACTTTGACCCAAGAGCAAAAATCATCAAAAAAGCTGCAGACGATATCTTAAACAAACTAGGAGTTCACGACAAAGCTCTAGACATTGCAATGCAATTAGAAAGAGTAGCGCTAGAAGATGATTACTTCGTAGAAAGAAAACTATATCCAAACGTAGATTTCTACTCTGGTATTATCTACAGAGCATTAGGAATTCCTACAGAAATGTTTACAGTAATGTTCGCATTAGGACGTTTACCAGGATGGATTTCTCAATGGAAAGAAATGCGTCTTCACGGTGACCCAATTGGTAGACCAAGACAAGTGTATCAAGGTGCTCCAAAACGTGACTATGTTCCTATGGAAAACAGATAATTTTAACAAATTTATAAAAAGGAAACCTCTCAAATTTTGAGAGGTTTTTTGTTTTTTTTGAGAAGAAAGATGATTGAATTAAGCTACAAAAAATCCGCTTTGCGGATAAATTAAAAAAAAATAGCGGAGCGGATTTTGCCACAACGGAAAAAGTATTGGCGAAGTGCGGGCAAAAAGTAAACTTTAGTTCAATTTTAGACCAAACGTAGCCGATATTTTTTCCATGAAACTAAACTACAAAAATAATGTGGAATGGAAAAATAGCGGCGGGAAAATAGGAAAGGATTTTCAATTCCGTCATAAACCCCGCATTTTGCCAATACAATGTTAGCTGCAGTTTCTTTATTTTCCAAGTTCTTTTTTTGAAACAACAATTATCAAAATAGAGTTTATTGCAAATAAGTAATATCCTATTTTAAATTGATTTATGTTTTCGACTATTTCCGAAACATATAATCCAATAGTTGAAAAAATTAGTAACAATAAATTAATAATTCCCAATCTATAAGTCAAATTATGCTGTTTGATAAAAGCAGAAATGAGTAAAATAATTGAAATAATGAAAATTAAGAAAAAACCAAATATTGGATAAAAGGTTTTATCAGTTAAAATTGATTTCTGCTTAAATTCTTTCAAGTCAATTTCTCCGAAAGTATTTTTAAGTATTTGATAAAAATTGAATGTGTTTTCTTTCTTACTTTCGATTATCTTATTTTCTCTTTCTTTTTTTGATTTTAAAATTTCAGCTTGAATTTTAGGAGTATTTTTCAATGTGCTTGTACTATCTAATGCAATTTCTGCTGGAGTCATTTCAATAGTAAATTTTTCAATAGTTTTGTCAGAGCAAGTTCTTAAAAATGGAAGAGTAAAAAGTATAAAGCTTAAAGAAACTAAAGTTTTTAATTTTATTGAATTCTTCATTGGTAGACAGAGTTTTTTTTGAAATTGCAGCTAACGGTTCGGGGCTTTGCGATGGTGGGGCAATCGAAGCACAAATCTTCAATTTTGCACTAAAGTTCAACCGAAGAACAACCGTTGAACTTTGCAGTTTCGCCCCACTATTGCAAAACCCTTGTTAGCGGCTGGCATTTTAGTGTGCTGCTGATTTTGAGAAAAAATTCATTACGATAACTCCTGTCACAATTAAAATAATTCCAATAATTGCTGGAATGTCTAACGATTGCTTAAATACCACAACCGAAATTATAGCTGTCAAGACAATTCCTAAACCACCCCAAATTGCATAAGCTATTCCCAAAGGAATGGATTTTAAAGCTTGCGACAAAAAGAAAAAGCAAGCAATATATGCCACAATTGTTATCGCTGTTGGCAATAATTTTGAAAAACCGTCTGATGCTTTCATAAAGCTCGAACCTACAACTTCAAGTACGATTGCTAATGATAAAAATAAATATTTCATTGTTCTTTTGTTTTAACTGATGCAAAGATACAAAAATTAAAAAGTGCTTTTTTGACAAATGTCAAAATCGTTATTTCTTTCTAATACGGCTCAATGTTTCTTGCGAAATACCCAAATAAGAAGCAATATGTCCTAAAGAAATTCTTTGCAAAGCTTCGGGTTGGTTTTTCAAAAGCCAATGATAACGCTGTTCTGCGGTATGTGTTTGTAATAAAAAAGAACGTTCCTCTAAAATTTTGCAATATTCTTCTGCTATTTTTCTACCAATCGTATTCATTTCCTGCGATGATTTGTAGAAACTTTCAAGGTCATTGCTTGAGATATAATATAAAGTGGTGTCTTCTAAAAACTGAATGTTTTCAATTGAAGGTTGGCTAAAAAATAATGGCATTACTGAACCTAAAATTCCGCTCTCAAAACCAAACCAAACATTAATTTCTCTTTCATTGATATTATAAAACGAACGAACAAGCCCTTTTTCAATTACGAATAAATTTGAAACAATTTGTCCTTCTTTGAGCAAAAAATCGCCTTTTTGTTTTATCAGACTTTTAATTTTTTCGTTAAGTTCTGTTTCGATTTCAGAGGTCAGATTTCCGTATTTTTTAAGTTGTTTTATGAGAGGGTTCATTCTTTGTACGGTGTTGGTTTATGCTTGCCGCTAACGGTTTCGGGCTTGGCGAAGGTGGCGATTTTCACCACAAATGTTGATGCGGAGAACCAATGTTTGATAAACCACAAAAGTGTCTTCGGAGTACTGAACCGCCACTTTTGCCAAACCCGTGTTAGCGGATGCCCTTTTTGTCAGCCAAATTTATGAATTTAGAATTAACTTTATTAGATTGTTGTTGAAAATCTCGTCAACTATTTTTGAAGATGTCACTGGTTCTTGTAATGGGTGTTGTTGGAATATATTTTTGTTCAAATCTTCAATTGTGTTCGTAATTGAAGTTGCATTTTGTTCTGAAAATTCATATATTTTTTTCTTATGTCGGGTGTTGAATTTTAAATTATTGGGGTCAACTATGCCTGCTTCGATATAGGCTCTTGTTTTTTTAGCACATCGGCAAGGGTTGGCTTTATTTACCAACCCGCATCTTTCGTTCATCCAATTATTCAAGTCTTGTCTTGCTCTCATTAAGCGAATACGGAAATTACCTGCTGTAATGCCTAAAATTTCCGAACCTAAATTATGGTCAATGTCAAACATTTCGCCAAGTATATAAATCATTCGTTGTTCTCTGTCTAAACAAAGTAACATACCTGCCGTGCAACTAATTCTTAATTCTTCTATTGATTCCGTTAAATCGTTTTGCTCTTGATTGGTTAATTCATTGTTTGGCATATTATCAATTGAATTAAAGTAAGTTTCAAAATCAATTACTTTCAATTCTGATTTTCGCTTTTTTGTATTCAAAAAATAATTAACCGTTATCCTGTAAAGCCAAGTTCTAAATTTACTTTTTCCTTCAAATTTAGAAAGTGATGTAATCGCTTTTATAAATACTTCTTGGGTTAAATCTTCCGCATCTTCAATGTTTTTAGTCATTTTCAGAGCAAGATTATAAATGAATATTTGATGCCTGATAATGAGGTTTTGAAGTGCTTTTTTATCACCACTCGTTGCCAATTTAACCAACTCGCTGTCTATTTCGTCAGGATAATTTATTTGAAAAGGATTGTCCATTTATTTTGTTATAAAACTTCCTGCAAACAGCTTGTTTACAGGAAGTAAATTTATAAATTAAATTTGTCTTAATCCACCGTCAACGGCAATTTCATTTCCTATGATATAAGATGAGTCATCGCTGGCAAGAAACAATACTGTTTTTGCAATTTCTTCTGGTTGACCAAATCGTTTTACAGGAATTTGATTAGTAATAGCTTCTCCTGCTGCTTTTAATACCTCTTCTGGTAATCCAACTTTGCCCCAAAGTGGCGTAGCAATTGCACCTGGACTTACGGCATTTACTCTGATTCCTTTTTCTACAAGTTCGGCAGATGCCACTCTAACCAAAGAACGTAAAGCAGCTTTACTTGCACTTAATAAACTACTACCGCCAAATCCGATTCCATTGAGATAAGAAGTAGTGATGATGACAGAAGCGTTATTGTTCAAATGTGGAATTGCTTTTTGTAATGTAAAATATGCCCCTTTAAAATTCACATTTATCATTTCGTCAAAAAATGCTTCTGATGTATCAGCAATTGGTGCAAGTTTTGATTGTGCAGCATTTACAAACAAGATGTCAATGGAGCCAAATTTAGACTTTGTTTCTGCAAACAATTTGTCTAAATCAGTTTGTTTGCAAACATCTCCTTGAACTGCAAAACTGTTTGAGCCAAGTTCACTTACAGCTTCGTCAAGAGCTTGTTTGCCTCGTCCAAAAATCACCACTTTTGCACCATTTGCGATAAATTCTTTGGCTGTCGCTAAACCAATTCCACTGCTACCGCCTGTTATTACGGCAACTTTGTTTTTTAATTTGTCCATTTTTTTATAAAGATTTAATGGCAACTCCATTGTTACCATTATTTGGACAAGAGAAAATGTGTCGTGTTACAAAAGTCTGTGAATTATTTTGAGGTTGGGGTGGTCTTGTAGGGTTTCCGCTAACGGTTTGGGGCTTTGCGAAGTGGCGGAAAATCGAAGCCGAAAGTTTCGATTTAGACGGAACGTAGCAAAAGCCAATTTCTATTTGCTAAATAACAAAAAAAAAGCCAATAAAATTGGCTTTTGCGGATTAAAATGCAGAAAGTTTCAATTTAGACTTAACCCCGCCATTTTGCAAAACCCTTGTTAGCGGAAGTGGTTTTTTGTTAATGATTGTTAAAAATTAAATTGTAAGCAATATAATTGTAAAATATCTTTATCTTTGCGAAAATTAAAACGAAATGAATACAGAAGTTTTATTATTAAAGAATCAGCTGTGCTTTCCTCTCTATGCAGTATCAAGAGAAATTATTCAGCTATACAAACCGCTTTTAGATGAACTTGAGATTACCTATCCACAGTATTTGGTTTTAATGGTGTTGTGGGAAAAAGATAAACAAACTGTTAACCAAATTGGTGAAAAACTATTATTAGACAGTGGAACATTAACACCTTTATTGAAAAGATTGGAACAAAAAGGATTGGTTAATAGAAATCGAAGTCTTGTTGATGAACGGACTGTGGAAATTTCATTAACTGATAAAGGATTTAATATTAAAGAGAAGGCAGAATGTATTCCTTCTAAAATAGTTAAACAAGTGAGCCTTTCCACAGAGGAGGTTCAATCTTTAAAATACATTTTAAATAAAATTTTAAGTCAAACAATTAAATAAACATTCAAAAATGAAAACATTTTACACAGCCGTAGCAACGGCAACAGGAGGTCGTGAAGGTCACGTAAAAACCGATAACGGAGTATTGGATTTACAAGTTCGTTTACCTAAAGGATTGGGTGGAAAAAACGATGATTTTACCAATCCGGAGCAACTTTTTGCAGCCGGATATGCTGCTTGTTTCGATAGTGCTTTAAACCATACTATTCGGCCGACAGGAACAAAAACGGGAGTAACTTCAGTTACAGCAAAAGTAGGAATTGGTTCAAATGAAAACGGAGGATTCCAATTAGAAGTTGAGTTAGCTGTAAATATACCAGAAGTTTCATTGGAAGAAGCACAAGCATTTGTCGAAAAAGCTCATCAAGTATGTCCTTATTCTAATGCTACAAGAGGTAATATTGATGTAAAAATCTCAGTAACGAATAACTAATTTTAGTAAAAACATCAAGCAAAAATTGAGATGATAGTAAGTAATTATTATCATCTTTGTTTTTTAATAATGCTTATCCAAATTATCTTTGAGCTTTTTGGATACCATTTCCGCTAACACCCAAATATACGCATTGCGTATAATTTAATTATATATACCTGCGTAAAAAAACAATAAAAACATATAAATATTTGATAATCAGTATTTTTATTTTTATTAATTTTGGACTTGCGCAATAATTGTAATATGGACTACAAATTAGTAGAAAAATTTTTAACTAGACTGAGGGTACAAAGATTCTCAGAAA
>Ga0209599_10000371_pt1 | contig 30425 bp, 22 predicted proteins | sample Shrwel_input2_FT_FD_187534 | JGI IMG/M metagenome (GOLD analysis project Ga0209599, IMG submission 187534) | Subsurface microbial communities from deep shales in Ohio, USA - Utica-3 well 1 S input2 FT (SPAdes) (version 2) ...
CCTTCATTGTATTGATAACTATCAACTAAGTACTTATCCGAAATATAAAGAATGATTTTAGAATAAAGAATTGGATTTTCTTCAATTTTAGAATACAAAAAATCAAAAAGCTGTATTTGAGTTTTGTAACTATATTCAAAACTAAATCGTTCATAAGTAAAGGATTGTTTGAATACTTTTAATACTTTAGTAAAGACCAATTCATTTGAAAGTGCATATTTCATTAATAGTTCCAAAGCTACCTCAAACTTTTCTGGAATGTGATAAAAATTTACTAAAAGACTAATTAATTTATCATCATACGATTTTATATGATTGTCTTTATATAATTCAAATTTTAAGTTATCAGTATTAGTCCGTTCAAGTTTAGTTATGAAGGTATTTGCATAAAGAATAGTTTCAGTTTGGAGGTAAAACCAAAAACTTTCTAAAAATCTAATTGATTTATCCTGATAGGATTTTATATTATTCCATTTCGTATTCAGATCATAAATTATCAATTCCTTAATTTCTTCAAAACCATAATTACTAATAATTGGGTTCAAAAGACGCATTAAAGAAATTTTATGTTCATCAAAGTATAAGTCAAGCAATAGTGAAAATGAAATATGTTTTTCTTTTATAAAAATTAAGTAAAATATATATTCTCCAAGAATTTGGTCGGCAACTTTATATGTATTTTTAAATTCATCAGCCAATTCATTTTCAACTAATAAACTTAATTTTTCTATTAATTCATTCTTAGGAATATTAAAGTATTTATTAATTTCATCGATGAGCTCTACATTAGAAATATCAATTGTTCTAAATAAACTTAAAATTCCGGCTACCTTAAGTAAGGTTAAATCATTTTTTAAAGTATTGTTTGCTGAAGAAAAATACTCTTCTAAAATCAATGATGCTTTATTCAATTTTTCAATGTCATTATTAATTCCAGCTATAGCTGCCATCAAAGCAATCCTTGGATTTCCCTTAGAAATTGAATAAATTCTGTCTATATAGTAGCTATTAATGTTATACTCTGGTGAGCTAAGAATTTTTGATAATTCTGTTTTATCAAAATTTGCTAATTCAATTAGTTCGTATTCTTTGAGTTCTTTTTCTACTTCATTTTTAAGATAATTTCTTACCGTTAAAACTATTTTTATATTACCTTCTTTGAATTCATTCTTGAAGGTAATAATTGATGATAAATTACTTTTTAATTTATTTGCATCATCAACTACGATTAAATATTTTTTATTTTTAATTAGTTGAACTTTTAAATCCTCCCAAATTAATTGGTTATTATTTCTAATGTATTTAACTATAAAATCAGAATTACTTTGAATGAATTTTTCAACTAATTCTAATGAAAATTTTGTTTTACCTACACCAGCTTGTCCTGTAATTAAAAGAAAATCTGATTTGTTTAAGAATTGTTCACCTTTTGTTAAATCATCTGTTCTGTTATAAAAAGTATTTGATAATGGTGTTGCGAACTTAGATTTTTCATATTGAGTAATGAATTCACTCATTTCTAAAATTTGACCTGTATCAATTGTTAAGCCTATTTCTCTGGCTAATGAAGGAAAGTCTCTAAAGATAATTGTTGCTAAAGCATCTAATCCAATTACTTCTAATTTTGTAAATCTATTAATCTCGTTTTTATATAGATTTAATTCTTCCTGAATTTTTGTTGTAATTTCTTGATTACAGATTAAAATAATTCTAACAATTTTGTCTTGCGAAATATCCTTTTGATTAAAACAATGTCTAATATCTCCTTTAAGTTTTTCTATTAATTGCTTTTTCTCAATAGTTGTAACTTCGTTGAAAATGTAGTTATCACCATCTGAAATAAAATTATCAGGAGTTCCTTTCTTAGATTTTTCCTTTCCAATTACCAAACCTGTAGCATTAATTATTGGAAAACGATATGCAAGATATAATCTACATAAGTTTGCAAATTTATCTGGATTACATCTTTGAAGTGCTTGTTCTATTGCTGTTATCATTGTAAATCATTAATTTACAAAAATAATCATATTTCTTATGTAGAATTACAATAATCGATGTAAGATTTTAGATTGAATAATTCAATTTGGTTTTCATCGTCTCCTTCCAATTGTCCAATTTCAATAAATGTAATATCATTGGCAAATGATTTTTCACCGATTAGATGCTCAATGTGTACATAAACTGCTTCACGAAGTCTTGGGTTGTCTTTGTGGACAATATAGTTTTTGAGTAATACTTTTATTCCTAAATCGGTTGGTTTGTTTGGGTTTTCTAATGGAATGAAATACATTTCGCTTATTCGTAAAGTGATGCCGTAATATTCTAGTGGTTTGTCGGTACTGTTCTCGTATTTGGTTAGGTTGGTTTCGGGTTGTAGAAATGCAGTTATTTTCCAACGTTCAACAACTGGTGCATGATGGACTAGTAATTCTACTTCTTTGAAAAGGTATGGATTTCCGTTTGCGGTGATGATTAATTCTGCAGCACTTGTTTTGTTTTTGATGATGAGGTCTAGGTCTTTGTTGTATTGATGGAGTATTTCAATTAGTTTGTCGAAATAAATTTTTAATTCGTCTTTTGGGATTTCGTTTAGGAGTAGGAAAACGAAGTTGTTTTGTTGGAAGTAGTTCCAGAAGTTGAATATAGTTTTCATGTTGTTTCTTTTTTTAACCGCAAAGAGCACAAAGAAGGCACAAAGTCCGCAAAGCTTTATTATCTCTTATCTGGTGTTGATTTATCGTATGCAATTAGGTTCACCATTTCACGTAAACGGCTTCTAACTCGATTACCATAATGCTTTTCTATTTCTGTGGCGGATAGGTTAGTAGTTATGTGGGTTTGGAGTTTCTTTGAAATGAATAGATCGTATCTGCTTAATAGGATTTCTGCCATTACGTTACATTCGTTACCAAAATACTTTAGGTTGTTTTCTGTTCCTAAATCGTCGAAGCAATAGGTTCTTGGTTCGGATTGATAGAGTTTACCGATGCTGTATTTGTGGATGATTTGGTAGCCGTCCTGGATGAATTCAAAGCTTATATCTCTGCAAGGTTTTACGAAAAATTTGTGTTCTGTGGCTGTTAGGTATTTCATTAAGTTCATCAATGATGTTTTTCCGCAGCCGATTGGTCCGGTTAGTAATATTCCCTTGTTGAGGTTTATACCGTATTGAAAGCAAGTTGGCTCATCTTTTAAGAAATAGGCGATTAGTTTGTACACAATTGGGTAATCGGTTTCAAGGATTTTGAAATGATTGCCGTATAGTTCAATTCCCTTGCTTTCTAACCATTTAATAACCTCATCATAGCTATAATGGCTCTGCATAGTCTTTGTTGGTTGATGTATTGAGTTGTTTTGCTCTGTTGTGTTGTTGTTCATTTGAAATGAATTTTGGTGCGTTAATTATCCAATTTTGTGCTGCTGCTTGCCAATCGACCATAGGTGTTTTGCCACCGACTAGCCAACCAACACTTTTGAAGTAGTTAAAGAATTTTTGAGCTTCTTGTTCCGGAAAGTTATTTTCTTGGAAATAGGTTTTGACTTCTTCAATCTCTGGTTCTAACTTTTCTTCTTTTTTTGCGGAACTTTTTTCTTCTTTTGACATCTCGACTTCGCTCGATGTGACAATTATATTTGAATAATTATTTATTTCTTCAAAATTTTTTGAATGCTTTTCCAAGTTTGAAATGTTTTTATCGTTTAAAATGTTTGTATTGTTTATATAGTTTATAGAAGGTACTACTGCTTGTTCAGTACCAGTCCCACTACTGGTACAAGACTTGTTCAAAGCTTGTTCATTAACTTGTTCAATAAGAGGTTCATTTTTTGGTTTTCTTTCGGATTTTGGAGCTGGTTTTAGATCATCTGAAAAATTGAATAGAATGACATGACTTCCTTTGAATGGATTGTATGATGGTTCGTAGTTGATATACCCCAAACTATGCAAGTTCTTCAGGCATTTATGATAGGTTGCTTTCGAGCTGATTTTACTAATTCGCATCACTTCATCGCGATTGATACTTATTGGATTTTTAAAACGATTGCAATTCCAAAATTGAAATAAGGCAATGTATAAACTTACGTGTGTTGGATTTAGCGTTTTATCAATGGCTACTTTCTCGAAGAAACCAGTGAGATGTTTTATGTAATTCATTTACTAGTGATTAGTAATTAGTGAAAAGTGATTAGAAAAGATTGCTTCGTTCCTCGCAATGAAATTACTTGAACAGAGTAGGCAAGGCATTTACTTTGTTTCCGTTTAATAACTTATTAATATCTGAATGGTCATAATACATGATGCCACCTATTTTGGTATAGGTTAGTGTTCCGTTGATGCGGAGGTTTTGCAAAGTACCTGGAGAAATGTTTAACAGTTTACGGACTTCATTGGATTTGAGCCACTGTTTTGTTTGTTGGGGTTTGGATTGAATGATTTCTTTTAAATCGTTCAAAAGAAGACTTCTGAATTCATTTAAGTCTTCGCGAGTAATAACTTCGATTGCCATAACGTATGTATTATATTGTTATGATGCAAAATTGTAGTATTTGAATAGTTTTAAATCACAAGTCAATCACAAGTTGTGATTGATTTTAGTATAAAGTATTGTATTTATTGGCATTATGAAATCTCATCTGTATTTTCCATACGTTTCACAAATTTTTCTTTCAAAGCATTTAGGAATTTTGTTTGGTCTGATTTTCTCATTCTAATTTCAAGAAAAGCACGGTGGTATTGGCCTAGATCGATATTAAAGACATTCTCAAAATACTCTGCAATAACCTTTAAATCAGAGGTTCCGTTATTAAAAACACCTTCGGTATGCAATGCATATAAAAGCTCTATTAGTGCAACTTTAGAACCAGTCCAGGATTGTTTTACCTTGGGATTTACTTGTGAAACTTAATCAATAATTAATTAAGAAATAAATATTAGAAAGCTCCTATTAAACCAATTTGATTATACCCAATTCTCATGTTCCAAGAAATTTTCTTTTTATTATCTATAGATGTAAAATTATATTTTTTATCCCTTTTTAAATAAGAATCTACACTTTCAACAATTGCAATACTCATAACAGTACTTAAAAAAACGTCTGATGCCCAATGTGCTCTTTCCCAGATTCTTGAAATTGGTGAAATCATTCCTAAAGTATAAAAACCAGCTTTTATCCAAGGATTATTAAATTGCTTTGACAACGCATAACATGTTGTCACAGACAAAGCCGTATGTCCGGAGGGAAAAGAACTAAATGAAGGACTACCATTGAATGGTTCAAAAAAATCATGACCTAATTCAGTCCCGGGTCTTGCTCTACCCGTTACAGTTTTCAATGTTTGTTGTAATAGTCCACTCACACTGGCTGATGTAATCATTAAAACCCCCGTATATCTAATCTTTTCATTTTTAGATAATAACCCAATCAGATAAACACTACTAGTAATGCCATAATTGATTTGAGGTTTTCCAAATCTAAATCCAAATTCACTTATTGTGTGTGGGATATTACTTTCTTGTTTACTAAAAAAACTACTAATTTTTTCATCATTATAGTATAAAATTCCCGTACCCAAAATGGTCCCACCCAGATATAAAAAGTCTTTTTTTTTCCATCTTGTAGGTTGTGCAAAAGTGTATAAAAAGCCATTTGCAGCATTTCTGGCATCATATTTCAATGAGCTCCACAGAGTTTCTTTTTTTATTGTATCGTTTTCAATAATTGAATCGTTTTCACATATTGAATTGTGTGTTGAATCTAACATAAAAAACAAACTATCTTTTTTTATGTTTGCACATAAATTTATAGTTGAAAATAAAAATAATAGACCCGTTAATTTTCTCATAAATAAATATTTTTTAAATATTATTTTTGCTTTTTAGCCACTCATATATTTCAATTTGAGAACGTCTTTGAACGGTTGCTTTTTCAATTGTATTGTTTAATCCTTTTGAATTTAGGGTTCTTTTTTTAGTATTATCTTCTAATTGTAGTTGCAGCATTTTATTTATTTCCTCTTTATGCATTGCATCTGTTATTGGGAATCCAACTTCAATCCGACGATTTAAATTTCTATCTAAAAGATCGGCAGAAGAAAGAAATATTTTCTCTTTACCATTATTATGGAATTTATAAACACGACCATGTTCTAAAAATATATCTACTATTCGATAGATTTTAATATTTGACGTATACTTTTCAATGCCCGGTAATAATGTACAAATTCCTCTTACTATCAACGTTATGGATACACCTGCATTGCTAGCTTCAATAAGTTTGTTGCATATTAATTCTTCATCCAAACCATTTACTTTAAAAACAATTTCAGCCGGTTTACCAGACTTTTTATTTTCTATTTCTTTGTCGATTAATTCCATTAATTGCTCTTTCATTTTAAAACCAGCAACTAGAAGATGTTTCATACTAATTTTTTTTTCTTTCGTTTTTAAAAAATTAAAAACTTTCTTTACATCAGTAGTATATTTTTTCTGAGCTGTAAAAAAACCAAAGTCAGCATAAACACTTGCTGTTGATTCATTAAAGTTCCCAGTTGACAAATAACTAAAGTGCTTTTTTTGACCAATCTCATTTTTAATAGTAATCAATGCTATTTTGGCATGAACTTTCAAATTAGGCAGACTATATATGATTTTTATGCCTGCTTTTTTCATTTCTTTTGACCAAAACAAATTATTATTTTCGTCAAATCGGGCTTTTACCTCTACAAATACGGTTACTTTTTTTCCATTCTTGGCGGCACTTATCAAAGCATTTACAATAAGTGATTGAGAAGAAATTCTATACAACGTAATTTTTATTTCGGTCACATTCTTATCAATTGCAGCTTGGTTAAAAAACTGTAATACATAGTGATACGATTGATAAGGAAAATAAATCAATTGATTTTGTTTTTCAATTACTTCAAAAATAGGCGTGTTGTTTTCAAAAGGCAAATGCTTCAATGCTGGATAATTATCACCTTGTAAAAGCGGTTTTATAGGATTTGGAAACTTAAATAAATCGAATAAATTATGATGACTTCCACCTTTAATCATTTCACTTTTTTGTAATTTAAAAACATCTTTACAAATCAAAACAGTTTCTTCATCCATATTAAGATCGTACAAAAAACGAGTGGACGAACCTATTTTTCTATGTTCAATTTTTTCTTCAATTTGTGCAATCAAATCGCCTTTCGTTTCATCATCAATGGTATAATTTTCATCTCGGTTTAATTTTATGGCATTGCATGAAATTACTTCTTGTGACGGAAAAATAAATTTCAAACATTTCTTTATGATAGAATCAATTGAAATGATATAATTAGTTCCAGCTATTGTTTGTAAAAGTTTAAAGCGATCTAACTTATCTGATGGAATATTGATGTAAGCATGAGTATAAACCCCTTTATTATCTTTTAGTTTCACCCATAAATATAAACTACGATTGTTTAAGAAAAAGTTTTTTTTATTCTTCTCAGAAATATATACTACTTGAATATATGAAAGAATAATGCTCTTAAAATAATAATCAATTTCTTGAATGTGTTCGTTTAAAAGTTCTTGATTTTCATAATAGACAATTTTATTATCTGCTAATTCCGGAAGAATAGAATCATTCCAAATTTTGCCAAAAAATTGCTGTTGCTGGTTTACTTCCTCTAAAACTTGATTTAATAAATCTTGCTTTTTATTGGAAGTATTAAATTGAAGTTTGTTGATTTTAACTCTAAAAAACTCATCTAAATTAGATGAATGAATTGCTAAAAATTTAATACGTTCGTACAAAGGATTAGACTTATCATTTGCCTCTTCAAGAATACAACTGTTGAAAGATAGCCAAGAAATTTCGGCAGGAATTTGAAACTTTTTCATTAGTTATTGGAATGATTTAAGGCTTACTTGATATAAATACCCTCCTGTTTTTTTTACCTTTTCATCTGCAATTAAAAGTAAATCGTTGTCTTTAAAACAAACAGATTCTTTTTGAGAATAATGATTTAAATTTAATTCTGACATTTTGCCATCAGTGATATTGTCTTTTGAAAAATTTTCAAAAAGCCAAACTTTAGAATGAGAAAGTAATATAAACTTTGAACCATCAGGACTTATAGTTGCACTAGTTATTGCACAATTGTGATAATCGCTACATGTTTTTATCTTCTTTATAAGGGTTGCACTATGGTGACCGGGTGAATTAGGAACTTTATAGATGTAACTGGTTCCATCAAAACCTCTGCTACGATTTTTAGTAAATAAATAGAAGTAATTATCATATTCAAAAAAAGCTTCTACATCAAAAAATAAATCTTTCTTTTTTGGAGGAAAATCTGTTTGCTCCGGAAAATAAAAAGTGATTTTATAGGCAACGTTTACCTTATCACTCTTTAAATCGGTTTGGTTGATTTTATAGATGGCTAAATCTTTTCTCATATTATCATTGTTACCAAAATCTCCAATGTATAAATTACCATTTCTATCAAAAGTTAAGTCTTCCCAGTCAGTATTTTCAACATTAGTAATTAAGATAGTTCTTGTAATATTCGCTAAAGAGTCTATGACAACAACCTCGTTTGGGTTACCACTGTCTTCAATGGCATAAAGTAAATTATTTGCATAAGCAATACCTGAAATTTCCTTGAGTCCCTTTGGTAATTCTGCTATTTGCTTTAAAGCTGTTGTTTCGTCTTTATTTTCACATGAATAAAACAAAATTATTGTTACTATAAAAAGTGCTTTTATCGTTTTTCTCATACTTTTTAAAATTGAAAACCTAATGAAAATGCTGCTCTCATTCCATCAGAAGAATTGAATAGTCCAATGTTTGCTGAAAGTAATTCTGCTCCGTTGATAAAAAATCCACCACCATAAGAGTTATGCCATTTTTTTGAATCTTCTTCATTTAACCAAATTCTACCATAATCAAATCCTGAATAGATTCCAACTCTAATTGGAATTAACTTGGTTTTCATTGAACTGAGACTATATCTTATATCTGTATTTTGATAAAAAGATTGATTACCTGTGAATCGTTGATTTCTAAAACCTCTTAAACCATCCGTTCCTCCAATTGATGCTGCTTGATAAAATTCAAATTCGTTTCCAAAATTGATATGACTTTTTAGTTTTGTTGCTACAACCCATTTTCCCTGTGCATCAATTTTATGATTGAAACTGATTTCAGGAATGATATAATTATAACTTCTATCATTGTTATCTAAGTTAGATTTATGCCCTAACTGTATGTTCGTTTTCATACCCATTGTTGGGTAGGCTTTATTATCATAATTCTCAAAGTTAAAGTTTAAATTAGTACCAATAAATTGTACTTCATCAAAAATATAATTTGGTAATTCAGTATTGTTTTCAACAAATCTATTTTGTGTGTTATCTACTTCAATATTATCATAATTTAATCCCCATGTCAAACTAATTCCTGATCTACTTCTCCATTTTAATTGCGGATTAAAATTTAAACTTCGTACTTTAACTCGATTATAATTTAAACCTAAATCATCATCAAAATTTGATGTTTCATTACCATATCCAAAGAAATTAAATGTGAAATTTGGACTTTGTATTCCTGCGTTTATCTCTAAATTGACTTTATTAAAAACATTTGCAAATTCAAATCTGTAGTTCATTTCGTAACCATTTGTTGCAAAATAGTATGCTGCTTTTAATTGATGCTGACTGGTAAATGGATTGCGTTCAAATCCAAAATTTGTAAATGTATTATTGAACCCAATTTTTAAACCATCATCAGGATTTGCACCAATAATTGGAATAAATTGGTTCTGACTTGTATTGATTTTTTTGAAATCGTATGTATTTATATCATAACTATCACTAAGCTTTATAGTTGCGTTTTTTGCCAATGTAATATCATTTTTCTTAGTTTTATAGTCATAAATCACTATGTTTTTACCATTTGAAACTTTATAAGTATCATTATTTTGACCTCCAACAATTCTAATTTTAATCTTATTACTTATTCCAATTGTTTCGAAAACATCATCATCATCTAAACCATATAGCCATATTTCTTTTGTTACATCAGCTTTATAGATTTCAGTAAAATATGGTTCATCACTAACTCCTTTTTTCTTTCTTTGGATGGTAACTTCTACATCATTATTCTGAAATATTTTAATAGTAAAATAATCTTTTTTATTTGTTCCTGTTACTACTGAATATTTACTAACCAAATTAAAATACCGTTTAGAAATTTCCTGTAAATTGTTTTTTCTTTGTTTTAAAGTACTTTTAATATTTGCAATTGTTTCATCATTTAACTCTGATGGAATATTTGAAAATGCTTCATCTATAACTTCATTGGTGATATTATTTTGAATAAATGCTACTTGTTCTTTCCAATCTTCTTCATTTAAATGACGAATAAATGCTTTATCAATTGGGAAAGGTTCTATATTAAAACCTTTTACATCGACTAAATCATCACCATATTTTCTTAATAACTTTGCCATTGGAATTAATTTGACTGCAGCACTTAAAATAAATCCATCAGACATTATAGAGAAAGCTTGGTCTCTGTCTCTTGGCAATGGCTTGAAAATTATCTTATCATTTTCTTTGAATTCTAACCACCTCCATTGGTCTTGATGTCTATCCCAATCGCCAATTAACATATCAAATAGTCTTGCTCTAATGTATTCCTTTTCATCAACTATTTGATTTTCATTTTCTTGAATCTTTTTAAAAACATCATAGGTACTGTAAATTTTTCCTGTAAAATTTTCATCCTCAATTGTAAGATTTCCATCCGCTGGATGTTCCTCAAAAAGATATAATTCATCCCCAAATTCATCGTTAAATTGCCCTAACGCTTCATGTTTAGGAATGTAATATAGTTTTGAATTTAATTTATTTATTTTGATTGCTTCAGACAATTTTCCAACTACAAAAGGGGCATATGGATAAGCACCTGTAAAAACATCTTTCACTAAATCTTCTGATGCAGTATTTTCAAATTGTTTTTGTACATACTGATTTTTAAACATAGAAGCTTGAATGTATTGTGCTGCATTCTTTTTCATAGCTCGCATTACATACTGTTTGCCGTCTTTGGATTTTAATCGTAATGTTCTAGATTGAGTTCCTCCACCTTTTCGAATGGGAGTTAATCCATCTAGTAAAGTATCCAAAGTAACCACTTTTGCTGCAATAGGTGTACTGTAATATTTTCTATATCTATTACCCCAAAGAAAACTGTAGAACTTACTTTTTGAAGTTTCTCTATCTGTATAAATTGATGCTTGAATTGAATCTTTAAACTCTTTATTAATTATATCATTAATTAATCTTTTACTTGGTTTTATTACTGTTGTTTGGAATTCAATTTTATTACTGTTAGCATTTATAAATTTTACTTCTGTTGCTCCATTTTCAAATATCTCTAAAACTGCATAACCTTTTACAGCATGAGCATAAACTGTACCATCTGTACTTTTCACTGGCTCCACTTTTGAACCAGAACCACTTATGATTTGTGGAATATCATTTTTGATGATATACTGCAAACTATGATCGTGTCCTGATACAAAAATTACATTATCATTTTGTTGAGCTGCTGCTATAAGGTATTTTTTTAATTCGTTGTAATGGATGTTTTGAATGTCTGCATTACTTATTCCAGTAGTTTTTCGAAGAAGGTTTTTTAAACTTCCTAAAATTGGAAATGGTGACATATGGCTTTTAAAAGAATATTTTCCTCCATGTGGACCATTTGTAAACATTGGGTGATGAATTGCTACAATAGTAGTTTTGCCACGTGCCTTTTTTATCTCACTTCTAAATTCATCTAAAAAATGATTTCTTGTTTTAATCTCACAATTTTCATTAATAGTTGGGTGATTATCCCAATTAGTAATATACCATTGAGAGTCAACAATAATTAAAGTAATATCGTCTGTTATATCAATACTCTCTATTGGGCAACCATTTTTTGGTAGAAAGGATTTTTTTCCAAGTCTATTTTCTACATATTCTTGTTGCCTTTTAAGTCCTTCGTTTCCGTTACTATACCAATCGTGGTTACCTGGAATAAAAATTGTTTTTCCTTTAAATTTGTTTGTTATACTAATTTGTTCTTGTAATTTATTTTCTGCCTCATTTCGATTTTTATCTTTATTAGTAGGCATTCCAGAAGGATAAATATTATCTCCTAAATAAAGTAATGTACTGTTTTTATCTGCGACGTTTAGTTTGTTTTCTAATGATTTTAAATCATTTAAGCTATCGTTAAACACACCATTACCCGGATCTCCAACAAGAAAAAATGTATGTTCAATTTTTCCAAAAATTACAGATGCTTCTTCTGTTTTGGAATAATCGTATTGAGGTTTATAAGTTGCACAAGATTGTACAACAAACATTATTACTACATATGGTACAAATCTATTCATAAAATTTCTGTTATCTAAGTTTAAAAGCTATTAAAAAAGCTAATACTGATATAATAAGCCCAAACATAAAAATAGAATATGCAACTCGTAACAAACGGTATTTTTTCTCTAAAACTATGCCCAAATGGAATAAATCTTTAATCATAGAGTTATATACATAATCTTTATCTTTCATCAATTCATTCATAGCCCAATTGTAATCTTCGTATGGCATTTTATAAAAGTTACCAAAAAAAAGTAGATTCACCTTTTTTTCATCCACTTCTTTTTTGGTAAAACTACCTTTAGTAATGGTTGGTCTTGTTGCCAAAATAGCGAATGTTATAGCAATAACACTAGTTACAATCAGTATCATTGTTGGTAAAATCAAATGAGCATTTGAAGGGTTGTCAAGCTTGGGAATAATTGTAGTAAGAGAAACAGAAATAATAATTGCATTTACTGATAGCAAAATATTAGCTTTGTTGTCTACTAAACCACTCAGATTGTTGTGATTGTTTAGGGTAGTTCTAAACATAGTATCAATGCCTCTTTCTGGCTTAGGCACTTTTATCTTCTTTTTGCTTTTATCACTTTCAATTGAAAATGATTCTGCATTTTTGTTATCTTCACGACTATTCGTTTCCATTATACTATTGATTTTGTAGTTTTTGTTCTATAATATTCAAATTTAGTTCTTTTAAATTTTGCCAGTTGTCTTTTGCAAACTTTGTATAATATTGATGCCTTTTCAAAAAATCAACATTAAGATGATACCAATCTTGATTGGAATACTTTTTATTAATAGATTGTTCCCATTCTTCTCTTAATTTTTCTAATATATTGGGATAATTTTTATTTGCTAGATGGACGTTATCGGCATCTTTTATAATATTTTCCTGTATGTTTGAAGGAGTGTAATCAAGTTTAGTTGCCATAATCAAATTTGCAACTTTTTCTTGAATGCCAACCGCTATATTTTTTGCATTTAAAAATTCTAAAGCAATATTAACACTTTGCTTTTCATGATTATCATAACATTCTACATAGCCCGAGTCATGAAACCAACCTGATAAAAGTAAAACTGTCGTTGTTTCCTCATCTAATTTTTCAGCTTTACAGAGAGTTTCAATCCCCAAAACTACGCTCTTAGTATGATCTAAATTGTGAAATAAAAATTTAGTATCTAATCTTTCTTGAAAAAGTTTCGTTACAAATACCTCAGCTTCTTGTAATATTGTATTATCCTCATGTTTAACTTTGACACGTAGTGCTTTTAAACCTGAAACCGCTTGTAAATCCTCTACTTCTAATTTTTCAATTTCATCTTCAAGAATATTTTTGTGCTGTAAGTATTTGATGTACTTAACGTATTCATTTTCCTCCGATATATTTGAATACACAATAGTAATTTTCCCTTTTTGAGTAATTCGCTCGTTAGAATTTTTCACAAATGCTTTATCAATTCTTTTTTTGACTACTTCATACCTCGCATTGTATGAACCATCTACATCAAAACGTTTTTCATCCATTCTAAAACGTATTGAAATGGGTGAGCTGAATGCTAAAATTAAAGATGTTACGTCAAGACTATAGGGTAAAGATGATTTTAACTTATGGTGTTCTAATTCCATTTCGGAAAGAGTTTCTAATTGCCATAAACGAAGATTATGCAAATACATAGGATTATACTCTTTGTTAGGCTCAATAGAGGCTCCAATATATAAATTGTGCTCAACTCCATCAGTTTTAAAACGTTCGTAATAATGAGGGAAAATTTCTTGTGCTTGTGCTTGTTTAGCATCTAAAATAGTAGCCATTTTTTTGTTGATGCTCATTATGGTATCTTCAAAATCTTTTCTGGTTTGATAAAACATACCGGTTTTTTCATCAATCTTATTGAAATAGTCATTTATAATTTTTTTTGTACTTTTATATGATACCATATTCTTTAAAAAAGAATGAATTTCACTTTCTATGTAATGATGGATAATTTGTTCTAATTCATTCTTAAATGGTTGCTCAAATTCTCTTAAAAAACTTTCTAGTTCAAATTTTTTCTGCTCAATCACACTAATCTTTTTATCTGAATTTAGGATGTTAATAATTTCAATTAAATGATTAATTTGTAATTTTAAATCATTAACAATGGCACTAATTCTATTTTCAGAAGACCCTTTTATATCTATTTGACCATACAAAGGATATACCTCTTTAAATACAATTTCTTTGAAGTTGTAATCCTCTCTTGCACTGTCTGAATAAAAATAATTTTTAGCTTCTTTTTTAAATTTCCAATATACACTTTTATGAATTGAAGTATATTCTTTTTGAATAATTGCCTCCATTTGATTTATCATATCGTTAGTTTTTTTTTCAACTGTGTCCGATAAGTATGGCAAGATTAATTCTAATTTGTTAGCATTTACAGAGTTTAAAGCTCTAACTGTAGGTGAAGCTAATTCTATTAAACCCAATAGTTTTTTGTCCTTGATAACAGGAGCTAATAAAAAACTTTGAACCCCCTGTTTTATCAAATGATTAGAAAAAAGATTATTATTTTGTAGAAATGCATACTCTTTAACATTTGGAATTATAAAATGTTTTTTGTTTTCAATAAGATTTTCATAAGAACACCCACAAAGTGCATTTTTACAATCTGCTTCTTTTTCATTTAACAGAATAAAACTTTTCAAATTTTCATTACTAAACGGAGGCTTCATGAATAAATCCTCCTCTTCATCATAAAAAGTGAAACCTATTTTTAAATCAGGGATTTTTAAAACTGATCTAAAAATTGATTCAAAACTTTCATTAAGTTCTGCTTTATCTGAATCTGATTTTAGTAAATTTGATTTTAAATTTGATACTGCATTTTCTACTGTTACATCAACTAAAGAAACAATTGCAAATCCCTTTAAATTCCAAGAACCCTCTGGAAATGCCTTTTTCCATAACTCTAAATTGTCATAATTATCAATTAATTCTTCTATTTCTGTTTGATTTAAAAACTTAGTATTTTCCGTTGGAAATATTTCTAAAAAATCAGCATTATATAAAATTTTGTAATGCTTTAAAATACCATTTTTATCAGGAATATCATAAAATAGTGGTTTTCCAAAATCAATATTCTGATTGTAATAAGCGTTCAAAATAAGCGTACAATTCATTACATAAAATTGATGTTCATCCATATCTCGAATGCTCATGTCAAATGAAACGTCAACATCATTTACTATTTTTTTAAATCGCTCAGAGTAATTAAATGTAAAATCGTAAAATGGAAGAGTAACTGCTTTTATTTCATTGTTTGTTAGTGCTGTGGGAAATAAGTCAGCTAATAAATATCTAATTAATTCTTGATTGTTTTTAATTACATCAAGATTATTAATTCCATCTCTAAACTCTGTCTTATCTTTAATTTGGCTCAATAGTCCTTTTGCATAATTAGATCTATAGTCAACATCTGAAAGTGCTATTTGTTCTAATCCCTCAATTAGTTTATGAAAAGAAATTAAAATTTTAAATGGACTTATATATTTGTAATTCTTAATCATAGAATGGTTTTTTTATCAAATTTAAGCATAATTTTTTTTTTTAATCATAAAAAATTTCTCTTGCTTATTATTTATAATATTAATAAAAATCAATCCTCTTTAAATGAATCATAGCTTAAAATTTAATTATGACAAATTGCTTGGAAATAGTATTCTATGACATTTAAAATTATTTAATATTACAGTAATTCGTCTGTATTTTCCATACGTCTGATTAATTTTTCTTTCATCCCATTTAAAAACTTTGTTTTATCTGTTTTTCTCATCCTAATCTCAAGAAAGGCTCTGTGATATTGACCTAAATCTATGCTAAATACATTTTCAAAATATTCTGCAATTTCTTTCAAGTCTGAAGTACCATTATTGAAGACACCTTCGGTGTGTAAAGCGTATAAAAGTTCTATTAATGCGACTTTAGAGCCTGTCCAATTTTGTTTGACCTTGAGATTGACTTTAGATTTTTCTATAGGTTCTTTATTCTCAATCAGCAACAGCTTATCTTCCAAATAAACTTGTATTAAATCATGTGCCATAATTTTAGCCACCTTAAAATCATGTGAAGTAGAAAATGAATGATCTGCTTCGAAGTAGAAACTATCTAATGCTAATTTTACATCAAATTTTCCTCTGGTGAAATATTTTATATCTAAGTAATTACTTCCAGTCCTATAGTATCTATAAAAATCCAAGTTGCTATCAAAATAGCGTTTTAATTTTTCAAGCTCGTTGTTTAGGTACTTTTTTAATACACGTTCTCCTCCATGAGGTTTTTTACTTTCAATTTTGTAAATAGCATTGTAATAAATTAATTTTGAAGTGAATTTTGGCTTGATATTTTTAAAGAAATCAATTTCTTGTTCTTGAGATTTTGTCTTTTCCTTTTCAAAAATTATTTTTAATTTTTCAACTGCATTGATAATGATATTAACTGCATTTTCACTTCTCTGTATTGGGTCATCAATTTCTATGTCCGTAAAATTTAATTGCTCGTTTAACTTTGTTAATAAAAGTATAGACTTGGTGTTCAATATTTATTTGCTATAAAATTTTTAATTATTTCTTTATCTTCATTTGGATTTGATTTAATCGCCAATGTTAATGATTCACCAAAACATTTAATTTGTAATTTTTCTTCTTTAATACGAATTACGCAAAAACCTGCTGATATCACATCGCCAAGACTATAAGCAACTTCATAATGAGAGAATGGCTCCCTAGGAAAAAGTATTGGCGTGTTTTTATTCTTTAAAATGATATATTTTAGAATCATAAGCGATCTATTTTAAACTTTATGATTTCTATTGAGGTCGTATCTTGCATTTAAAATAACTTTAATTAAAACTTACTTTTTCTTTCTTAAATCTGGGTTATATGAAAGTCCAATATTGAAAAATCCTTTTGCTTCTTGTTGATTAGAATAATAATATTCCCTAATAGGTTGGGCTTTTTCGGTAAGTCGAGAAGTAATAAAAGATGAAACTCCTCCACTGATAGTAATAATACACTTTTTATTAAGGAGATGTTCGTAAGTAAGACCTGACTGCACTTCGATTTGAGCGTATTCTGATGTGTTTGGAAGCAGAATATTTCTTCCGTCATTATACACATAAAATCCTGAGGGAGCTAACCTACTTCCTAACGATAAACGAGCAAAATGGCTTATGTTTTTTCTAAAAAAAAGTCGTTGAGGTAAAAATATGTCTAGTTCATAATTTGAATTTTCAAACTTTTGATTATAACTAATAATTGGTAAAATAGGCATTATTGCCGTTGGATCAATGAAAACTAGCGTACCTATTGAGAACACTTTATTTTTAGTGGCTTTTAGAACTATTGAAGCTCCTATTATTCCTTTAATCCTTTCAAAACCTTGTTCACCTCCATCCAAAATTAAACTGCCATTATAGATGAAAGGTTTGTTAAATAATTTTGATGTGTAAGTTGTGCTTAACACTATAGCGAAGGTGTGAAACTGTTCATATTTGTTACTTGTATAATTAGTAGAACTAGATACATTTTCGACATCAGAGAAAACAAACTCATTAAACCTGTAGTTCAGTGAGCCTGTATATGTCCATTTTTTGTTTTTGTATAATGGAATGTTTGAAATAAAATTTACTTCTCGCTGACTATCAATTGTACCTTTACTAAAGTTCTCATCAAATAGTTTTGAAGTGAATGCCGTTGGTCCTTGTAGATTGTATTCGAGGTTAAACATTCTTGTTTTAGGAAATTCTCCTTTAATTTTTTTACTAAAGGTAGCTTTTAAAATGGAGTCATTATTTTGAGCCAAAAGTATAGAAGCACTAATTAATGCTATGAATGTGAATTGAAGTTTTAACATACTATATTTAATTAAAAGTCGATCTGAAATCTTTGGGTGTTACCTTGGTTTTATTTTTAAATAATTTACTAAACGATTGCGGATGCTCAAAGCCTAGCTGATACGCAATCTCACTTACAGATAAGTTAGTTGTTACTAATGTTTCTTTTGCCTTTTCTATTAATTTGTTGTGAATATGCTGTTGTGTACTTTGTCCTGTGAGTGTTCTCAACATATCACTTAAATAATTGGAAGAAACGTTCATTTTTTCTGCAAAATATTGAACTGTTGGAAGTCCTAATTCTATATGTTTATCTTTTTTAAAATAGTCATCAAGCAATTCTTCCATTTTGCTCAATAAGTCATTTCCTGCTTTTTTTCTCGTTAGAAATTGTCTGTTGTAAAAACGATTACAATAATTCAACAATAATTCAAGATGCGAAACCATTACATCTTGACTAAACTGATCTATTGATGTCTGATATTCTTGCTCTATATTATTAAATATTCCTTCGAGCATTTTTTCTTCTTTTTCTGAAAGATGTAGGGCTTCGTTTACTGCATAAGAAAAAAAGCCGTAGTTTTTTATAACTTTTCCTAATGGATAATTTAAAATAAAGTCAGCATGAAAAACTAACCAATATCCTAAGACTTTGTATTTATCTTCGCTGCTTACTGATAAAATTTGTTTTGGTGCTGTCATTGCCAATACACCTTCATCAAAGTCATAGTAGTTCTGTCCGTATTTTAATTTACCACTTACATTTTTTTTCAGGGAAACGCCATAAAAATGAAGCAGAAAATGTAGTTCTTCTGTTTTTTCAGATGATTCTACATCACCCATATTAATCAAACTGATTAACGGATGAAGTGGTTTAGGTAATCCCATTAAGCGATGCAGCTCTGAAATGGAATTGATAGCGAAATGATTTACAATTTTTGCCATTGGTCAAATTAATAACAATCAACAACACTTGTTTTGAACTTACATTGTTGACTTTTAAGGTTACTATTATAGTAGATTACTTTTTCGCAAATATCCAAGCCCACGCAATAAACAGAAACTGAATAGGTAGTCTTATGATGCTTGCCACAAACTTCTCATTACCTGTTTTGTAGTAGCCTATGCCTTCAGGAATGTGAATTGCAAATAAAAATACTATCAACTTTGCAATTATCAACTTTGCAGCAATTGCTCTTGTTTTAATTGGTATCAACAGCACTGCTAAAAAAATTTCCACAATGCCACTAATAATGATTAAAGTTTTTTGAGCTGGCAACCAAGAAGGCATCATTGCAAAATACTGCTCAGGTTGTATAAAGTGCATTGACCCCATAAAAAGAAAGAAAGTTACTAACAGGTAGAGTAATACGATTTTTATTGTTTTCATATTAAAATTCATATGTAAGGTTCGTTAATTTTTCAGACACTTTCCATAATTTTTTTGCTAAATCTTTGTCATAAGATTTATCACTTGACTTTACCAATTTAGGGTATCCTTTCAATTCCATCATTTTGGTTGGTCCAAAATACTCAGAACCTTTTACATTCTCGTCTGTGGCTGCTCGTAAAATGGGCAGTGTTCCAATTTTGACATTTTGGGCAAGAATATTATTTAATATAACAGACATTAAAAACCCTGAATTTGCTTGTAGGTTTGTTTTTGTATAACCTGGATGTGCCACAGTTACAATAGTATTGATATTGTTGGTTTTCAAACGTCTGTCTAATTCATAAGCAAAAAGCAAGTTAGCCAATTTGCTTTGGGCATAAGCTTGGTCTCTGTTATATGATTTTTCAAAGTTCAAATCATCAAAGTGAATATCAGGCTTCATACTTTCTGTTTTATGAACGATGCTGCTTTGAACCGAAACTCTTGAATTTGGTGTGTTTTTAAGTATATCCAAAAGCAAGCCTGTAAGTAAGAAATGCCCTAAATGATTAGTGCCAAATTGAACTGAAAAATGCTGTTTTGTTACTTCTCTTTTGGGTGGATTCATCACACCAGTATTATTTACCAAAACATCAAGTTTTGAATACTTGGAATGAAATTCATTTGAAAAATTTCGGATTGAATAAAAGTCAGCCAAGTCCAATTGCATTAAGTCTAATTTTGCATTTGGATTTTCTTTCTTGATAGCTTCTAAAGCTTCATTCCCTTTCTGCAAGTTTCGAGCGGTCATGATAATGTGAGCCCCTTTTTTACTCAACACTTTTGTTGCTTCAAAACCAAGTCCACTGTTTGCACCTGTGATTAAGAATGTTTTTCCTTGCTGCGAAGGAATGTTGTTTGTTGTCCAATTTACATTTTCCATATTATTAAATATTTTTAATTAGAGTGTAAAATTGAGTTGTTTTCAAATTTTATAATTAGCTTAATCAAGGAATATTGTGTTTAAAACACTTGACTTTAGTTGTAATTAAAATGAATTTTAAAGTTTAATCATCCTAAAAACTAAAAAAAATGAAGGTTTTGTTTAGTTTCAAATAATAGAGAAGGTAACTAAAGAGCAGTTATATAAATAATAATAAATTGAAACTAACGAGCAATATAAAAATACTCCTCGTTAGTTTAATTTTGAGCGCCTTATTGAATATGTTTTGGATTAAATCCGTCTTCACTCAGTTCCTGATGAACATAATCGGCAACCATTTCAGCTTCATAATCTACTTTTTCTCCTTTAGAGAATTTAGCGATTACTTTCTCCATGATTTCATAGATTACAGGAACTACAATTAAGGTTAAGAATAAAGATGAAATTAATCCACCAATAATTACCCAAGCCAAACCGTTTTTCCATTCTGCTCCAGCTCCAGAAGCCAATGCAATTGGGAACATACCAAATACCATTGCAATAGTAGTCATTAAAATTGGGCGTAATCTTGCATGATTGGCTTGAATCAATGCAGTTCTGATACTTTCTCCAGCTTTACGTCTTTGATTGGTATAATCCACTAACATAATTGCATTTTTACACACCAGACCAATTAGCATGATGATCCCTAATATGGTGAAAATATTTAATGTATTATTTGTTAAAGCTAATGCTAACATCGCACCAATGAATGAAAGTGGAATAGCAAATAATACTACAAATGGATGCACAAAACTGTCATATAAAGAAACCATTACAAGGTAAACTAAGATAATAGCTGCTAATAAAGCAATTCCAAGTGTTCCAAAACCTTCACTTTGGTTTTCCATATCACCACCCCAAATGTAATCTACACCAGTTGGTTTTTCTAGTTTATCAATTTTCTCTTGCCATTGCGTTACAATGGTTCCCGAAGCAACTCCCACATTTTGACCTTTTACAGTTACAGATGCTGATTTGTCTCTTCGTTCTAATTCACTTGGTCCAGAACTTTCCGTTACTGTTGCAAATTGTATTAATTTAATTTGTTCGCCTCTATCGTTAATGAAAATTAAGTTACTAACATCAGCAATACTTTTTCTGTCGAAAGCATTATATTTAATATTGATGTCGTATTCGTATTCACCAGCTCTAAATTTACCATCAGTGTTTCCACTAAATGCGGTTTGCATCGTCATACCTACAGTTTGTAAACTCAATCCAAGAGCTGCCATTTTATCTCTATCCACTTGAACGTTTACTTCTGGATTTCCGTCTTCTACAGATAATTCAATTTCTGTTGCTCCAGGAATCGTACGTAATTCTTTTTCAGCAGCTTTTGCAAATGCCATAGCTGTTTCTACATTCGGACCCGTAACAATTAAACCTAAAGTAGCATCTTCGGCAGTTCCTAAAATACCTACTGGAACTGTTTTAACTTTTGCTCCAACTAAGATTTTCTCTAATTTACGTTTTGTTTTGGCAGCATATACGTTTGCTGGTTCATCACGTTTGTCTAAACCAACCATTTTTACGTTAATCTCCGATTTGTAAGCAGTTGCTTGAGAAGCACCTAAACCTTCACTAGTTTGACCAATAGTTGTAATTTGACTTTGAACATATTCTTCTTTTTTCAAGAAAGCTTCTGCTTTTTGAGTCATAAAGTTGGTTTGTTCTAACGAAGCGTCTTTTGGCATTTCAATTTGAACTAAAAACTCACCACTATCAGATGCTGCAAAGAATTCTCCTCCAATAAATCCACCACCCATTAATCCGATGGTTGAACCAAAGAACAACACTAAAACAACCGCGATAGTTTTAATATAATGGTCTAAACACCAAGTTAATAATCCTGAAACCCAGTCAGTAAAACGAGTTAAATAACTTTCAAATCCAAGGATGATTCTTCCAAAAAAGGTTTTTCCAGTAATGTGCTCTAATTTTCCGTATCTTGATGATAACCAAGGAATAATAGTAAACGAAGCCACTAATGATAACAAAGTAGAGATAATAACAGTTACACAGAATTGCGTAATAATGTTTGAAACTAATCCTGTACTCATTGCAATTGGTAAAAATACTACCACAATTACTAAGGTAATCGATACAACGGTTCCTCCAATTTCGGCAGTTCCGTCATAAGCAGCACGAACTTTGTTTTTACCCATTTCCATGTGGCGGTAAATGTTTTCCAATACCACAATCGCGTCATCCACCAAGATACCAACTACTAATGATAATCCTAATAAACTCATTAAGTTTAAGGTATATCCCATTAAGTAAATTCCAATGAAAGTTGCAATTAACGAAGCAGGAATCGAAACCATTACAATTAACGAGTTTCTAACACTATGCAAGAAAAACAACATTACTAAAGCTACTAATATAACCGCAATAAGTAAATCGTGAACTACCGCATCTGCTGCTTCTAAAGTAAAAATCGTACTGTCTTTTGCGATTTCTAATTGTAATCCTTTTGATTTATAATCGTTTTCTAATTTGTTGATGGTTTTTACTAATTCTTCACTTACCGCTACAGCATTCGCATCAGATTGTTTTACAATTTGTAAAAGAATAGCACTTTTTTGATCTACACGAGCAACTTTTTCAGCAATCTTTTGAGTGTCTTGAACATCAGCAATATCACCTAAACGAACTTGAATTCCGTTTTTAGAAGATACAATTAAGTTTCTTAATTCTTCAACATTCTTATATTTTCCAGCTAAACGGATTAATATTTTTTGGTCACGCGTTTGAATGTTTCCTGTAGGGAAATCCAAATTTGACGATAAAATATTTTGTTGCACTTGCGGAATCGAAAGTCCGTAACCTTGCATTTTTACTGCATCAAGATTTACTTGAATTTCTCTCTCTTGTCCACCAATAATGTTTACTTGCGCGACACCTTGAACACGAGATAAAATTGGAGCTAATTTTTTATCAATTAAGTCGTAAAAAGCAACTTCGTCCATTTTTCCGTTGGCACCAATTGTCATAATTGGTAAATCACTCAAGGAGAATTTAGTTAACGAAGGTGTTTCTGCATCATCTGGTAAATCACTAATGATGGCGTTAATTTTACGTTGCGCATCGTTCATCGAAACATTTACATCAGCATTTGAAGTTAATGTAATGGATACGGTTGATAAACTTTCGTACGATTTGGCATCAATTTTTTTGATGTTTTCTAAAGAAGCTACGGCATCTTCAATTTTTTTGGTTACCGTATTTTCAATTTCACTTGGCGATGCACCAGGATAAATTGTCGCAATTGTAATTACGTTGGTTTCAAATTTAGGAATCAATTCGTAACCTAAATTGCTATAACTGAACAGTCCACCAAGTGTTAGAATTGTAAACAATACAATTACTAACGACGGACGTTTGATCGATATTTCTGCTAATTTCATATGTTTTTATTATTTAATAACTTCAACAGCGTTTCCGTCTTGTAAGTTGATTTGTCCGGTTACAATTACAATTTCTCCGTTAGATAATCCGTCTAAGATTTCTACTTTGTCTCCTAAAATTCTACCTGCTGTTACTTTTTTAAGTTTTGCAGTTCCGTTTTCAATTACAAAAATTTCGTTGCTGCTAACACTTCCAACAAATGCATTTCTTGGTACAATTTTCAACGTTTGTTTTTGTTGGTTTGAAGCAAATTTTGCTGTTCCATACATACCTGCTTTTAAATCATTTGAAGTATTGTTTGTGATTTCAATTTCAACAGGGAAGTTTAAACTTGCATCTGCTTTTGGAGCAATAAAAGTAATTTTTCCTGTAAATTCTTTGTCAGGATAAACATTTGACCCCACTTTAATTACACTTCCTACTTTTAAGCTCGCCACTTGACTTTCGTTAACCGTAACTTTTAATTTTAATTTAGATACGTTTACAATTTCGAACAATTCTGTTGGTGGCATTCCAGATAAAATAGAACCTGGTTCAATGAATTTTTTATTGATAAAACCACTAATTGGTGCTTTAATTCTAGTGTCACCTACGTTGATATTAGCTTGAGTTAAATTCGCTTTTGCATTTACCATTGCTAATCTTGCTTGGTCTAATTGTTGTTTCGTTACACCACCTGTTTTAAAAGCATTTTCAAATCTTGTATAATCTGCAACAGCGTTTTGATATACCGCATTTGCGTTTTGCGCATTTACGTTAATAACATCGCTTCTAACGATAGCAAGTGTTTGTCCTGCTTTTACATAATCTCCTTCTTTAACTAAAACTTGAGTAACTTTTCCAGATTTTTCAGCAGAAAATTTTAACTCTTGAATTGGTTCAAAGTTTCCGTTTGATACGAAATCTAATGAAACTTCTTCTGTTTTTACCGTATCAACTTTTACAGAAACTGATGCGTTTTTTTCAGCTACGATTGCTGTTTTAGCTTCGTTTTCTGTTTTATTTTTAGTTAATATAAATCCGATTAAACCTAATGAGGCTAAAATGATTACTATGGTTATGATTGTCTTTTTCATTTTAATTATTTATTGGTTAGTGTTTTAAGTTCGCCTTTTGATTTTATGAATTGAATTTCTGCTAATTTATATTCTAAAATAGCACTGGTATAATTGTTTTGTGCTTCAACCAATGCATTTTCAGCATCTAATAAATCGGTTAATGCAGCTAATCCTTGTGTGTAATTGTTGTTGGTATTATCAAAAACTTCTTGAGCAAGTTGCGCGTTTTCTTTTTGATTGTTGATGGTAATCAAACTGTTTTCAAGTTGTTTTTTTGCATTATCAAACGCTAAATCCAAAGCTAATTTTGTGTCATCAAGATCTACTTTTATCGAACTTAATGCGTTGTTTGCTTGTCTTACTTTTGCTCTTGTTCCAAATCCTGTAAATAATGGAACTCTTAAACTTAATCCAATAGAAGAAAAGTCTGACCAATAAACGCCATCAGCTGGTTTTGCAAATAATGGCATTTCCGGACCTTGACCAATGTAATTGTAACTTCCAGTTAATGAAAGTGTTGGGTAATAAGCTGCTTGAGCTGCCTTTTTTTGGTATGTTAATAATTGCTCTTGTTTTTTAAGTAACAAATATTCGGTTCTTCCTGTAACATCAGCTGTTGATGATAAGTCTTGTGGTGTAACTTCAAAAGCAGTATTAGGAATGATAATTTTGTTTTCCATTGGCATTCCCATATAAAATTTCAACGCATTTTCTTGAAGCGAAATCGCATTTAAAATTTGCTGACGGAGTGAATTGATATTGTTAACACGAACCGTAATTCTATCGTAATCAATTTTTTTAGCTAAACCATTATCATATTGACCTTTGATGATGTCTTTTACTTTGTTTGTATTTTTCAAGTTATTATCAACTACAATGAGTTTTTGTTGTTGCATATATACTTGATAATACGCATTTGCAACACGTTCGATAACTTGTTCTTCAGTTAATTGAGCGTTAATTTGGTAAAATTCTCTAGTTGATTTAGCCGCTTTTAAACCTGTAAAAACCGATTGGTCAAACAAAGCTTGATTTAAAGAAACTCCTGCTACCGAGTTCCATTCTTGTCCAAGTGGTGCTAAAATTGTAGTTCCTGGAGCTCCAAAGAAATCGCCTGGTAAAGCATTTAATTGCAGAATAGGATTGTATGTCATGCTTCCATTAGCCGAAATTTGCGGTAAAGCTCTCGAACGAACTTCTTGAATTTTATACTCGCTATTTTCTACTTCTAATTTTGCTTTCTTAGCTTCTGCTTTGTTTTCAAGCGCAAAAGTTATAGCATCTTTTAATGTTAGTGGTGTCACTTCTTGCGCACTTACCGACAGTGTAAAAGTTAATAATGTTATGAGAATTGTTTTCTTCATTGTTTATATAATTGGATTTTTAAGGTGTTTTTCTAATTCGATAATTCCTGCTAAAGTTGCCATTGCTCTAATGTGATATTCCAAAGCTTTTACTTCTAATTCTTCAGCTTCAATACCTGATGCAGTGTTTTCATTGATGTTGAAGATTAATATCTGATAAAATTTCACATACTCATCAATAACCACATTTTCTCTGTACAAGCCTTCTTTGATTCCTTTAATGATGTTTTTTCGAAAGCAAACTATTAATATTTCTGATTGGACAGTTAGAACTTTTTCATATATTTCAAGATAATGTTTTTTTAATTGGTAAAGAGGTGATGTATCAGACCCTTTAAACATCTCTCTAAACATTCTTTTCATCTCAAAATTTTCTTCTATTGCATTCAAATTTAGATTTTCAATTTTAATAATAATTTCTTGGACTTCGCTAAATGCTAATTCAATAGTATTTTCTATCAAAATATCTTTATTGCTAAAATACTTGTATATGGTTTTTTTAGATATTCCTATTTCACTTGCGATATCATCCATAGTAACACTTTTGAATCCTAGCTTCAAAAACATAAGTTTTGCGGTTTTTATAATTTGCTCTTTCATCATTTTTTTTTTGCAAATATACAAAGGAAACTTTAGCACCAAAATAGTTACCGAGTTTTTTTAGAAAAATTAACATTTAATTATTGAAAATTTAAATAGGCATTAAGTATTTTTTACATTACTCTTTATGTTTAATAAATCATTTATGTTTAAAAACAAATTTCTTTAAAGGTCATTTATCAAGAAAATATTTTGTTTTAATCATCATCTATAATCTATTTTGATGGAAAAGTGAAAGTAACCACTAAGAAGTTTCAGCTTTAAAATTTTGTATAGATAATTTGTTTTTTAATATTTTCATATCGTCACACACTTTTCTATCTAATACTTTAGCATAATGCTGGGTTGTGTGAAGGTTTTTGTGTCCTAGCATTTTACTAACCGTTTCAATTGGAACTCCATTTGTTAATGTTACAGAGGTTGCGAATGTGTGTCTCGCCATGTGGAACGTTATTTCTTTTGGGATGTCACATAAATCACCAATTTCTTTTAGATAAGCATTCATTTTTTGGTTTGTTAAAATTGGTAAAATACTATCATCATTTAAACATTTTGGATGACTTTCGTATTTATTAATTATTTCTTGGGCAATAGGTAATACTGGTATTTTTGATTTTGTATCTGTTTTTTGACGGTTTTTGAAAATCCATTTCTCTCCATCAATGCCTATACCAATATGATCCTTTTTCAATCCTTTTACATCAATGTAGGCTAAACCAGTGTAGCATGAAAAAATGAAAATATCTCTAACTAGTTGTAGTCTTTCTGATGAAATTTTCTTGTTGTAGATTTTCAATAATTCCTCTTCAGTCAAAAAGTCTCTTTCAACTTCTTTCATTTTACCTTCATATCGAGTAGTTGGGTCTTTATCTAACCAATCATTATCCAGGCATATCTTTATGATTTTTCTAAAATTTCTAACATATTTGACAGCCGTATTGTTATTGCATTTTTTTACACTTCTCAAATAAAATTCAAAATCGGTTACAAAGGCATAGTCGATTTTATTGATGCTAATATCATTCATGTTATATTTCCAAAGGATAAACTCCTGCAAATGTTTTAATGAAATATTAAATCGTTCTAAAGTTCCATAGGCATAACCATTTCCAATTAGGTCTTTAATTTTATCATTATGGCTTTGATAGATTGGAATGATCATTCGCTCACGTTCTTGTACTCCGGTTAGTTTTGATTTAAAATTTTCAATTGTCAAATCTTCATTTTTGTGGAGCAATTCCATCTGAATATCAAAAACTTTTGATTTCATTAAATCAAGATAGTTATTTATTGTCCTAGCTTCTTCTGAATTACCTTTCATTTTTGATTGTTCTGAAGACCATTTTGATTTATCAATGAATTTTTTAGTACTGAATTCAAAACGTTCTCCGTTTACAGTTAACCTGAAATAAATTGGTAATTGACCATTTTTGTTGGCTTTTGAAGTTTTTGCATAAATATGCACAGTGATTTTTGCTTTCATGGTGGTGACCTTTTAATTAGTATTCAATTTAATTTTTAAACTTTTAGTAAACAAGATGTACACTTTTTGAACAAGTATTGAACAGGTTGTTAGCACAGTGTTTACAGTGCTTGAGAGAATTTAGCGAGACCCAAAATTGTAATTTTTTTTAGGGTCTCGATTTTGTCCCTTTAGCATTAAGATTGAATGAATAATTTGGTATATGTCCCAAAGCAAAAAGCCGATAAATCATAAGATTTATCGGCTTTTGAAACCATTTGTTTTTAAATGTGTGGGCGATGAGGGGTTCGAACCCCCGACCCCCTCGGTGTAAACGAGGTGCTCTGAACCAGCTGAGCTAATCGCCCGAATTTATTTTAAATGTCTTCGAGAAACATTTTGTGGGCGATGAGGGGTTCGAACCCCCGACCCCCTCGGTGTAAACGAGGTGCTCTGAACCAGCTGAGCTAATCGCCCAATAAACAAGAAGGATATCTTCCGTTATTGTGGGTGCAAATATAGGACAGTTTTTTATATCTGCAAACAATAATTGAAAAAAATTACACAATTTCTGCCACCACAAAAGTACTTCCTCCAATATAGATAAAATCATTATTTGTCGCACATTTTAAAGCAGCGCTATAAGCTTCTGATACCGAATCAAATACTTCGCCCATAAGATGAAATGCTGCTGCTCTTTCCTGTAAAATTTTAGCATCCAATCCGCGGGGCACATTGGGCTTACAAAAATAATAATGGGCAGTTACAGGGAATAAAGGTAAAATATCTTCCAAATCCTTGTCATTTACTACTCCCAAAACCATGTGCAATTGTTCAAATTTTTCTTTTTGGATTTGATTTAAGACCATTCTTAATCCATGACTGTTATGGCCTGTATCGCAAATTACTTTCGGATTGGCATGTATTTGCTGCCAACGTCCTAATAAACCCGTGTTTTTAACCACGTTTAACAATCCGTTTTTCAAATGTTCTTCTGAAATAGAAAAATGCTGTTTCAGAATCTGAATGGTTTTCACCACTGCTTTTTTATTGTGAAACTGATAATCTCCTAACAAACCAGACGGATAATCTTCCTGAACTTCATCGGAAGCAAAATAAATAGACGCATGCAACTCTTTTGCTTTGGCTAAAAACACATTTTTAGTTTCTGAAGTATATTCGCCAATTACTACCGGAATAGTCTCCTTGATAATTCCCGCTTTTTCGGCTGCAATCAACTCTAATGTATTTCCTAAAAACTGAGTGTGATCAAAACCGATATTGGTAATCACCGAAACCAAAGGTGTTATAACATTGGTAGAATCCAATCGTCCGCCCAAACCAACTTCAATAATGGCAAAATCCACTTTTTCTTTGGCAAAATAATCAAAGGCCAAGCCAACGGTCATTTCGAAAAAACTCAACTGATTGGCTTCAAAAAAAGACTTGTTCACCTTAATGAATTCGACCACAAAATCTTCTGAAATCATTTCGCCGTTAATCTTAATACGCTCTCTGAAATCTTTTAAATGCGGCGAAGTATACAATCCCACTTTATACCCTGCCTCTTGTAAAACCGAAGCAATCATGGAAGAAGTCGATCCTTTTCCGTTAGTTCCGGCAATATGAACCGATGGGAATTTTCTTTCTGGATTTTGTAAATGATTTACCAATGAAATGGTATTGGTTAAATCGGCTTTATAAGCAGAAGCTCCTTGCTGTTGGTACATAGGCAATTGCACAAACATCCAGTTTATAGTTTCTTGATAAGTCATTTGGAATAATAATTGCTATTTAGTTCTACAGTATAAAATAAAAGAACCATTTTTTAGTTTAATACCTAAGAGACTTTTATCTTTATTGCAAAATTGAGATTATTTTTAAAATAAATTACAA
>Ga0209599_10000372_pt1 | contig 30277 bp, 32 predicted proteins | sample Shrwel_input2_FT_FD_187534 | JGI IMG/M metagenome (GOLD analysis project Ga0209599, IMG submission 187534) | Subsurface microbial communities from deep shales in Ohio, USA - Utica-3 well 1 S input2 FT (SPAdes) (version 2) ...
TTATTAATGTGTTTTTAGTAGAATATTGCATTTCCAAAATCTGTTATAATCTTAAAACTTTTGATGACTATAATAAATGAAGTATTCTTATCTAAATTCTTATAAGGATTTTAAATGAATTAGATCTTCAGTATAGAAATCAGTGAAAAAAAATTTAAGGATTTTTCGAATTTAAATTCAACAGTATGAAAAACAAGAGATACACCAAATAAAATATTCATTATTAATTTTTATAATAAATATTAAATTTGCTTAGGTGAATTTATATGTTTATTCAAATAATATTATGACCAAGAAGGTGGCGGTCTAGATGTATGAAAAATGAAATATTTCCAAAAACAAGAATCTTTTGGATAGAAAAAATTCAATTTAGATTTATAATCATATTGAAAAACATTCTCACCTTGTGTACTTGTAATTTTGGAGAATAGCATGTCCCCTCGATCGTTTGAATTGATTACAGCGAGATGCTCATTTGGATGTAGTGCTATCCAAAAAACATCTGATAAAGGAGAAATATGAATTTTTATTTCAGGCTTTTTGTAAATTTTTTCTAAATTTCTTACAGTTCTTTTTTTAGTTTCTTTTTTTAGAACTGATTTTGAAGATTTTGAATCTTGTTTACCTTTTCTATCTATCGAGGTAAGCTTTATATCGGCTGCTTTATCATCTTCAATATATATGAATGCATCACCTGAAATATGTATAACACCTTGCTCTTGTAAAGATGCAATATTTCTATTATCATCTTGTGTATGAATAATTTGATTATGCGGATCGATTTGATCCAAAGAAATAGTATGAGAGAATAAACTGCTTGATACAAAAACGAAAAGCAAAAAACTACTCTTAAGAAGATTAAGAAGTATTTTGCTTTTGTTATTTAACAAAAAATTTATTTCATCCATTTTGTGTAATGCAAACCTTAGAGATTGCTTATATGATAAATTTGTGTTTTTATTATTGAGTTTTTTACAGTGATATAGATATATTAAAAAACTATATATTCATGTAACAATTTATTCAACGGCAAATGTAAATGAAGTAATTGGAAATAAAAAACAAACAATTCAACAAATTACTAATTTGTGGATAGTATTAAAACACATTAAGTCGATAAAAATCAAATACTTAAATCAAAATTTACAATTGTTTTTTTGGTAAATTATTATTTGATAAAAAAATTCACATAGAAACAGACATTTTGTTTTGTCTTCACGTATTTTTCCAATTTAGATTAAGATCTTGGTGACTTCTATTTTAAATGATATAATATTATCTACTGACTGAGTCATCATCACATTTTACTTCAGGATCATTAAAATCTAACCAAAATATCAAATACCTTCTTTATTATTCTTATTTATATGGAATAAATTGTTTTTTGAATCTTTATGATTTTTATATTTAATTTTCAAAAAAGTTTATTTTACAAATAAGATTCATTGAAAATTAAGCACTTAAAAATTTAACAATATCAATAAATTCGTAAATAATGGAATTTTTTTACTACTAATTTCATTCGTATTTGAGAAAATTAAAATATAAGACCAATATATTGCTGAAAAAATTTACACTAAATTAAAAACAAAGCTAATTAGCTAAAAATAATAATTAATAAATTTTTGATTAACCATCATTTGCCATAAAGCCGAAACACTTGTCTTAGCAATATAAAATGAGTTAAGCTAATTCACAACCTTACAGGACTCGAAACATTAAAGTTTTCATGATGGGTTGATAAATCTTAGTTCATGTATTTTTCATTTTTATTAAAAAGTTCATGAATGCTTAGTACTTCCTCAAAGGTATTTTTTATTTTATTTGATGTATTGATGTTTTGACAAGTTCGATGCAATCTATTTAAAATTGATATTGCTTTTTAGTCGATTTGTATCTGATAAAAATACAACTGACACCATTTTACCATAAAAACTCTTATGCTTTGGGGATTTAAAAACAAATTTAAATTTTAGAGCTTCACTTTGGTTTGATCATCAGTATATAACTCACATTCTACCCTTGAATAAAGACTTTCTTAATTAAGAAATGTTTTTGTCTCAACATCTATTTAATTAGATTGAAATTTTAGTTTTTTTTATAGTTTCCTTTTGAATACACATAAAACAAAAAAGCTTCAAAACATACATTTTGAAGCTTTTATACAACTTTGATATTGTAGTTGCGATCCGGACGGGACTCGAACCCGCGACCTCCGCCGTGACAGGGCGGCATTCTAACCAGCTGAACTACCGGATCAATTTTCTTTTAAAAGTAAATTGAATAAAACTTTCTGCGATCCGGACGGGACTCGAACCCGCGACCTCCGCCGTGACAGGGCGGCATTCTAACCAGCTGAACTACCGGATCATTTACATTAACTCAGATATTATCTTCTGTTATTGTGGTTGCAAAAATACAACATTTAAGCGAACTTGCAAGTGTTTTTATAAAAAAAATGCTTCCCGTTACGGAAAGCATTCATTATCAAAGTGATTTTTTTCTTATAAATGTGCACTTAGCTTCTCTGCTATGATCTCTTTAGGAGTTACACCAACTAATTTATCCACTACTTCACCATTCTTAAAGATAAGAACTGTAGGGATATTTCTTATTCCGTACTGCATAGATATTTCCTGATTATTATCTACATCTACTTTTCCAACAACAGCTTTACCCTCAAAATCTGCTGCTACTTCTTCGATAATAGGTCCCAACGTTCTGCAAGGTCCACACCATACAGCCCAAAAGTCTACCAATACAGGTTTGTCTGATTTTAAAACCGTGTCCTGAAACGAGCTGTCCGTAATTTCTAAAGCCATTTTTTTATTTTTAATTATTAATATTCTATTTAATTTCTTAGATCAAAATTAGCACTTTTAAGTGAATAGCTTATCTATGCTCAACATTTGTATTTTCTATGATCATAGATTCAGAGATTTCTTTTAATGCATTGACAAAGGTGTCTATATCTTCTTTTGTTGTCATATGACTGAATGAAACTCTTAGTGGTGTACAATGATCCATTTCGTCCTCAGAAAGTACCATCATCATGACCATAGAAGGTTTTGAGGCACCGGAAGAACAAGCGCTTCCCTGAGAGACTGCAATCCCCTTCATATCCAACTGCAAACCAATTAAAGGGTTTTTATAAGGCAATAAAAGACTTATAACTGTATATAAACTATTTTCCTTCTCAGAACTTCTTCCGTTAAATTTTACACCGGGAATTGCTTCAGAAACTCTATCCGCTGTATATTGCTTAATATTTTGCATATGCTGCGTATAAGCATCCATATTTTTCAGTGAAAGTTCCAAAGCTTTACCCAAACCTGCAATACCACTTACATTTTCTGTGCCCGCTCTCAAACTTCTTTCCTGAGGACCTCCAGTAATTATTCCTTTTAAACCACTGGATTTTCTGATGAAAGCAAAACCAATTCCTTTTGGGCCATGAAATTTATGCGCGCTACAAGATGCAAAATCTACAGGAATTGCAGAGAAATCTAAATTCATGTGAGCCATCGTCTGTACCGTATCCGAATGAAATAACGCATTATTTTCTTTACAGAGTTCTGCAACCTTTTTAATATCTATGATATTCCCAATCTCGTTGTTGGCATGCATGAGACTTACCAAAGTTTTTTTATCGGAAGATTTAAGCAATTCTTCAAGCTTATTCAAATCAATATCTCCCTTTTCATTGGGGCGAATATAAGCAACCTCAACACCTTTTCTGTTTTTCATATCCAATATGCTCTCAGAAACACATTTATGTTCCATAGGAGAACTGATGATTCTTTCAATTCCTAAATGCTCTACACTGGATTTGATGATCATATTATTAGACTCTGTACCGCAGGAAGTAAAAATAATTTCTGCTGGTGTTACGTGAAGATAATCTGCAATCTGCCTTCTTACATTTTCAATTAAAATTTTAGCATCCTGTCCGAAACTGTGTGTTGAAGACGGATTCCCGAAATTTAATTTCATGGTTTCTACCATGGCATCAATAACTTCTTCTGAAAGTGGCGTTGTAGCAGCGTTATCTAAATATATTTTATTCATTTTTTATTTTGAATATTTTAATTCTACGGAATTGAATTGATAATTTGAAGGAACTGAAAATATAAACCAGGGGTTTGACATTACCTGAATAGCCATTCCTCCAGATTCATACTCAGGAATTTCTACATATAAAACATTGTCTTTCACAGAAATACTTTTAATCGCAGAAACTTTATGATCTCCAGAATTGAATGTCCCCAGATTATACAAAACAAGCTTTTTATCTTTAGGAAAATCAGGAATTTTCATTACTGGTTCCATACCGGAAGCTGCAAAGTTTCTCGTTATTTCACTTTCCAGTTGCTGCTGATCTTTTATTATTTTAAAACTCTTTTGCTCTGTACCACCTTGTGATTCTGAAGCAAGAATATCTCCTTTCGTTTGCATATCTGTTGAACTTTTAGCGGTTGTATTGGTACAACTCATGATGATCGCAAAACATAAAATCAGCAACTTATTCATTTTATTTTTATTAATCTTTCAAAATTAGTGAAAAAATTGGTAATGTCCTTCATTTGCCCATTGAAGCATTGGTTTATCACCTGAAGTATCACCAAAAGCAATGATTTTATCGTACTTAGCGCCGTTAATCTCAGTTTTTATTCTTTCTAATTTTTCTTCTCCGTTACAATTTTTACCAATAAAATTTCCTGTGAAAATACCATTTTTGAACTCTGCCTGAGTTGCAACAAGCTTCATTTGCAGTTTTTCAGCAAAAGGTTTGATCCAAATATCTAAAGAAGCAGTTACTATTAAACTATCTGTATTTTCCTTATCAATATTGCCAATAAAGTCAAGAGCATTTTCTCTCAAGATTTTGGGATAATATTCTTCAAAAAAAAGTTTAGATTTGTCTTCGATTTTTGTCTGAAGCTGTCCTTTAAGAATTGAACCTATAAAACTTTTCTTTACTTTTTCGGTGTCAGCCAATTTTAATTTTAATAAGATAAAAAGCGGAATATGTTTTACAAACTGTATTCTGAACTTTGAAGAATTATAGAATTTAAGGTACAAAAACATCGTGTCTTTATATGTTAAAGTTCCGTCAAAATCAAAACAATACAATTTTTTCATTCTAATTTTCTTATAAATTTATCTGCTGCTTTTGTCATTCCGCAGGAATATAAGCTTTCATTATTTTTTGTAATTGAAATTCCTACGGAATGACAAACACTATGATTAAAGCTTTAATTTTTTAAATACAAACTCAGGAATATTTCTTATGACCAACATAATAACGCTCCAAATTGGTAAAACGTATGTCACATTTCTTTGTTTTTTAAATGCACTATAAATACATTCTGCAGCCTGTTTTGGTGTAGCCGTTAATTTTGGGTTTAAAGGCAGTCCTTCTGTCATTTTCGTTGCCATAAAACCTGGTTTTACGGTCATCACATGCACTTTCTTTTCAAAAAGATAATTCCTCAATCCACTTAAATAAGCGGTAAAAGCAGCTTTTGCACTTCCATAAATAAAATTACTCTGTCTCCCTCTCTCACCTGCAACCGATGAAAGTCCGATGATTGTTCCCGATCTTCTGCTTTCAAATTTCTGTGCGAAATAATTAATGACAGGTACAAGTTTAGAATAATTGATATCAATAATACGCTGTGTATTTTTATTGTCATAAAGACCTTCCTCTGTTCCGTCTCCCAAATAACCTGTTGCACAAAATAACAGACTTGAATTAATATAATCGAAATTCTGATAATTGATTTCTTTGGTGAGATCCAGCTCGATGATTTCAGATTGTTGCAGAAATTTCACGTCGATATGTCTTGCAAATCTTTCCGTTGTTTCTTTATTTGAGGTAAAAAGATAAATTCTTTCAAACTTTTCGCCTTCCTGCAAGGCTTTTTCTACAAAAGCCTGCGCTACTTCCGATGTACTTCCCAGAATTATCATTTCTACTTATTATTTAAAATTCTTTTGTGCTGTAAAGACACAAATTTTGAGCTTTGAACATTTTTCAGGTAATCGGTAAGCAAAGATCTGCTCATGCTATCTTTGGTAAGGTAAATTCTTCCGCCAAACTCCTGCACAATCTGATCGAGCTGATCTACCAACTTTTTCAGTTTTGAATTTACTTTAAAATCTAAAGCCAGAGTATATCCTTCAAACGGAAAAGAATTATAGGCTTCGGGATTATTTTTCCCGAAAAGTTTCAGAACAGCTAAGAAAGATCCGTTTCCGCTGTTGGCAATAGTTTCCAGAATCCTTTTCATTCCTTCTTTTCCTGTTTCTTTGGGAATTACCATTTGATACTGAATAAAACCGGCTTTTCCGTAGATTTTATTCCAATCGTTAATGGCATCTAAAGGATAAAAAAAAGTTTCGTAATCAATAAAATTCTTAACTTCTCTTTTAGACTGTTTTTTATAATAGAAAAAATTAAATAGCCTCACCGTTAAAGCATTCAGAACAAACCCCGGAAAGTAAAAAGGTACCGTCGGTGAAAATTTCTTCTTCAAAATCAAAGGATTTTTTGCTTCTTTTCCAGACAGCTCATGTCGAAAAGCGTGTTCACCACGCATCATGATACTTCTGCCTATATTTTTCCCTTTTTGTAGGCAATCAATCCAGGCAACAGTATATGTCCAGCTTTCACTTTCTTCAAATAATCTAAAAATTTCATCTAAATTTTCAGCTTTTATACTTTCCTGGCGAATGTATGAGGTTTCGATATTTTTCAGCTTAAATTTAGCTGTCAGAATTATTCCTGTAAGTCCCATTCCGCCAATCGTTGCCCAAAATTTTTCAGAATTTTCTGTGCGCGAACAGGTAATTATATCTCCATTCTCGATCATGAGTTTAAATTCAATTACATATTCCGAAAAACAACCTTCGGCATGATGATTTTTTCCATGAACATCAGAAGCAATTGCACCTCCTACTGAAACGAATTTTGTTCCCGGAGTTACATATAAAAAGTAACCTTGAGGTACAGAAATTTCCAGAACTTCCGAAAGTAAAACTCCGGATTCGCATTCTATAACGCCATTCAGACGATCAAAACTGATGAATTTATTTAATTTTTTAGATGAAAATATATTTTCTCCCAATGAAGCATCACCATAACATCTTCCATTTCCTCTTGCAATAACTTCATTATGACTCAATACAAATTCCTTAATCTTTTTGAAGCTGTCTTCAGATCTCATCTCCTTTTCCACTATCGGAAAATTGCCCCAATTGGTAACTTTTTGTGTAAAATTTGGCTTCATCTGTAATTATTTATTTTTTCTAGGTCAGATGCAGTCACTATAAAATTTTCATTATTGCCTATAATTTTTAGTTTCAGTGATTTCATTTTTTAAAATAAATTAGAATTAAAAATGCGGCAACCCACAAAATAAGAGTAATCTGAATATATCGGTCTCTGTAGACAATTTTAGTAGGAGATTCGGTTCTGTTATATACTAAAGTCTGTTGTAAATATCGAAGGAAAGCAAAAACAACGAAAATAACGGTGTAAAACACAGCTTTGTGTAATTTCAACTGAATTTCAGGAGATAAGGTAAACATGAGATAGCAAATAATTGCTAACGTTACCGAAATGGAAAGTGCAATATCGGCAAACTGTACATTATATCCGTCCAATGCTCTTCTGGTTTTCCCTGAAACCTGTGCGTTTATAAGTTCCCCTCTTCTTTTTCCTATTGCTAAAACCAATGCAAGAACGAATGTAAGCAAAGTTGCCCACTGCGAAATAAAAATCCCTGTAATGTATCCTCCTGCCTGAACTCTCAGAACAAATCCTGTTGCGATGATGAAAATATCAATAATGGGAACATGTTTAAGTTTGAACGTATAAGCTAGATTCATTACAAAATAAATTCCTATGATGAGTGCAAACTTCCAAAGTATTTCATCAAAATAAAACTGGGCAAAGAAAATTAAAGCAACATCTATTATTACCAAAACTGCTAAAATTGAAAGTGCTTTTGATTTTGAAATCGCTCCGCTTGCTAAAGGTCTTCTCCTTTTTTCAGGATGTTTTCGGTCTGCTTCAATATCATTATAATCGTTTAAAATATAAACAATACTGGCTGCCAAAGAAAATATAACAAAAGCAAAGATACTTTTACTGAGTAAATCTAAATGTTTGATATTACCTGAAAAAAACAGGGGAACAAAAACAAAAAGATTTTTCACCCATTGTTCTACTCGAAGTAATTTTAGATATTTTTTCATTTATGTTAATTCGGTTGCAAAAATAGTGAATTTAAAGCAAAAAAAAGCATCGCATAAAAATACAAAAAAAACCGCCAAAGCGGTCTTTAATGATAATATTTATATTGTTAATGATTATTGCCCTTGCTGAGCGTCGTTAATCATTTTTTCATTTGCTGTAATAGCAAACTCTACTCTTCTGTTTTTAGCTCTGCCTGCATCTGTATCGTTAGAAGCAACCGGCATAGATTCACCTTCACCCAAAGCAAAAAGTCTGCTTGAAGCAATCCCTTTAGACATTAAATAAGATCTTACAGAATTTGCTCTTCTTTCTGATAATTTTTGGTTATAATCATCTGCGCCTACACTGTCTGTATGACCATAGATATTGATGTTTGTATCAGGATTATTTACTAAAACCTGAGTCAATTTATCCAAATTTGCTTTAGCAACGGAAGTAAGATCTGATGAATTGAACGCAAAAGTAACAATGCTTTCGTTCATAGTAATTTTGATACCGTCTCCCACTCTTTCTACTTCAGCTCCCGGTAAAGTTTCTTTGATGTCTTTTGCCTGCTTATCCATCTTATTACCGATAACATTACCTGCAACACCACCAATAATACCTCCTAAAACTGCTCCTAATGCGGCATTTTTACCTTTACCTACATTGTTACCAAGTACACCGCCAATTACAGCTCCCGAAGCAACACCTACTGCGGTACCTCTTTGCTGATGATTAGAATTCTGTACAGCTTCACAGCTTGTAAGCAATAATGCTGATGATAAGAAAAATGCTCCTATATATGTTTTATTAAATTTCATAATGTTTATTTTAAATATTAAATTACTTCATTCCTGTTCTTTCGAAGTTGTAAACAACTCTTACAGTAGTTCCGTCAAACGGTACATTTTGCTCTAATGAAAACTGATCTGTTGTCATGTTAATCACATTAAGCGTATAACCCGCTGTATTTTGTTTTGCTTTTGTGCCATCCTGAATTTTCTTGAACATAAAAGTGTTCCCGTCTTTTACTTCAAATTTTATAGGCTGTGTTAAAGCTGGACAACTACCACCACCATTAAGCGTATAAGCTCCTGTATAATTATTTGGAATGAATCTCCAGTGGCTTCCTATGAAACATTGTGAATCTGCGCCTTCGTCAAAAGGTTTAATTTTATATTGCTTGTCGTATTCGATACTTACAATTTGAAAATCACCTTTCATTTTAAGAAATTCTGATCTATTGCTCTGTGCATCTCCTGCTTTTTTAACGGAAGAACAAGACACTGCAAAAAGTGAAGTTCCTAATATTCCCGCTAGTAATAACTTTTTCATATTGTTGTTTATTATTATTGATAAAGTTAATATAAAAAACCGTGCCAAAATACAATATCATTAAAAAAGTTAAAGCCCGAAAAAATCGAGCTTTAACTTTTTTGATTTAATAAATCCTTGATTATTATTTCTTTACAGCCTTTTTAGATTTCGCTGGCTTTTTCACAGAAGAAGTTTTTCCGTCATAGAAATTTGTAAAAGCATATTCTGCTGCTTTTTTCACATCTATCACTCCTCCAGCCTGAGATTTGCTACCAAAATCATTTTCTGTACTCTTGTTACTCGTTTTTACCAAAGCTTCAATAATCTGTGCAGGTTTCAAATTTGGCATATATGCCAACAAAACCGCAGCAGCACCCGCGACTACAGGCGAAGCCATTGATGTTCCCTGCTGATAACTGTATTCGTTGTTCGGAACTGTAGAGTAAATTTCTTCACCCGGAGCAAATACGTTCACCATTTTTTGATTGTAGTTTGAGAAACTCGCTCTCAAATCATTATTTCTATTGGTACTTGCACCTACAACAAGAACATTATTTACAAAAGGAGTGGCATCTGAACTATTTTTAAAATTGGTAGGATATGCTAAATGTTCTGCAACGTCTTCGTTTTCATTTCCTGCTGCTTTTACCAAAAGAACTCCCTTATCTTCTGCATATTTAAATGCATCCCAAACAACATTTTTACCTGGAGAAACAGGTTTACCAAAGCTCATATTCAAAACTTTAGCACCATTATCAACTGCATATCTTATAGCATTGGCAACATCTTTATCTCTTTCATCACCATTCGGAACAGTTCTTACCACCATAATTTTAGCTACTTTTGAAGCTACACCATATTGTACTTCCTTCCCTTGCGGAAGTCCTGCAATGATGCCCGAAACGTGAGTTCCGTGTTCAGCATCCGGACCTTGATAATGATTGTTTCCGTAGTTTTTCTCAGAATAATCATCATAATTGTCTCCTACAATCTCTGCTCTTGGATCATAGTTTAAATCATATTGTTTAGCCATAGGACCAAAATGATCAAGTGCGCCCTTTATCTCCTCTTTCATCAATTTTTCTACTTCAGCAGGAGATTTACCTGAAAATGCAGGACTCTGAGCTAAGTTATTAAGAACCTGTAAACCGATTGCCTGTTTTTGGTCTGTAGGTTTTATATTGGCAATATTCTCTTTCGTTAAAGTTTTTCCTCCAAGCATTTTTAGCATCTCCGGAATCGCTTCATTAATCATGGTATATTGCTGAAACTCTTGTTTTGCTTCTATACTTTTTTTTGTAAAAAGCTCTTTAGACTTCATATACATTGCAAATTCTTCCGGCATCTTTGCCTGGTTTGCTTTGTTTTTTGTAGAATCGTCACCTTCAAATACCGGCTTGTACTTGGCAACAACTCTCGTAACTTCCATATTGTCGATATCAATATCTCCGTTCTTACCTCCTATAAAATTCCATCCATGAACATCATCAATGTACCCATTTCCGTCATCATCTTTTCCGTTGTTTGGAACTTCGTTTGGATTTGACCAGATATTTTTCACCAAACCCGGATGATCTACCTGAACACCACTATCTAAAACACCAACTACTACAGTTTTTGGTTTCAGACCTTTGGATTCAAGATATTTATATGCATTTGCGGTATTTACACCATAGACTTTTGAAGTGGTAAAATCTTTATGATACCACGTCATTAAATCTTTATTTTCTTTAGGATCAACAGCAGAATCTTTTGATTCTTGTGCGTAAGTAAAACTAAAACCTGCTAAAAAAACAGCAGCCAATACCAACTTCTTCATTATAAGATTTATTTAATATTTTTAATATAAGTCACAGATTCCGGTCCTTTGTTACAAATAAGATCAATTATTGACAAATCTTTTAAGAAACCGTGTTTATCTGTGAAAGTTTGATAATATTCTTCCATGTCAAAAACTGAAGGAATTTTCGGTGAAAATTGTTCACGAAAACTTATTTCTTCAGGATTTTTGATATATTCTTTATTCAAAGATTGTGCCTTTTCTGTTTTCAGAATCTTTTGAATAATATCAATACTTTTTAAATTAAGATCTAATAAATATTTCTCTTTTACTTCATAGAGAACTTTAAATTTATCTTCATAAAATTCAAAATAAGGAGAACTTTGATAAGCCGTTTTGATAGATTTCCAATGAATATTCATCCAATCTTCACGGTAAGATATTTCAATATCTTTAAACTCTCTCATTCCGTTATGGTTAATAGGAATAATGAGTGACAGTTTTCCATTTGCACCGTAAATATTGGTGCGATTTCTAAAAGTTTGTTTTGGAAAACTCTCATACTGCTCAAAAATAATTTCGTTTTCAGGATCTAAAAAAACTGAAAACCAAGAGATAGGTGGTAAGTAAAACACCGGTAATAATACGTTCTTCATTGATATTATATATAAAAATGAAGTACTTTTTCAAATACTTCATTTTAATTTTATTGTACAAATTTAGTTATAAATCTTCTTCTGTCTTTTTCTTACCGAAAAGTTTAACAAAATATTCCCAGCCAAAGAACAATATAAGAATCATAGCTGCAATCCACCAATATGAAGTTTTATTTGCTTCTCCTGTATTAGTTGCTTTAAACATTCTTTCCCAACGCACCTTAAATGGTGCTTGATAAGAAGAACTTGAATCTTTAAATGCTCCCTGAACACTCATCCATGTAAACATTGGTTTCCCAACAATATTTTCTTCAGGAACAAAACCAAAAAATCTTGCATCTAATGAGGCGTCACGATTATCTCCAATCATCATATAATAATCCTGCTTAATAGTGTATTGATTAGTTTCTTTTCCGTTAATAAATATTTTTCCGTTTTTATTTTCTAAAGTATTGTGTTCGTATTCAGAAATAATCCATTGATATTCCGGAAGAGTTTCCTGATTAATCGTTACAACATCACCTTTTTTAGGCAACTTAAGCGGTCCGTACCAATCCTGATTCCAAGGTTTATTAATAGGAAAAATAGATTGGGTAGTATCTATACTTTTTGTGTATGCTGTTTTATCAGCATTTAATTTATGAGAAACAGTTCCCGAATCTTTTGGGAAGATGTTCTCTTTCATATCAACAACATTTGGCAATCCTTTGATTTGTTTTGCTGTTCCATCAGTTAATCCCTGAAATACATATTCAAAACCTGTAGCAGTCTGTGTTTCTCTTACAGGTAGAAATCCATAAGTATTATACAATGCCGGAATATCTAACTGAGTTCCTGTGTTTACGGTAAACGAATGCTGAACTTCCTGATCTCCTAAAACTGTTTCCGGTTTCCCATTCACAAACAATCTTCCGTTTCTCATTTCAAAAGTATCTCCTGCTACAGCAACACATCTTTTTACATAAGGATCTCTTCTGTCGATAGAACTATGTACAGAATCTCTTGGATAATTGAAAACTACAATATCATTTTTCTGAGGCTTGCTGAACTGAAAAATTCTTTCATAAGGAAGTTTCACTCCTTCTACATAAGATTTAGGATCATCTTTTGGATTCCCTTTTTCTCCCGTATCAAGAATAGTTCCCTGTAAAAAAGGAATTGCTAAAGGACGCATTGGCAATCTGTAACCGTAGCTCCATTTATTGACAAAAAGAAAATCTCCTACCAAAAGAGTTCTTTCCATAGAACCTGTAGGAATACCAAAAGGCTGTGTGAAAAATACATGAATAATAGTAGCAAAAACAACTGCAAATGTTATAGAACCTATAAAAGTATCTTTCTTTTTTGCATTCTTTTCTTCTTCCGTTATATACAGATCATTTTCATCTTCCAATTCCACATCTTTAGAATAGTTAACCGTTGCCATATAGATAAAAGGCAAAATAACCGTAAGAATTTGATTCTGAACCAAATTTTTGCCAAATTTTTTCATCAAATAAATATGAAAAACCGACATCATGATTGGTCCTACGATTGGCAAATATGATAAAATTGCCCACCATTTCGGATGTTTTGTTTCTTTCAGAATAATAAAATAATTGTAGAAAGGTACAAAAGCCAATAGCGGACTATACCCCATTTTCTTGAACAGCTTCCAAGTGGAAATCCCCATCAATACTGATAAAATGAGAACATAAACTGCATACGTTAAAAAATAATTCATAAATTTTTGTGCCTAATCTGTATTATAAGTAATGAACAATGTGTAACAAGTAATTAATGATTACACAAATCTCTGTAATTAGTTTGTAAAACTGATGTTTTGTTACAAAATTAAAGTCCTAAAACATCTTTCATAGTGAAATTTCCTTTTTTATCTTTAATCCATTCTGCAGCAACAACGGCTCCCAATGCAAAACCATTTCTGTTGAAAGCTGTATGTTTGATCTCAATCTCGTCAACTTCGCTTCTGTAAAAAACGCTGTGCGTTCCCGGAACTTCATCTTCACGGATTGCAAAAATGCCTAACTGTTTATCTTGAGTTTCTTCAAGTTTCCAGGCATCGTATTTCGGATTATTTTTGAAAATTCCTTCTGCCAAAGAGATTGCAGTACCACTCGGAGCGTCCAGTTTGTGAATGTGATGAATTTCTTCCAACTGACAAGAATACTCATCCACACTTTTCATTAAATCAGCTAATTTTTCGTTTAAAGCAAAGAATAAATTAACCCCTAAACTAAAGTTTGATCCATATAAAAATGCTGTTCCATTTTGAACAGCAAGATCTTCAATTTCAGATTTTCTATCGAGCCAGCCTGTAGTTCCGCAAACAACAGGAACTTTATTTTCCAGACACGCTTTAATATTATCAAAAGCTACTTCAGGCAAAGAAAATTCGATTACTACATCTGGACTGTTAAGGTTTTCAGATGTTGGAGTTTCTTTTAGTCGGGCAACTACTTCATGACCTCTTTTTGTTGCAATTTCATCAATGATTTTACCCATTTTTCCATATCCGACTAATGCTATCTTCATATCAGTTATCTGTATTATATAAAATTTAAAACTTGAAATTTAAACTCAATCCTGTTTTTGGAGGATTATTTCCGAAATCATCATAAATGACAGCCGGTGTAAACGTTAGGTCAGGATCTCTACGACCTTCATACAAATGTGAATCTACTACCGCATCCACAATATTTAAAATGTAAATAAGTCCTGTAATTGCAATCGCATAATCTCTCTGTCTTTTGGATCTGTCCTGCGCATTTCCCAAAGCTATTTTATCCAAATAAGGACGTTGATCTACGAATTCATTCGGAGTACCATTGAGTTTTGCAATGTAATATTCTCTGTATTTTTTGTACTGATTCTGATTCCACACAGCAATTCCCACTCCTGCTCCTACCGCTCCCCAAACCACAGGGATTTTCCAGTATTTTTTATTGTAAAACTGTCCTAATCCCGGAAATACCGCAGAATACAAACCGGCTTTTGTAGGATTTAGTTTGGTTACAACAACTTTTGCAGGTGCATTGGCTTTTTCAATAGTTTCAACTATAGAAGTTTCGGGTATTTTATTCAGCATTGTACTGTCACTTGCAACCGTTTCTACTTTCATGGTATCACGGGGAATTGTCTGCGAAAAAACAACCGCAGAAGTACATAGAAAAAATGTGAAAAGTATTTTTTTCATTTATTTAATGTGAGATAAAATATATTCCAATTCATCTTCATTTTTGAAATCGAGTACAATTTTACCTTTTTTCCCGTTTCCGGTAGTTTTTATTTCAACTTTTACATCCAGAATATCAGCAATTGTTTTCTGCGCTCTTTTGTAATTATTAGAAAGTTCTGCTTTTGCAGCTTTCGCAGCAGGCGATTTTGGATTTTTAAACGCAATCGCAGCCTGTTCAGTTTGGCGAACGTTCAGTTTTTCTTTGATGATTAGTTCAAACAAAGCCTGTTGATGTTCTTCATTTTCAAGACTGATGATTGCTCTACCATGTCCTGCTGAAATTTCACCGCTTCTGATGGCATTCTGAATATCCGGATTTAATCTTAACAATCTTATGGAGTTGGTAATCGTACTTCTGTCTTTCCCTACTCTCTGGCTAAGATTTTCCTGAGTCATTCCGATTTCTTCCATTAACCTCTGATAAGTTAATGCGATCTCAATAGAATCAAGATCTTCACGCTGAATATTTTCAACAAGAGCCATCTCCAGCAATTCCTGATCATTAACCAGACGAATATAAGCAGGAATAGAAGTTAAGCCTGCAATTTTACTTGCTCTGAAACGTCTTTCCCCAGAAATAATTTCAAAATTCTCACCATCTTTTCTCAGGGTAATTGGCTGAATTACTCCCAGATTCTTGATGGATTGTGCAAGTTCATTTAATGCTTTTTCGTCAAAATAAGTTCTTGGCTGAGTGGGATTCGGGTAAATATCTTCAATAGAAACCTCTACGATGTTTCCTACAAACTTATCTGCACCTTCATCGGTTGCTGAGTTTACGGTAGCTTTGGATTCTGCGCTCAAAATAGCACCCAAACCACGTCCCATCGCTCTTTTTTTATCTTTCATTCTGTTGTATAAATGACAATTGATTAATGACAATTAATTATTAATTACAAAAATCATTTTAATTCTTTACTAAATTTTCGTTCTTCAGCAGCACTTCTTCTGCTAACTGAAGATATTGAATTGCACCTTTACTTTCTGCATCATAATTCAAAATGCTTTCTCCGAAACTTGGCGCTTCGCTCAATCTTACATTTCTGCTGATGATTGTTTCAAAAACCATCTCAGGAAAATGAGAATTTACTTCTTCCACTACCTGATTTGATAACCTCAATCTGCTGTCATACATCGTCAACAACAATCCTTCAATATCGAGATCTTTGTTGTGAATTTTCTGAACGTTTTTGATGGTATTCAAAAGCTTACCCAAACCTTCCAAAGCAAAATACTCGCACTGAATCGGGATAATTACAGAATCTGCTGCTGTAAGCGCATTTACCGTAATTAAACCTAAGCTTGGTGCGCAATCGATAATGATATAATCATAATCGTCTCTTACACTTTGCAAAGCTTTTTTCAGCATATACTCTCGGTTATCTTTGTCAACCAATTCAATTTCTGCAGCAACCAAATCGATATGAGAAGGTACAATATCCAAATTTGGTGTTGTCGTTTTCTGAATACAAGTTCTTGTATCTACGCTGTGTTCTAACAGATTGTAGGTAGAATACTGCACTTCTTCAACACCAAGACCAGACGTCGCATTAGCCTGCGGATCTGCATCGATGATTAATATTTTCTTCTCTAATACCCCTAATGCTGCGGCTAAGTTTACAGCGGTTGTAGTTTTTCCTACTCCCCCTTTTTGATTAGCGATACCTATGATTTTTGCCATTGCTTGAACTTTAAGTTTCAAAAATACACTTTTTTCTCTGCTTTCAAGGAATGGGTAAAACGAAATATGAGTTAAAATATTGTTAATAAGTATTTTAGATATTAAAAAAATTATCCACAAAAAATAGTATTTTGTGGATAAGTGAAAAGATTTGTTTTGAATATATTTAATTGTCGAATTTCATGGAAATAGGAAATTTGAAATAACTTCTTACCGGTTCTCCTTTTTTATTTTTTCCCGGAATCCATTTTCCTTTTACTGCTTTAATTGTTCTTAGAGCTTCTGCGTTGAAATCTGAGTCTTTACCATCTGCTTTTATTCCGGAAATTGTTCCATCTCTTTCTACAATGAAAGTCACAGTAGTTTTCACCACATCATCTGAAGCGAAACCAGAACTATCGAATTTATTCATCACTTTTTTTCTGAATGTTTCAATTCCTTCTTCGAAATTTGCTGAAACACTTAATTCTTCAGAACCTTTAACAGAATTATCAGGTCCTTGTGGTGCTGTTATCGACTCTATTTTAGTTTGTGTTCCTGTTCCTATAACTGGAGTTGGAGGAGTATAAGTTTCTGGTTTTACCGGATCACCTTTTAAATTATTTATCAATCCTGCCACTGCATCAGCAGGTTTTTCAATTTTTGCTGGTTCAATTGCGTCTTTTGTAGGCGTAGGAACAGTACTGTCAAATTGTTTTGTGTTTGGAGGCGTAACAGGCTGAACTGGTTTTACTGTTTCAATAGGCTTCGGTTTTGCAACTTCATCATTTGGCAGAATATCCATTGGTCTGTAAACAGGCTCAATTGGAACAACTTTTTCAACGGTTTTAAAAGCTGAAATAACCATTGGTGTAATTGAAATTGCAGCCAATAAACTAACACCTACGAAAAGTGCTTTGGTTAGAATTCTGTCTGATTCATTTCTTAAAACATAAGCGCCGTACTGCTTGTTTCGGCCTTCGAAGAGGACTTCATTAAAACGGAAATCCTGATTGGTTTGTAGGTGTTTCATCACGATAAAAATTAAAATTGTTAATATATTGCAATTATTAGTTTTCTATATTGTTTGAGTTAATCTTTGAAACAATATCAAAATATTTGCCAAAAATTTATCAAAACGAAACCATTATGTTAAAATTGATAACAAAATAAAAAATTAACTATTTGCAGAATAAGATAATTATTTGTATTTCTCGTGATATAGATGATTTATAATAAAAGCTTTTCTTTTAAAAACTAAAATTTCATCAACCCGCTATTTCTTAGCCCCGATGGAAACGGCATCCTTTTTTGTTTCGTGATGGAAATAAGCTTAGGCAACAAAAAAGATACAGTGGACAGCGGGAAAAAGCTTCAAAAGAAAGGAAGATAGAAGCTGGATGCAGGAAGTTTACAAGATTGAGAATATTTTTTTATTAATCACTCATTTTTAATGAAACAAAAAAGAGACTATCAGTTGACAGTCTCTTTTGATTTTATATGAAAATTATTTTCTTAAAATAATTCTTTTCTGATAATGTTCTGGCTTCTTTCTGGTCCTACAGAAACCAAGTAAACGTTGATTCCTAAATACTTCTCGATAAACTCGATGTATTTCTGAGCATTATCCGGAAGTTCGTCGTAGCTTCTTACTTTGGTAAGATCTTCGCTCCAACCCGGTAAATCCTGGTAAATTGGTTCGTAGTTGTATAATTTTTCTGTAGAAGAAGTGAAATAATCGATGATTTTTCCGTCCTCAGTTTTGTAATGCGTAACGATTTTAAGGTTTTCAATTCCTGTAAGAACGTCAAGCTTAGTAATCACTAAATTATTGATTCCGTTGATCATACAAGCGTGCTTTAAAGAAACTAAGTCTAACCAGCCTGTTCTTCTTGGTCTTCCTGTAGTCGCACCAAATTCTCCACCGATTTGTCTGATGCTTTCTCCTAATTCGTTGTCTAGCTCAGAAGGGAACGGTCCGTTTCCGACTCTTGTACAATATGCTTTGGCTACACCAATTAAGTTTTGAAGTGAAGTTGGCGGAACTCCTGCTCCTGTACAAACTCCGCCTGTAGAAGGTGAAGATGAGGTAACGTAAGGATACGTTCCAAAGTCGATGTCTAACATCAAAGCCTGAGCTCCTTCAAACAGAACGTTTTTACCATCTCTGATCGCTTCGTTTAATTCCAGTTCTGTATCTACGATTCTGTCCTGAAGCTGTTTTCCGATTTCTAAATATTCGTTGTAGATTTCTTCAACGTCTAAAGTCGGTTTTCCGTAATATTTTTCGAAAAGAGAATTCTTAATTTTTAAGTTTTTCTCGATTTTGTCTCTTAAAATCTCAGGATTCAGAAGATCGATCATTCTGATTCCCACTCTTGCGATTTTATCTTCGTAGCAAGGTCCGATTCCTTTTTTGGTAGTTCCTATCTGCGTTCCTCCGTGCTCTTCCTCACGGTACGTATCCAAAAGAATGTGGTAAGGCATGATGACATGCGCTCTTCTGCTGATGAAAATGTGATCAGTTCTCATGTTTTTACTTTCGATCTGATTCACCTCCTTAATGAAAGATTTAGGATTTACCACTACTCCATTGGCAATGATACACTTCCCTTTGCACTGAAGAACTCCTGATGGAAGAAGGTGCAAAACAAATTTTTCATCGCCTACATAAACCGTGTGACCAGCATTGTCGCCTCCCTGGAAACGCACCACATAGTCTGATTTTGCCGATAAAACATCTGTTATTTTTCCTTTACCTTCATCTCCATACTGAAGACCTACAACTACGTAAGTTGACATATTTTACTTTTATTTTAGATTCATGCAAAATTACTTTTAAAAAATTGGGTGGGCAAATTTGAGGGGAATTTTATTTTTTGTGGGTGGTGGGAAATCATATGGTTGAGATTTAATTTATTCTGTATCTTTGAGTTTAAAGGATAAAACACAACAATAAATATGTTTGACAAAATTTGCATTAAAGATAAAGAACTTCAAGACTCAAAATTTGATTTGGCTTTTTTAATTGATTCAATGCTGTATTATGGAAAAGTAATTGCCTTGGTTCATAGAGAAGAATTAAAAATACTTTTTCAAGAATTTGGTGGAGATACTCTAAAGGAACTGATCAACACTGGACGTTTAGAGATAATGTTCAGAAATAATATGGTTGGATCGATGATTTTTCCTGAAGGTAGATATGGCATAAATACTTTTACTGGAAAAAACATAACTGTTGATTCTGTTTTATATCAAATAAATCGAGAGGAAATAAGGAATAGTATTCAAAATCAAAAATTTGCAGATGAATTTTCACAATTAATAAAACCATATAATTATCCAGAGAATTTTGATAAAATTATAATTGAAGAGTTTGAAAATATTGAATTATTAAAACAAAAAATTCCAGCATACTTTAATGAAATAGCTCCATTTTACACTTTACCAACTAACATTGAAATAGAAGTATTAAAAGATGGAAATTTCGGACCTTTTGATGCTTACAAAATAAACTCAAATATAGACTTGACCCATTTCAATGAAGAATTTAAAAAACATAATTCCGCAATAACATATGATGTTGATTTCAGTGGTTTCTTTTTAGCTATCGCAGAATCAAAAGGAGATATCTATATTGCGTCTGATCTTGAAAGCGAAATAGTAACTTCCAATTTATATTCTAAATTTATCCAAATTGAAGTTGAAGAAATAATAAATAAAAGAGTTAAATCTACCAATGAAATTGATTTATTTGATAATTACGTTCTTGAAAATTGTTATTCATTGGGAGATGCATTCGTAAATGGCATAATTAGCAGAAAAGATTTAATAATAATTTTAGAAAAATCAGATAAGTTTAGAGATTGGCTTGAAAATATATCTGAAGATAAAAGCTTGTTAGGGGAATACAATAAAGCTATATTAAAAAAAGATTTCAGTGATAAACTACCTACAAAAACTGCAAGATTTGCAATATTACAGGGGCTTGGTCTTGTAATAGATTCATTTGGCGCAGGTGGATTAGGAACTATAGCAACAACAGGATTATCTGCATTTGATTCTTTTTTCCTTGACAAGCTTATAAATAGAAAATGGAAACCAAATCAATTTATTGATAAAACTTTAAAACCTAAAATAAAAATATAAAGTTATGGAATGGATAAATTTAAAATATGAACAGCCTCCTGTTTCAGATCCTTATCTTGTAAGTGTAAATAAAGTTAGTGAAAATTACTTTTTATTTCTATGCATTCTATAATTCCGAAACATCTTAATGGTATGAATACAATCCAGTAAATGGATCTAAAAAGAATGTTATGAATGGAAAGGTCATTGGCTGGTTAAAAGGACTTAAAAATTATTTAGGCTAAAAAATATTTAACTGCCTTTTCTTTGATAAAGGCAGTTAAATTATTTCAGTAACATTTCATTCTCAAACCAATCTCCCCCAAAAAACCTCATTATGCGAAATCACAACCAAAGTTCCATAATAATCCTTAATTGAATTCGTAAGAATTTCCACGTTTTGAAGGTCCAAATTATCAGTGTTGGAAATTTCTATTGAAAATCTTTGAAAATAAAACCACCCCGTCAAAAATTTCTTTGAAATTTTCGCCACCCCTCCAATGGAGGGGAATTTTTTATAAGTCAGGACTGATCAATTTCTTTTGTGAAACAAGTTTTTATAAACCTGAGCGACCTCACAAAAAACTTTCATCAAAATTCCGTAACTTTGCCGACTACTAAAAATTTTATGGAAAGTATACAAGTTCACGACAAAACTTTTGTTCCTTATTTAGAGGATGCCGAAATTCAGAAAATCGTAAAAGCAACTGCTTTAAAAATTTATGAAGATTATAAGGATGAAGTTCCTGTTTTCATTGGTGTTTTAAACGGAGTAATTATGTTTTTCTCAGATCTTTTGAAACATTATCCGGGACCTTGCGAAATCGCATTTATCCAGATGAGTTCTTACGCAGGAACAGAATCTACCGGGATTGTTTACCAGAAAATGGAACTTACGAAAGACGTAAAAGACCGCCACATTATCCTGGTAGAAGATATTGTAGACACAGGAAACACCGTGGAAAGTCTCTTCAAATATTTCAACGAAACGCAGCGTCCGAAATCTGTAAAAATAGCTTCATTCCTTTTAAAACCTGAAGTATACAAGAAAGACTTCAAGTTAGATTACATAGGAAAAGAAATTCCAAATAAATTTGTGTTGGGTTACGGTCTGGATTATGATGAGTTGGGAAGAAACCTTCCGAATTTATATCAGTTGGAAGAAGGAACCATCAATCATTAACGATTGCTACAGGCTTTTAGCTTTTAGCTATTAGCTTTTAAAAAATATATCTCAATAAAAAGTAAATATTAACTAAAAAAGCTAAAGGCTTAAGCATATTGCCTAAAGTCTAAAGCAGAAAAACAATTATGATAAACATTGTTCTGTTCGGACCTCCAGGAAGTGGAAAAGGAACTCAAGCTCAAAACCTGATCGAAAAATTTAATTTAAAACAAATCTCAACAGGTGATCTTTTCAGATACAACATGAAAAATGATACTGAACTTGGGAAACTGGCAAAATCTTACATCGATAAAGGAGAATTGGTTCCGGATCAGGTAACGATTGACATGTTGGTTGACGAATTAAGAAAACCGACAGATGCGGCAGGATTTATTTTCGACGGATATCCAAGAACCGCTGTACAAACAGAAGCTTTGGAAAAAATCGTAAAAGATGAGCTGAATGACGAGATTGATATTTGTCTTTCGTTAATCGTAGAAGATCAAGTTTTAGTAGAAAGATTGCTGAAAAGAGGGGAAACCAGCGGAAGAACCGACGACAGCAATGTACAGATTATAGAAAATAGAATTAAAGAATACTACGCAAAAACAGCAGAAGTTGCCGAGCTTTACAAACAACAAGGAAAGTATGTAGAGATCAACGGCGTTGGAGAAATCAACGAGATTTCTGAAAAGCTTTTTGCTGAAGTAGAAAAAATTAGTTTATAGTTAATGGTTGATGGTTGATAGAAAATTAATACACCATTAGCCAACAACCGACAACTGAAAACTAACAACTAAAAGAATTATGTCAAATTTTGTAGATTACGTAAAAATTCATTGTAAAAGTGGTCATGGTGGTGCAGGTTCTGCCCATCTTCGCCGAGAAAAGTATATCCCGAAAGGTGGTCCCGACGGTGGTGACGGAGGACGAGGCGGCCATGTTATCATGAAAGGAAATGCACAAGAATGGACATTACTTCCTCTTCGCTATACCCGTCACATTAAAGCCGAAAGAGGACAAAACGGAGCAAAAAATCAATTAACAGGAGCTTACGGAGAAGATGTTTACATCAATGTTCCTATCGGAACGATTGCCAAAAATGAAGAAGGCGAAATTATTGGAGAAATAATGGAAGATGGTCAGGAAATAATCCTGATGGAAGGAGGAAAAGGAGGAAAAGGAAACGAACATTTCAAATCGTCTACCAATCAGACTCCGAGATTTGCTCAGCCTGGAATGGACGGACAGGAAGGTTTTGTAGTTTTCGAGCTTAAAATTCTGGCCGATGTAGGTTTGGTAGGTTTCCCGAATGCAGGAAAATCTACCCTTTTAGCTTCAGTTTCTGCTGCTAAACCTAAAATTGCAGATTATGCTTTTACCACACTTACTCCAAATTTAGGGATTGTAGATTACAGAAATTATAAATCTTTTGTAATGGCAGATATTCCTGGAATTATTGAAGGAGCTGCGGAAGGAAAAGGTTTAGGACACCGATTTTTGAGACATATTGAAAGAAATTCGATCTTATTGTTTTTGATTCCGGCAGATTCTGAGAATCATTTTCAGGAATTTAAAATCTTAGAAAACGAGCTGAAAGAATACAACCCTGAATTACTCGATAAAGACTTCCTTATTTCTGTATCTAAAGCCGATCTTTTGGATAATGAACTGAAAAAAGAAATAGCTGCCGAGTTTCCGGAAAACAAACAGCCATTATTTTTTTCAGGAGTTACAGGAGAAGGTTTGATGGAACTGAAAGATGCCATCTGGAAAAGACTTCACGGATAAACAAAAAATCAATCATTCATAAAGTACACTATTCGGTGTACTTTTTTTATTTGGAATACTTCTTGAGAGAATAGATTCAAATTAAAACAATGAAGTATTTATTAAGCCTATTCGCAGCAGTAATTTTATTCTCATGCGGCACTCAGAAAAATCAATCAAAATATTCAGTGATAGAATATGAAGCCGGAGCATGTTTCGGGTTTTGCCCCATTTATAAAATGACCATCCAATCAGACAGAACTGCAATATTGGAAGCTGAACATTTTAATTTCTCTAAAGGCACATCAAAATATGAATTTTCTAAACCGAGAGAAGGAACTTTTAAAACAACAATTAAAGAAGTAGATTACAACAAACTGATAGCATTGCTTGATGATTTGAATGTAAAATCTCTTAATGAAAAATATGGTGAGAGAAACATTACCGATTTGCCAACATCTTTTTTAAGAATAAAAATGAATGACGGAACTGCAAAAAATGTAGAAGATTACGGAAAAAGAGGTAGTGAGAAACTAAAAGTTCTGTATCAGTCTTTTGAAGATCTTAAACAAAATCAGACCTGGACGAAAGTAAAATAACTGCTTTCAATTAATTTAGACTATATTTGCAGTATATTTCGCGGCATTCTCAGCCAATAAAGTAATTTTTTTACTTAAAAATTCTGTTAATTTTTTTAGCAGATTTGCTAAAAATGATGAAGTATACTGCTTCACCCGCACTATTTTAATACACAATACAATTTTGTTATTTACAGATTTAAACATTATTAAGCCCATTTTAGATGCGCTTCAAAAGGAAGGTTATGAAAAACCAACTCCTATTCAGGAACAATCTATTCCTTCAATTTTAGAACACAGAGATTTACTGGGAACTGCACAGACAGGAACGGGTAAAACAGCAGCTTTTGCAATTCCTATCCTTCAGAATCTTACAGAAAGAAAAGGTCCGAAAAACAATCATATCAAGGCGCTTATTCTTACCCCGACAAGAGAATTGGCAATACAAATCGAAGAAAGTTTCAATTCTTACGGTAAAAATTTACCTTTAAGAAAACTGGTAATCTTCGGTGGAGTAAAGCAAGGAAGTCAGGAAACTGCTTTAAGAAGAGGTGTTGATATTTTGGTGGCAACTCCCGGAAGATTATTAGATTTTATCGCTCAGGGAATTATCAGTTTAAAAAATCTTGAAATTTTTGTATTAGACGAAGCCGACAGAATGTTAGACATGGGTTTTGTACATGATGTAAAGAGAATTATTAAACTTTTACCTCAAAAAAGACAGACGCTTTTTTTCTCTGCAACAATGCCTACAGAAATTCAGAAACTGGCGGATTCTATTTTAAGCACTCCAATCAAAGTTTCTGTTACACCTATTTCTTCAACTGCAGAAACTATAAAACAGGCTGTTTATTTTGTTGATAAAGAAAATAAGCTTGAACTTTTGACGCATATTCTTCAGAATAATATAAAAGATTCCGTTTTGGTTTTTTCAAGAACCAAACACGGTGCAGATAAAATTGCAAGAAAGCTGCAAGCGAGTAATATCTCCGCAGAAGCCATTCACGGGAACAAATCTCAGAATGCAAGACAAAATGCTTTAAACAATTTTAAGTCTGGAAGAACACGTATTCTGGTAGCGACAGACATTGCTGCAAGAGGTATCGATATTGATGAATTGAAATATGTCGTTAATTTTGAACTTTCAGACGTTGCAGAAACTTACGTTCACAGAATCGGAAGAACGGGACGTGCAGGAGCAGAAGGAAGTTCAATTTCATTCGTTGACGGATTAGATTTATTAAACCTGAAAGACACCGAAAAATTAATCGGAATGAAAATTCCTGTTGAGAAAAATCATCCTTTCCATACCGACAATCTGGTGGTTGAGAAAAGAGATTCTAACAACAAACCTTTTATTCCAAGACCAAAACCTGCAGGTCAGCAAAAATCTGATCACAGTAAAAAGCCGAAAAATAAGAGTAATTTTTCAAGAAAAAAATAAAATAAAAGCCTTCCAGATTTTGGAAGGCTTTTTGTTTTAATGCTTTTTCAGAACCCAAATATCCTGTTCGGGTTTGCCATTATTCTCATAAGATGGTATATGTTCCACCACAGTAAAATCTGAAAACAATTCTCTTACAAATTCTTCTGGGTGAAAAGCAGAATAAGTTCTGTGTCCCTCTTTTACATTTCCGCGAACTACAATATTTCCAGAATTATAAGTTTGGATTTCAGATTCTGTGAGAATAGTTTTAAATAAATCTCCCTGCAAAGACAGGAGTAAAATACCATCACTCTTAAGAACTCTGGTGAGTTCATTTTTCCATCCAAAATGTAACTTTTCAGAAAGATGGGTGAATATTGAAATTCCGTAAATAAAATCAAAAAAAGAATCATCATACGGCAGAACAGCTTCCAACGGATTTAGATTAAATTCAACACCCTGAATATTCTGTTTGTTCCAAGCAATGGTTTCTGCATTGTAATCTGTTGCAAAAACATTTCCTTTTTGTGACTTTTCAGAAATATGTCTTACAATTCTTGCAGGACCGCATCCCCAATCTAAAATTTTTGGAGTTTCTTCCTCATTGTATTTTCTGAAGGTATCAAATAAAAAATTAGCTGCCGCTTTTCCACTGGAATAATAAGACTCGTAATTAAGTTGAAACGATTCGTACATCAAATATTCTGGAGGAAAGATAAAATCTTGGTGCTTGGATTGAAAATCTTTATTTTTTGTTGTGTTTTTACTTTTAGCTAAAAAAAATCTTACCTTATCTGCTGTATGCAAAAGATTAAGCTGTCTTAAAAATTTCGATATAACCGCTTTCATACTTTACTTTTTAAACATTCGCTTTGCATTCTCAGTCGTAATCCTATCAATTTCAGAAAAATCTTTCCCGTAGATATCAACCAATTTCCCTGCAACGAGATCAAGATAAGAACTTTCGTTTCTTTTTCCTCTGTGCGGAACGGGTGCAAGATAAGGTGAATCTGTTTCTAAGACGATTTTGTCTAATGAGATTTCGTTTAAAAACTGGTGAATTTTTCCATTTTTAAAGGTCACTACTCCACCGATTCCTAAAATGAAATTTAAATCGATTGCGTGTTTTGCCTGCTCAAGATTTCCTGAAAAGCAATGAAAAATCCCTCGCAATTTAGGATGCTTTTTTCTTTCTAGAACTTCAAAAGTCTCATCAAAACTTTCTCTGGTATGAATGACGATGGGTAAATCTTTTTCAATCGCCCAATCAATCTGCTGCTCAAAAGCTTTTACCTGAATGTCTAAAGTCGTTTTATCCCAATACAAATCGATCCCGATTTCTCCGATGGCAGGAAAAGCCCTTTTATCAAGATACTCTTTTACAATTTTCAATTCATGTTCCCAAGATTCCGGCTTTACATAACATGGATGAAGTCCCATCATTGAAAATATTTGATTCGGATATTCTGCTTCCAATTGGAGCATTTTTTCGTGAGATTCTGAATCAATCGCAGGAAGATAAAATTCGGCAATTCCTTTATCTAAAGCTCTTTGTATCGCTTCTTTTCTGTCTTCATCAAATTCTTCTGCGTATAAATGGATATGTGTATCAATCATTGTTCTTAAATTTTTATCTTGCCACCAAACTTCATTTCCGTGGTATCGTTTGCAGCCCGGCTTGAACGGAGCTCTTTTTGCCGGAGCGAAGCGGAGGCAAAAAAGCGGGAGTGGAAGACGGAAAAAGCTGCCCTAAAAATCATTTAAAGATCTTATGCTTTGTTCGTCTTTGTTGATTTTCAACTCTTTGGCTCAGCTTTTCTCTGAATTCTATATATTTTGGATCTTTTTCATCGTCTGAACGATGTTCTAATGCTTTTTGAATTTTAAAATTTTCTTTGATAAAATCTTTGGTTTCAGAAGAAAAATAAGCATCTGCAAATTTTTCGAAAATATAACTGACCGCCTGATTGTTTGGGTGAATCATATCTTCTTTGTAGAAACGATAATCCCGAAGATCGTCCATCAAAATCTCATAAACCGGAAGATAATGGCAGTTTTCAATTTCTGAAATCACTTCATGTATTGCTGTAATCAATTTAGATTTACTCAGTTGGTTCTCAATCATTCCGTCTTTTGTATGACGAACCGGAGAAACAGTAAATAGAATCTGGACATCATCTTTACCAATATCTTTTAAGTTTAAAATGGTATCATAAATAGAATCTGTGATTTCCTGATGTGTTAACAATCGTTTTTCAAAAAACTTCTGCGGAATTTTATGACAGTTGGCAACCAGTTTTTTCTTAGGCATAAATTCATAAATAAATGAGGTGCCGTAAGTAATAATCACCCAATTTGTATCCTGCAAAAACTGATTTCCTTCAATAATCTTCTTATTAATTTTTTCTAAAGTCTGATGAATAAAGCGTGTATCAAAGCTTGTATGATGATCTAGAGAAATAAATTCGTCATTAAAAATAATCAGCTCTTCTTCGTGATAAAACTGAGAATCATGGAGTCTTTTGACAGCATTATTAATCGAAAAAGGATTAAATAAAGTTCCGAAAGGATTGTTCAATGTCTGTAACTGTCCTTTACTAAACAAATCTGACATTTCGGACGCAAAACAAGATCCTATCGAAAATATGCTATCTTCAATCTCAATTTTCTTGCAAGATTCTGCGATGTTTACTTCTGTCCGGAATTTCATTGTATTTAATTTGAAAAATAAGTCAACTTGAAAATTTGAAAATGAAAAAGCTGAATCAATAACAATCTTCAAATTAACGCATTTTCAAATTCTCAGATTAGCGCATTAGCTTTCTCTTCTCAAAAGATAATTTGCCAATTCTGCAAAAGGTTTCTTTTTTTCTTCTGCGATGTCTATTTTTGCAAGATAACTTTGTCCAATCTCGTTATGTTTTTCGATCAAACGCAAGGCTTTTTCGTCTACTTTCGTTCTTCTGAAAATCTTTTCAACACCGTATACTTTATCAATATTATCGGTTTTTTTAGAGTACCAGTAATCCAGCTCTTTTATTTCTTCTTCTGTACCATGTTCTTTGGCTAAAAGATAAAGAACCGTTTTTTTATTTTCATAAATATCTCCTGCATGTTTTTTACCAAACTGCGCCTGATCTCCAAAAACATCTAAATAATCATCCATAATCTGGAAAGCAATCCCGATATGTTTCCCGAAATTGAAGATTGCTTTAGCATCTTTGAACTGCGCTTTGGCAATCATTGCTCCGATCTCGAAAGAAGATGCACTCAGAACTCCAGTTTTATAAGTAATCATTCTGATGTAATCATCAAAAGTCACATTTTCCTGCGTTTCAAAATTGATGTCGTATTGCTGACCTTCGCATAAAAGCAAACCTGTATGCGTGAAAATTCTTACGCAAGCTTTGAATACTTCCGGTTCAAGATCTTCAAAAAACTTATACGCTTTCAGCATCAATCCGTCTCCTGAAAGAATACCAACGTTGATTCCATGTAAAGTATGAATCGTAGGTTTGTTTCTTCTCAAAGGTGCTTCATCCATAATATCATCATGAATGAGCGTAAAATTATGGAAAAACTCAATCGCTAAAGCGGGTTTTATCGCCTGTTTCAGATCACCACCGAACAAATCACACGCCATCAAAACCATAATCGGACGAAGGCGTTTTCCACCGTGCGAAATGATGTAATTCATGGGATCATATAATTCCTTAGGTTTGTCTTTAAACGTATATTTAGTAATGGCATCAGCAACAATCTGTTGGTAGGTGTCTAAGAATTCCATAAAAGTTTTTAATTTGAACAAAAATACGATTTTTCGAGGGGTTGTAAAACAAAAAACTTTGCCTGTTGAGACAAAGTTTGTTAATATATTTATAATTTTCGCAGTTATGTAAAATTGCTAAAACTAATCAAGAAAGTTATTTATACTCTTTATATTTCTTATAATTCTCTCTTCATTGTCTTTAGGTGCTCTTCTACCAAATGTATTCATAAAGGCTCCTAAAGGATCATCCATTAATTGCTTTCTCTTATTATAAAACTTCTCATAGGTTGTAGGGATACTAACCTTTGGTAGAGCTATCGGTTTTTTGACATTAACCAACCCAACTAAAATAAAATGAAAATATTTTTTAGAATCATAAGCCTCTAATACTAATCCTGGAAGACCTTTAAATGTATATGGTCCTTCTGGAATAGGAATTTCATCAGTATACCATGCTATGATTAATTTATTTCCATATTCACACGTCACTTTAGTACAGGTATAACCTTGTATTTTTTTTCTTTCTTTTTTAATTCTTCAATTAA